>Ga0136640_10000596_pt1 | contig 14057 bp, 15 predicted proteins | sample AntDrymUQ8642106_2_FD_105498 | JGI IMG/M metagenome (GOLD analysis project Ga0136640, IMG submission 105498) | Polar desert sand microbial communities from Dry Valleys, Antarctica - metaG UQ864 (21.06) | ecosystem: Environmental > Terrestrial > Soil > Desert | place: Antarctica: Dry Valley...
GCCCCCTGGCCCATGTAGTTGAGCAGCAGTGCGGGGAACACCACGGCGAACCAGGCACGGCGGATCGGCGGGCGGCCGAAGTGCCCCATGTCCGCGTAGAGGGCCTCGGCGCCCGTGACGGCCAGGACCACCGACCCGAGCGCCAGGAACGCCGTGGAGCCGTGGTCGATGAAGAACTGGACGCCGTAGGTGGGCGACAGTGCCTTGAGCACCGACGGGTCGCCGATCACCTCGACAAGGCCGAGCACGCCAAGCGTCGCGAACCACAAGAGCATCACGGGGCCGAACAACCGTCCGACCAGGGCGGTCCCGAACCGCTGGACGACGAACAGAATGGTGAGAACGACGAGCGCGATCGGAATCACGAACCGCTCGAGCCCGGGCGCGGCAACCTCCAGCCCCTCCACCGCCGACAGCACCGAGATCGCGGGCGTGATCATCCCGTCTCCGTAGAACAGCGCCGCGCCGAACACGCCCAGCGCGATCAGCATCCACTTCGCTCGCCCGGTGCGCATGGTGGCGCCCTGTACGAGGGAGATCAGGGCCATGATCCCGCCCTCGCCGCCGTTGTCGGCCCGCATGATGAACATCACGTACTTGACGCTCACGATGATGGTGATCGCCCAGAACACCAGCGACAGCACGCCGTAGACGCTCCCTGGGTCGGCCGTCAGGCCGTGCTCCTCGCTGAACGTCTCCTTCATCGCGTACAGCGGGCTGGTGCCGATGTCCCCGAACACCACCCCGAGCGCCCCGAGCGCCAGCGCACCCGCGCCGGCGTGCGCGACCGGACCCGGAGGAGCGGGTGGGGACGCCGCGTCCGGCGGGCCGGCGGGGATTTCGGGCGTCGAGTCCATGGGCGTTCTGGGCCGGACGGCCGACCGGGCACGAGCATGACGCGTCGAGCTCGGCTATGGCGTGGGGCCTTCGGTTGGGGCGTGGGGGGCCTGCCCGTCGGGGCGTCGCTGACCTGCGCCGATTGATCCGCCGTGCTCGGGGTACTCCCCCCGCGTGTTCTTCTTCTCAAATCGCATGGGCTGCGCGGGATCGCTGCTCGTGTCGGCCGTCGGCACCCTCCTCCTGCTGCTGATAACCGGCGTGATCAACATCGACTGAAGGGACCCGGATGACCAAGAAGGCCGACTTCAACGCGGACGAGTGGGCGAAGGTGGTGGAGGGCCCGCTGCTGGCGGGCATGCGGGTGATCACCGCCGATCGCGGCGGCACGATTCGCGAGAGCATGGCGATGGGCAAGGTCTACACCCAGGCACGTCAGCAGCAGGGCGGCAGCGAACTGCTCGACGAGCTGGTGGCGAGCCCACCGGCCATGGACCCGGCCAGGATGCGCCCAGCCGGCGAGGCCGGGCAGGCGAGCAGCGAGGGCCTTCGAGAAGCCCTGCGGCTACTCGAGGGCAAGGCCTCTCCCGAGGAGGTGGACGCCTACAAGGGCTTCGTCCGCGACGTGGCCGGCGCCGTGGCCCGCGCGCACAAGGAGGGCGGCTTCCTGGGGGTCGGCGGCAAGGAAGTGAGCCCCGAGGAGCAGGCGGCGCTCGACGAGATCGAGGGCGAGCTGAGCTAGCCAGTCCTGACGCGGCTGGATGGTTGATTCCGAATGTGGGTATCCCGTTCGCTCCCCCTGGTGGGATGACGCCCCGAAACGTGCTGGGCCGCGCTTTCGGCCCCACCCGAGCGTCCAGTGGGGGGTCTGAGAGCTTGTCGTGCCCACCAGCGGACCGAGGGGGACAGAAGTGGATAGCGCGCTTCCATCCCGCTGCGTCGAGTGCGTGACGTACATGCCTCGCAGGTGTCCTCGTGGCGGCGGCAGTGGAGCCTGGGGTGCGCTAGGCTCTGGCCGGAAGGGGCGCGCCTCGATGGGAACCAAGCGGCGCCTCGATGTCCTCTGAGGAGGGGTCGCCCTGCCACACATCGAGGTTCAGCCCGAGCACCTCCAAACCGCCTCGGCCCAGGTGGGCGAGATCACGAGCCGGCTTCAGGAGCTCGGCCGCGCGCTCTCAGGTGCCGGGGAGGAGGCGGCGGCCGCAATCGGCGCCGCTGACGCTTCGGGTGCCATCGAGGGGGCGGTCGAGGGCCTGTCCACCGTGCTGGGCTCGCTCGCCACGGCGGTTTCGGGCGTCGAGACCAAGCTCAGCGCTTCGGGCTCCGCCTACACCCACACCGACGAGGGCGCTATCCCGAGCGCCAAAGCGGGTCCCTAGACGCGTGCCGCCAAGGGACTCATTCGCCGGCATCACCGTGCCCGAGGGCGACCCCGGCGGCCTGAGCTCGGCGGGTGCGACGGTCTCCGGCGTCGCCGGCGCCCTCGCGGGAGTCGCGGCGCAGCTGAACGCGCTGCCTGCCGAGCTCTCAGCCTGGAAGGGCCCTGCCAGCCTGGCTTTCGGGGGCGAGGCATCGTCCCTGGGCGAGGGGGCCGCGCGAGTGGGGCATGCTCTCGACGCCTTCCATCCCGCCCTGCGGCGGGCGGCGGACGAACTCGAGGAGGCTCAGCGCCTGGCGGAGGAGGCGATCGAGGAGGCGCGCGATGCCCAGCGACGCATCGACGAGGCCGAGCGCCGGATCGCCGACGCGCGCACCACGGGCGCGGAGGCGAGGATGCAGGCCGGGGCGGCCGCGACCAAGGTCGCCGCGACCGGACTACTCGGGTCGCCGTCGCCGGCAGCCGAGGCCGATCGCGCGGTCGCCGAGCACGCCGCCCAGCAGGCGGCGGCTGAAGAGGCCCACGCCCGCCGAGCGTTCGAGGCCGCCCGCGAGGACCTCGAACGCGCCCGGGAGAAGGGCCGCAAGGCGAACGAACAGGCAGAGGACGCTCGCATCGCCCTCGCCGCCGCCTCGAGCGCTATGGTGCCCGGGCTTCCGTTCGCGCTCGCCGCCTCGGCGCTGACGACACTGCTGTCCGCGGGCGCCAAGGGCATGGGCGGCGCGCTCGGCTCGCTGCTGGCCTTGTTCGCGGGCGGGGAGCCCCGCAAGCCCGGCTTCGGAGAGCCGGTGCCGGGACTCGATCTGCCCATTCCGGGTCCCTTTCCTCCACCGCCTCCCCCAGCGCCCCCGCCGTACGACGGATCGGGCGAGTACGACTCGGAGAGCGCGGGCCTCGACGATTGGGCGGTCTGGTGGAAGCTGCGAGCCGTCAAGGGGGGCGGCGAGATCATGGGCGAGACGGACGCGGCCCGTCACATGGACCACTTCCTCGACAACAGCGGCGAGCCGCTCGACATCGACCCTGGGCGCCTGCTCCGCGACATGCCCGAGTTCGAGGACGAGGTCCGAGAAGAACTCCGGCGCACCGAGGCCGAGACGGTCGAGCAGGCGAAGGCGCACTACCGCGGTGAGCCGATCTCGATCCCGTTCGTCAGGGACTGGCGAGGCTATGGCGAAACGCAGACGCAGCCAATGACTGCGAACTGGTTCCACGCCATGGGAGGCTTTTCGTACAGCACGAGCGGCGTGGTGCGCGTGAGCCCGCCGGCCACGCCCGGCGGCGAGCCGCAGGTACGGATTGATCATCAGCTGCATATCTTCGACCGCTACAACTGGGACAAGGGCAAGGACGTCACCCTGCCCGTGATCGGGACGGTCCCCGACGAGGACATCCAACCGCTGCACCGCGCCGGCATCGCCCAGGAGTACGAGATCCACGGCAGCACCGATACGGAGTCGTTCACCGCCGATCCCAGCGCGAGACCGCCGGACACCGAGCCGCCGCCGGCGCCCGATGCGGCACGCTCCCATGAAGGCACTCGCGCCGACCCGGCCCGATGACCTCGCTCGTCTGCGTTCGGCCGCTCGTGCCGCTCGCGCTCGCCCTGGCGCTCTCAGCCTGTGCCGGCGGTGGAGACGGCGAGGCGAACCCCGCGCGCGGCGACCGCACGCCCTCCTTCGACGATCTCGAGACCCAATCTAAGGACAAGCTCTCGTTCAAGGACGTGGAGAAGCTGGCTCGGGTCGAGATCCCCTCCAGCGCGAGCGACCTCCACAGCTTCTTTCAGAGGTTCATGGACTCGCGCGTGATCGCGGGCTTCCGCCTCCCCCGAGAGGACCTCGACGCCTTCCTCTCGCGTAGCCACTTCGAGCAGCCACTTCGCAAGGGCGAGGTGACCGTCTTCGCGAAGACCGCCACCGGGGAGGAAATCCGATGGCCAGAGCTCGCGGAGCTCGAGCGCCGGCGCGAGCATGTGTCGGGGCTAGAGGAGCGAGATTTGCCCTGGGGCGCGCGTGCCGTGACCGTCGACCTCGCCGAGCCCACCCGACCCGCGGTCTACCTGTACGCGTTCGAGCGCTGAGAAGGGAGACGCGGCAGTAACTTGGCGGGGTCACCAGTGGCTCTGCCTGCGCCACCGGGCCGCCTCCCCGCACTCGACCGGCCAGGCGCTCGTGTTCTGCACGCGCTCCGGCCGTGCGCTGGGGCAGCGCAACGTGACGCGGGCGCTGCGCTCGGCGATGCGCGCCGCGGTGGACGCCGACGGACGGCCGACGTTCCCGGCCCTGCACGACGGCTCGCGGGTGGCGCACGGCGACCTGCCGACCTTCCACGCCTTCCGACGCTCCGCCGCCTCGCACGCGATCCGCGACGGCGAGGGGGCGGAGGAGGTGAGCTGGATGCTCGGCCACCGCAACTCCAACGTCACTCGCGCTGTCTACCTGCACGAGATTCGCGACGCCGAGCGCGTCGCCGAGCGCCGCGCCCGGCTGGACGATGGGCGGCCCGGCACCCACCTTGCCGATCTCGCTCCACGAGCGCCTTGCGGTCGATGGGCGGTACTGGGTTCGAACCAGCGACCTCCTGCTTGTAAGGCAGGCGCTCGTACCAGGTGAGCTAACCGCCCGGCGAGCTCGAGGCGCTGCTGGCAACGGTGGCCGAAGAGGAGCCCCAACGCCACGCCGATCCCGCGCTCGACGAGATCGAGGGCGAGCTGAGCTGAGCCTGGGCTGCGGCCTGTTCAGCGCCGATGCCAGGCGCCCGGCGCGTCGATTCGGCGGCGGACGGCGGGCGGGAGCCGCTCGGCGACCAAGTCAGCGAAGGTGACGTTTTCGAGCACTTCCCTCAGCGCACTGCGTGTGGCCACCCAGACCTGGGGCAGGATCGCCGCTGGGCCGGTAGTCGAGATCTCCTCGGGAGCTTGCCCGCCGACGCCCGCGAGTGGTCCGTCGATAGCGCGGATCACGTCAGCGAGGCTGACCTCTGCCGGGGGCCGGACCAGGCGGTGCCCGCCGTCAGTCCCTCGGCGGCTCTGGACGATTCCGGCCCGGTTCAAGTCTTGAAGGATCGCCGCGAGGAAAGGCTGGGGTATGGCTTGGGCCGCCGAGATCTTGTCCGCGGTCAGGTGCTGGTCCTTGGTAGCGGCTAGCTCCGCGACGGCTCTGACGGCGTAGTCCGCTCTAGCGGTGATCTTCACGGTCCGATCCTTGCACGACGGACAACCGGGCAAAGACGATCAAGTTGGTCTAGTATGCCCGCCTTCCCCGCCGAAAGGACGCCGTGCCCCAGATCGTTCTCATCGCCATCGTCGGTCTCGCCGCGCAGCTCATCGATGGCGCACTCGGGATGGCTTACGGCGCTACTTCCGCGACCCTGCTGCTCGCCGTAGGGGCCTCGCCTGCGATTGCATCAGCAACCGTCCACCTCGCCGAGGTCGGCACGACGTTCGTGTCAGGAGCGGCACACACTCGCTTCGGAAACGTCGATTGGCGCGTCGTAGTGCCACTCGCGGTCCCCGGCGCGGCTACCGCTTTCGCCGGAGCGGTGCTGCTCACGTCGATCCCCGGCGACCTCGCAAAGCCCTACGTCTCGGCCTTTCTGCTCTTGCTCGGCGTATACGTGTTCGTGCGCTTTGCGCTCGGCGTCGGCATCCGCCGATCCCGCCCCAAGCGAGCCCTACGCCGCCGTTGGCTTGCACCCCTGGGTGCCGTCGCCGGGTTCCTCGACGCCATGGGAGGCGGCGGCTGGGGACCCGTCACCACCAGCACCCTCGTCGCTTCTGAACGCATGGAGCCACGTAAAGTGATCGGTTCGGTTGACACCGCCGAGTTCCTCGTCGCCGTCGCAGCAAGCATCGGGTTCCTCCTGGGCCTCGGCAGTCAGGCAATCAACTGGTCCTGGGTTGCTGCCCTGCTCGCGGGGGGAGTGATCGCAGCGCCCATCGCGGCGTGGCTGGTCCGCTCGCTCACCCCAAGGCTTCTCGGCACGGGCGTGGGACTCGTCCTGGTCCTAACCAACAGCAACACCCTGCTCAAGGAGCTCGGAGCTTCAACCGACGCGCCGATGCAGGTTGCCTACGCGACCCTCGCAGCGACCACGCTCCTCCTAGCCGGATTCCTGGCCGCCCGCAAGCGGCGAACTGTCACCGCCGGTTGAGGTGCATGGCGGCACCTTGCCGATCTGACATGGTGGAACGGACGCTGGACCGGCTCGCTCCTGGGTAGTGGGCGGTGAGGGGATCGAACCCCCGACCTCCTCGGTGTAAACGAGGCGCTCGTACCAGCTGAGCTAACCGCCCGGCGAGCGCCGAGAGTAGCGGCAGGCGGGTTCTAGTATCCGAGCCATGAACCAAGGTCTGTTCTGGCGGTCGCTTCTCGTGCAGGCTCTGGTGGTAGGCGCGTTGTTCGGCCTCTTGGTGCTACTCCCCCTCGACGAGGACTTCTTCAAGGACTACGGGTTCGCGATCGGGCCGGTTGCCTGGCTGGCCTGCTCGCTGATCACCGCCCGCCTGCTGTCGCTGCCGGCCGGGCTCGCGCTCTTCGCGGCCCTGGCGGGAGGAGTGGCGGGCGGGCTCGTGGGGCTCGTGGCCGGCCACTTGCCCGGCTTGGCGATCTCGCTGCTCGTCTTCGCGGCTTCCTGCGGGGGCTATGACCCCTCGCGCGACGCTGCCGCGGCGGACGCGTGAACGCCGCCCCCAAGCTCGCCGACTCGCTCGACCTGGGCCCGGTGCACATCACGGTGACCGACCTCGACCGGTCCGTCGGCTTCTACCAGGACGCGATCGGCCTCCAGGTGCGCGAGCGCAGCGACACCGAGGCCTCCCTGGGCGCGGGCGGCCGCGAGCTGCTGCACCTCGTGGAGGACCGTGACGCCCGACCGGCGGGTCGCCACGCCGGGCTGTACCACTTCGCACTCCTGCATCCGTCCCGTGAGGAGCTGGCCCGGGCCACGGCGCGCCTGGTGGCCACCCGGACGCCGATCGCCGGCGCCTCCGACCACGGCATCTCGGAGGCGATCTACCTCCCGGACCCCGACGGCAACGGCATCGAGCTGGCGGCCGACCGCTCCCGCGAGCGGTGGGGCGACCTCAGCGACCCCACCACGATCGGGCCCCAGCCGCTGGATCTCGAGGCGCTGCTGGCAACGGTGGCCGGAGAGGAGCCCCAGCGCCACGCCGATCCCGCGCTCGGCATCGGCCATCTCCACCTGCACGTGGGCGACGTGGACCGGGGCCTCGGCTTGTACCGCGACCTGATCGGCTTCGAAGCGAAGACTCTCTTTCCCAGCGCCGCGTTCGTGTCGGTGGGCGGCTACCACCACCACCTGGCGTTCAACACCTGGCGAGGCGAGGGCGTGCCTCCCGCTCCCGAGCGCGCCGTCGGGCTGCGCCACTGGACCGTGCTGCTCGACGCGCCCGACCTCGAGGCGGTGGAGGGGCGGCTCGCCGATGCGGGCATCGGCACGGAGGCCCGCGATGTAGGGGTCCTCGTCCGCGACCCGTGGAGCAACGCGCTGGTTCTGGCCGAACGGCGCGGACAGCCTGCGTAGGAGTCCTGCTCGCCATAGACTCCCGAGCAACACGGCCCCGTCGTCTAATGGTTAGGACAGCGGCTTTTCACGCCGCAAATGGGAGTTCGATTCTCCCCGGGGCTACTGTCCGCCGAGGATCCCTCACCCGGCGCAAGCGCGGCCGCCCAACGTGGCAGACTTCTCCCGGCGCCCCTAACTCAACTGGTCTAGAGTCCCGCTCTTTTAAAGCGGTTGTCTGGGTTCGAGTCCCAGGGGGCGCATGCCGGCTTGAGGTTTTTACGTCCGGTCGCTATACGAACATGTGTTCGTATGAGCCGCGGTGACCCCAGCACTGCCGAATTGCGAGAGCGAGAAACACGGGCTCATCGAGTTTCATCGGTACTCGGCGGGTCCCACCCGGGAACGCGTATACCGCTGCAAGCGGTGCATAGGCGAAGCGGTCACCCGCCGGCACGGCAGGGTCCGTGCCCTGCTCGTGGCTGAGTCAGGAGGTTGCTGCGCGGTCTGTGGGTACGACCGCTGCGGCCACAACCTCCACTTCCACCACGTCGACCCATCTCTGAAGTCCTTCTACATGGACATGGGTCGGGGCAAGGCGCTAGCCGCGTATCGCGCCGAGGCGCTGAAGTGCGTGCTGGTCTGCGCCAACTGCCACGGCGCGATCGAAGCAGGGCTGATCCAATCTCCGCCCCCGCAAGCTCGGTTTGGCGCTGTCGTCAGTGCCGGAAATGGCGCCGTGAGGTGAAGACCATCGCCACGCCCGCCGCGTCGCAGGCCTCCACGACCTCGGGGTCGCGGCGGGAGCCGCCCGGCTGGATGATCGTCTGCACGCCCGCCTCGATGGACATCCCCGGCCCGTCCGCGAAGGGGAAGAAGGCGTCGGAGGCCATCGCCGCGCCGGCCAGCTCGAGGCCGGCCGCGCGGGCCTTCTCGATGGCGATCCGGACCGAGTCGACGCGGCTCATCTGACCGGCCCCGATGCCGGCCGTGCCCAGGTCCTTCGCGAGCACGATCGCGTTCGAGCGCACGTGGCGGCAAACCTTCCACGCGAACAGCAGCTCGCCCCACTCCGCCTCGCTGGGCTTGCGCTCGGTGACCACCTGCATCTCGTCGCGCATTTCCGGGCTGTTGTCGCGGTCCTGCACGAGCAGGCCGCCCCGCACACGCTTCACGTCCTGCTCGCTCACGTCGGACACGCGGCGCTCGTCGTTCACGAGAATTCGCACGTTCTCCTTCTGCTGAAGGGTCTCGACCGCCGCTTCGTCGAAGGCCGGCGCACACACCAACTCGATGAACATGGCGTGCAGCTTCTCGGCCAGCTCCGGGCCGACCGGGCGGTTGAAGATCATCACGCCGCCGAAGGCGCTCATCGGGTCGGTGGCGAGAGCGCGCTCGAAGGCCTGGTCCACGGTGGTGGCCAACGCCGCCCCACACGGGTTGTTGTGCTTGATGATCGCCGCCGCGGGCACCTCGAACTCGTCTACCAGCTTCCGCGCGGAGTCGAGGTCGAGCAGGTTGTTGAACGACAGCTCCTTGCCGTGCAGCTTGGACACCATCGACAGCAGGTGCGTGCGCGCGCCCGCCTGCGCGTAATAGGCGGCGCGCTGGTGGGGGTTCTCCCCGTAGGCCAGGTCGAGCACCTTGGTGAACGAGCGGGTCTGCTGGCCGGGGAACTCCTCCTCGCGCTCGGCGAACCACCGCGAGATGGCGGCGTCGTAGCGAGCGGTGTAGGAGAAGGCCTCCGTCGCCAAAGCCTCCCGCGTGCGCGCTTCGAGGCGGCCTTCCCCCGCGCGCAGTTCCTCCAGCACGGCGTCGTAGCTCTCCGGAGTGGCCACCACCGCGGCGAACGCATGGTTCTTGGCCGATGCGCGGATGAGGGTCGGCCCCCCGATGTCGATGTTCTCGATCACCTCCCGGTCGGTTACCCCGCGCCGACCGGCCACCAGCTCGAACGGATAGAGGTTGACGCACACGAGGTCGATCGGCTCGATCGCCTGGTCGCGCAGCGTCTCGACGTGCGCCTCGTCGGATCGGACCGCGAGCAGGCCCGCGTAGATGCGCGGGTGGAGCGTCTTCACCCGTCCGTCGAGTATCTCCGGAAAGCCTGTGTAGTTCTCCACCGAGCGAGTCTCGATGCCCGCTCCGGCCAGCTCCACCGCGGTGCCCCCGGTGGAGACGATCTCCACCCCGAGCTCCACGAGCCCGCGCGCGAAGTCGACCAGCCCGCGCTTGTCCGACACGGTGAGCAGCGCCCGGCGTACGCGCACCGCCCCGGGCGCGGTGACCTCGGGCGCGCCCGATTCAGCCGCCTCAGCCACCGGTGCGCACGACGCGTGGGTTGGCGGAATCGATGCTCACAGCGCCGGCGGCGATCAACGACACGGCGCGGGGCAGCAGCCGGTGCTCGATCTGGTGGACATGCTCCTCGATCGCCTCGATATCACGAGCATATGGAAGCTCGAAGGACTCCTGCAATATCACTGGCCCGCTGTCCACCCCCTCGTCCACGAAGTGGACGGTGACGCCCATCACCTGCACTCCGTAATCAAGCGCCTGCTCGATCGCCCGGACCCCGGGAAACGCGGGCAGCAGCGAGGGGTGCACGTTCACGATCCTGCCCTCGAAGCGGCGTATGAAGGGCCCGCCCAAGATCTCCATGAACCCCGCAAGCACCACCAGATCAACCTGGCGCTCGGCGAGCCAGTCGCCCAGCGCGGCGTCGCGCGCGTCGCGGTGGGCGTGGGCGGACCGGTCGAACACCGCGGCCTCGATGCCGGCGCCCCGCGCCCGGTCGAGGCCCCGGGCTTCCGCGCGGCTGGAGGCCACGCCCACCACGTCGATCTCGTCTCCGTGCAGGGTGTCGAGGATCGCCTGGAGGTTGCTTCCCTCCCCCGAGATCAGGACCCCGACGCGGAACGCCACGGTCTAGCGATTCCTCCTGGAAGTACTGGTAGGAGGGACCACTACTAGGCGGCGACCCTGGCGGGCAGCCGCAGCACCGGATAGGCCCCGCCGGTGGTCTCCACGACGCCGTCCCCGATCAGCTCGTCCACTCTCGCGAGGATGTCCGCCCTGCGCATGTGCGACGAGGCGCCGTACGCGGGCAGGCCGTCGTAGGAGTTGCGCTCGATCTTCTTGGTGCGCGCGCCGTGCAGGATCTCAGCGCACGTGGTGCGCCCCACCGCCGGCCGGGCGCCGCGAGCGACAGAGACGATGGCCTCGTCGAGATCCGCGATCGCCTCTGGCGCCGGAGGGGGCAACTCGGGCACGAGCCCCCCGGCACACACATCGCAGCAGGGCACGCCCTCGGGCCGCGGCGCCGGGTCGGCGCGATCGCCGAAGTGCCGCAGGATCACCCGGCGGCGGCAGCTGTCGCCCTGGCCCTCCACGTAGGCCCAGATCTCACGGTACTGGCGCCAGCGCACCTTGGCGCTCTCCGCTACCGACGCCCGGCACGCGGCTGCGGCACGGCGGTCGAAGGGCCCGGCGAAGCGCCCGGCCACCCGGTCGGGGGCCGATGGCGAAGGCAGGATCACGCCCGCGCGCGCGAGATGCCCGAGCAGGGACCGCAGCCTGTCCTGCCCGCCGCCGATCGCTCTTGAGAGCTCTGCGGACTCCACGCCGTAGCGCTCCTCCCCGTCGGCGGAGGCGCGCAACCGGTCGTGCAGCGCGGCCGGCAGCTGCTCGTCGACCTCATCGCGCTTGATGAAGTGGACATGCAGAGCCTTGTCGCGGTTCTCGGCCAGGAGCACCGCCCGGGCCGGTTGTCCGTCGCGCCCGGCACGCCCGGCTTCCTGGTAGTAGGCCTCCAGCGAGGACGGCACGCCCGCATGCAGCACCGTCCTGACGTTGGCCTTGTCCACGCCCATGCCGAACGCGTTGGTCGCGACGATCACCCGCACGTCGTCGGCGAGGAACCGGCGCTGGGCGACGGCTCGGCGCTCCCGGTCCAGGCCGGCGTGGTAGGCCACGGCCTCCTCGCCGAGCTCGGACGTGAGCATCTCGGCGATCTCCTCGGCGCCGGCGCGGGTGCCCGCGTACACGATGGCCGGCAGGCGGCCCTCGCCGCGTAGCGCCTCCGCGATCAGCGGCCGCTTCTCGTGCGGAGCCGGGCGCGCGACCGCGAAGGAGATGTTTGGCCGGTCGAAGCCGGTGGCCACCTGGACGGGCTCGCGCAGGCCGAGCCGCCGGACCACATCTGTGGCCACCCGCGGCGTGGCGGTGGCCGTGGAGGCCACGATCGATCCGGCGTCGAGGTGGCGCGCTGCGTCGGCCAGGCGGAAGTAGTCAGGGCGGAAGTCGTGCCCCCACTGGGATACGCAGTGAGCCTCGTCGACCACGAACAGCCCGATGTTCGCCTGTCGGATGCGATCGAGGAAACCGGGTGAGGAGAAGCGCTCGGGAGACACGTACATGAGGCGCAGATCGCCCGCCACCGCGCGCGCGAGAACGCCCGCGTTCGCGTCGAGACCCTGCTGTGCGTTGACCAGCGCGACCTTGTCCGAAAGGCCGCGTGCCTGCAGGGCCTCGACCTGGTCCTGCATCAGCGCCACCAGTGGCGACACGACGATCGTGAGGTCGTCGCGCATCAACGCCGGCAGCTGGTAACAGAGCGACTTGCCCGATCCGGTCGGCATGACCACCAACACGTCGCGACCGTCCAGGGCCGCCTGGCACGCCTCGCGCTGCCCCGGCCGGAAGGCGTCGAAGCCGAAGTTCTGCCGCAGGGCACGGGACAGGTCCACTACGGCCACGTTAGCGGCGGTTCCGGCCGGGTCGCGCGCGTTGGTGCGAAACAGTTACGAAGCAGCGGAGAACTGTTGCGAGCGGGCCACTTGCACGCCGATCGCCCCCACGCCCGCGGCGACGACGGCGGGCACGATCATCGCCACCCAGGAGAGCCCGTCGACATCGATGTCGGAGTACGGCTGGCTGATGGCGCTCCAATCGGGGAACACGTGGATCGCCACGAAGCCGGCTGCGGTGGCGAGCCCCACAAGAGCAGTGGCCGCCGGTGCCAGGCGGTGGCCCGCGAGCGCCAGCCCGAGCGCGAGCAGCACGGCCACGAACCCCGCGGTCCCGGCGGTCGCGGTCCCGGAGGGCACCTGCGCCTCTTGACGCAAGAGGTGGTCGAGCGTGTGCACGATCAGCAGCGCGACGAGCAGGAGGTTGCCCGCGATCAGTAACTGCGTTCGCGATGGTGAGCGCGAAGGGAACATTCACGCAGTATCGCGGACGCGAAATCCTCCGGATGCTCGGCGGCACCCGCAATTAGGTGACCTTGACTGGCTCTCCGAAAGGTCGGCGAGGCAAGCTCATGTGAGCGGCCCCCGTAACCGAACCTTCGCTCCGTCTTGGGGCGAAGGAGCGGACGCAGCAGCGCGCGCGGACCGGTGGTGATCACCTCGAGCTCGGTCAGAGTCACGCGACGCGCGAGCGGGTGGGCCAGCAGATCGAGCGCTGCGTCCCGGCGCTCCCCCGGCTTACGCAGAAGCAGGAAGAGCACGCTGATCCCGATGGCGAATTCCACAGCGATCAAGCCCAACCCCGCTTCGACGCCGCGTAGCCGAAAGACCAGGTAGGCGACTGGCACGGTGACGAGGAAGGACCACTGCCGCCAGTGGCGCACCCTCGGCCGCATCAGGAATGCGAACAGGGCGTCGAGCGCAGCATCGAGACGGCTTGCCATCAGGCTTCCCCCGTCCCGCGTGGCGGCGGAATGGGCGCCCGCGCGGCCTGGCGAAATGCTCCACGGAGAGTCACGCAAGAATCTATCGTTGCGAAAGCCGTCAGGATCTGACTACAGCCAACTCCTCGAGCGCGAACTTGCCGTTGGCCACGTCGGTGCGCTCGAGCGGGTAGTCGCCCGAGAAGCATGCGTCGCAGTGGGTCGCGCGCTCGCCGCGGATCGCTTCGTAGACCCCCTCGAGGGACAGGTAGGCGATCGAGTCGCAGTCGAGCTCGGTCGCGATCTCCTCGACGGTGCGGCCGTGGGCCACCATCTCCTGCTTGGTCGACATGTCCACCCCGTAGTGACACGGATGGCGGATGGGGGGGGCGGAGATGCGCATGTGCACCTCGCGCGCGCCGGCGTCGCGCAACATCTTCACGATCTGCCGCGTGGTGTTGCCGCGCACGATCGAGTCGTCCACCACCACGAGCCGCTTGCCCTCCACGACCTCGCGCAGGGGGTTGAACTTCATCCGCAGGCCGTGCTTTCTCAGCTCCTGGCCGGGCTGGATGAAGGTGCGGGCCACATAGCGGTTCTTGATCAGGCCGTCATCGCGCGGCAGACCGGAGGCGTTGGCATAGC
>Ga0136640_10000597_pt1 | contig 14024 bp, 13 predicted proteins | sample AntDrymUQ8642106_2_FD_105498 | JGI IMG/M metagenome (GOLD analysis project Ga0136640, IMG submission 105498) | Polar desert sand microbial communities from Dry Valleys, Antarctica - metaG UQ864 (21.06) | ecosystem: Environmental > Terrestrial > Soil > Desert | place: Antarctica: Dry Valley...
CGCCCAGCAGCGCCTGGTGGCGCACCACCAGCAGGCAGGACAGGACCGCCGACGACAGGCCGACGATCGCGGCGGCCAGCATCGCGTTGCGCATGAACTCATAGCGCAGCAGTGGGTCCAGGAACAGCGTGAAGAAGGTTTCCATCAACTGACCCCCGCGCTCATGGCGATGGGAGGCACGCCGCCGTAGGCCTCGGCCAGCAGGCTTCCCGTGAAGACCTCCGTGGGCGTGCCCATCGCGATCACCCGACCCGCGAGCAACAGCAGCCGGTCGACGTTGCGCCCGACCGCTGACAGGTCGTGGTCGACCAGCACGACGGTGCGACCCGCCGCCGCCAGCGCGGTGACCTGCTCGGTCAGAACCTGCTGCGTCAGGGCGTCCACGCCGGTGAACGGCTCGTCGAGCAGGACCACCTCGGCGTCTTGGGCCAGCGCGCGAGCGAACAGCACCCGTTGCTGTTGGCCGCCGGACAGCTCGCCGATCTGACGCTTCGCCAACGCTTGCATCCCCACGCGCTCCAGCGCGGCGGCGGCGATCCGCCGGTCGACGACATACACGCGGCGCAGCCCCCCGACCGCGGCGTAGCGGCCCATCACGGCAACCTCGCCCACCAGCGCAGGGAAGTCCCAGTCGATCGCCGAGCGCTGCGGCAGGTAGGCCACGCGCCGGCGGACCTCGCCGATCGGGCGCCCGGTCACGGCGACGGTGCCCGAGTCAACTGGCACCAGCCCCAGCATGGCCTTGAGCAACGTCGACTTGCCGGCGCCGTTGGGGCCGACGACGCCCAGCACCTCGCCGGCCGCCGCGGTGAAGGTAACCCCACGCAACACCGGTTCAGCGTCGTAGGAGACAGTGAGGTCGGCGACGTCGATCACGGTGTGGCGCTCCCGCCAAGACCAGTGACCAGCGCGGCGGTGTTGGCTCGCATCATCCCAAGGTAGGTGTCGGCGCCACTGCCTGGTTCACCAAGGGAGTCGCCGTGCAGCGGCGGGCCGACCGCCACGCCGGCGTCGCGTGCCACCTGTTGCATGAGGTCCGGGTTGATGGTGGTCTCCACGAAGACCGCCGGCACTCCCTGGGACCGCACGGTATCCACCAGTGTGGCCACTTCGGTGGCGGACGGCTCACGCTCCGTTGACACGCTCCAGATGGTGCCAGCTACCTCGAGCCCGTAGCGCTGCCCGAAGTAGCGGAACGCGTCGTGGGTGGTGACCAGGCGCCGCTGCTCGGCCGGAATCGTCGACAACTGAACGGCCACGAACTCGTCGAGGCGGTCCAGGCGCTGGCGGTAGCGGCGCGCGTTGCGCCGGAAGTCCTCGGCGTGGGCGGGGTCCAGGTCGCTCAGCGCACTGCTGATGGTGTCGACGTAGCGCCGCACCGCGACAGGGTCCATCCACAGGTGGGGGTCGGGATCGCTGCCGGCGCCGGCGATGGTCAGCGGCTGGATGCCGTCAGTCACGGTGGTGACCGGCCGCGGCACGCTGGAAGCGTCGATCAGCGTGTCCAGCCAGTGCTCCAGGCCCAGCCCGTTGCGGAGGATCAGGTCGGCATCGCTGATCTTGCCCGCGTCGGAGGGGACCGGCTCGTAGGTGTGGGGGTCCCCGCCGATCTCCACCAGCGACTCGACGACGACATGGTCGCCGGCCACCTCGCGGGTGAGGTCGGCCAGGATGCTGATGGTGGTGACGACGAGGGGTCGCCCGTCGTCCAGCGCGCGGGCGCGGGCCTGCGCCCAGCCGCAGCCCGAGCACAACAGCGCCACAACTGCGAGCACGCTCAACAGCTGCGGCGAGCGGGCGGACGGTTGCCGGCGCATCAAGACGTGTATCCGGGTGCTACGGGGCCGGGCCGCCCGGTATAGCAGGCGGCCCGGCTGCCCGAGCGTGTGATGTGTACTGCTGCGTGCTAGCGGGTGACGGCGGCGTCGTCGCCCATGCCGGCCGCTCCGGTCAGGAACGGCTGTGCTGCTGCCAGGACCTCGTCCTTGGACAGCGGGGTCTCGGTAGCGCCCATGTAGACGCCGTTCTCGGCGGGCTTGCCGAGCAGGTTGCCGATGACCGCTGCGTGGCGCGCCTCGACACCGAAGATGCCGGCGGCGGCCTGCAGGATGGCCGGTTGCTTGATGAAGCCGGCCGCACCCAGGTAGGCCGACACGCCGAGGTTCTCGAACGTGAAGGCTGTCTCCAGGTATGTGGCGCGGCTGTCGAACGCACCGCCGAAGTCAACGCCCGGCGCTTCGACCGGCATGCCACCCAGTTGGTTGATCGTCTGGGTGATGCCGTCAACATGTGCCGACTCGTCGGCACCGACCTGCTGGAGGTACTCGGCCTCCTGGCCGTCGAGCAGCCCTGCCTCGTTGCCCTGGCGGTAGAACTCCGCCTCCAGGTACTCCAAGGTCAGCGCGTAGTTCAGGACATCGATGTCGTTACCGAAGTCGGCGCTCTGTGCGAACGCCCACTTGGTGCCGAGCATCTGCAGCGCCACGCTGCCGGGAATGACCGTCGCGGCGCCCTTGACGAAATCGCGTCGTCTCATCGTCGCTCCTCTCCCTAGCTTCGGATGAACTGCATGGCAGCTTCGAGGACTTCATCCATGGTGGCGGTTGCCTCCATGGTTGCCGGGAACGGGTTGCCACCGCTGATCTGCGCGATGATCGCGGCGTGACGTGATTCCACACCGGCAATCGCCGCGGCAGCAGCGAGGATGTCGCCGTTCTCGATGTTGGTGACCTGCCCTTGGTAGGCAGTCACGCCGAGCTCCTCAAAGACTGATGCCGTCTCCAGGAACGCGTCGCGGTTGTCGAGCACCCCGTCGGGGAAGCGGAAGCGCGGCCTTTCCACCGGCTCGCCTCCCAGGTCGGAGATAGTGCCGCTGATGGCGGCGACGTGCGCCTGCTCGTGGTCACGAATCGGCGTGACCAGTTCGAGCTCGCGGCCTTCGACCACGTTGTTCTCCAGGGCCCGCGTGTAGAACGCGGCCTCCAGGTACTCCAGGGTCAGGGCGTAGTTGAGGATGTCCAGGTCGTTCTGCGAGGCGTCCTGCGCCAGCGCGAAGCGGTCCCCGGCGCGTGTGATTGCCAGGGTCCCTCCCACGCCGATCAGGGCTGCGCCGCGCAGGAAATTGCGGCGGCTGTCCTCGGTGTCGAAGGCAATAACGGGCTTGCCATGAAAAAGCTCAGGCCTTCTCAAGACTGCACCTTTCGTGTGTCGGATGATCGGGGTGGCCTGCAAAGCCGTTAGCCGCGGGCACCCCCTGGATCGACAGCGTCGAGATCTGCGGGTTGCGCCTTGGCTTGCACGACGATGCGGTGGCTGCGGTAACCCTTGGGCGTGCAGGCGAACATCGTGATCGTCCGGGCTCGCCGTGCCTCTGGCTGGCGCAGCACGAACTGCACGTACTTCGATTCCGGGACCACGGTCGTCTTGGTCACGCGGTAGCTGGTGCGGTGCTCGCCGCCCAGGGTGGTGACCACTCGGTCGCCGGGCTCGAGCCGGTCGAGGTCAGCGAACGGGTAGGTGTAGGTGGTGCGGTGGCCCGATAGGACGCTGTTACCGGGGGCGCCTGGCAGCGGCGTTCCCGGCCAGTGGCCCGGGCCCTTCTGCAGAACTTCGTCGTAAACCCCGCGGCGGTAGCGCTCGTTGACGTCGATGGCGGGGATCTGAATCCGGCCGATCGGCCCACCCTTGCGCTTGTCGTTGACGAAGAACCTGCGTAGCCGACTAGAGGAATCGGCAACCGGGTCGTCGCCGCTGGCGACCTGAACGTCGTCGCCGGCGTTGCGGCGCAACTCACGCAGCCGCCGGGTGACGGCGGGCTCCCGCTGGCTGGGCACGACCGGCACCACGCGGGTCGTCCCATCCTCGCCGACGACGCGCCGGACCTCACCGCCGGGCGAACCGATGAGAGGCGCGACCATATACACCAACGTCAGCCCGGCCACAACGGCCACAAACTGCAGAAAACGGCGCATAAGCACAACCCCCATCATGGTCTGTATCAGCAGTGATTCGTAGCCGAGACCCGGAAATGGGCGGTTCTGTAATATCCTTGTTACCGACCGTCCTGCTTTTTCCGGCCAACAAGTGGCCGAGGATGCCGCCTGCAGGTGGTTACAGGAGGTGAAAGGGTGAACCCCAAGTCAGCGTCGCCGACCCTGGAGGCTGGCCGCGTGCTCGTCGTCGACGACGATCCCAGCATCACGGGCGTGGTGGCGGCGTACCTGCGCAGGGACGGTTTCGACGTCGACGTGTTCCACGACGGGCAGGAGGCGCTGGCCTCGGCCCTGTGCCGGCCGCCCCGCCTGATGGTCCTGGACCTGTCGCTGCCCCGTATGAACGGTCTGCAGGTCTTGCGCGTCCTTCGCGGCCGCCACAACACGCCGGTGATCCTGTTGAGCAACCGCCGCGACGAGGAGAGCCGCGTCAAAGGCTTGCGGCTGGGGGCCGACGACTACGTCACCAAGCCGTTCTCGCCACGCGAGATCGCCGCTCGCGTCGAAGCGGTGCTACGACGCAGCTCGCCGCCAGCGCGTGAGGAGCCAGCGGGCGGCAGCGAACTCACCGCCGGCGGCGTGACCGTCGACCTGGTGGCCCATCAGGCCGCCTGCGACGGCAAGCAGGTGGAACTGACGCCACTGGAGCAGGCGTTGCTAGTCCACCTCATGCGCCACCCCGGAGAGACCTTTGACCGCACCAGCCTGCTTGAGAAGGTCTGGGGATTCAGCCACGGCCAACCGTCCGCGGTGACGGTGGAGATCCGTCGACTGCGCCAGAAGATCGAACTCGACCCCTCAACGCCGCGGCGCATTCTGACGATGCACGGACGCGGCTACCGCTTCCAGGCCCAACCAATCAGTCCTGATCGGTCATCCACCGAGTCCTAACAAGTCCGGAACAATCCGGGTGCCTGTCCAGTCCGAACTGTTGTCGACGCCCGATGTCGACGCCCGATCAAGTCCCGGGTTCGACCTCCGCTCGCGGGATCGCCCGCAAGGAGCAGCGCTTGCCGATCGAGACCACGCAATCCGAGGGCCACGCCGCAACGCTTCGCAGCGCACGGCCGGACGTGGTGGCGGCGGTCTTCCATGACTTGCGTGCCCCTTTGTCGGCCATCCAGGCGGTGGCCGATGCCGTCGAGGACGGCGTTCTTGCCCAGGACACGCTGGACTGGCATTTCCGTCGTCTGCGGCTGCTCGCCGAGCGGCTGGTGCGTCTCACCGATGATCTGGTGATCGCGGGCGATGCGCCGGCCGTGCGGTCCGAGGCGGTCGGCGACATCATCGACGAAGCCCTGGCAGCGGTGGAGACGGGGGCCCAGCAGCGTCTGGAGCTGCGTTGCACGGCCGCGGCTCGCGGGGCTCGCGTCCGCGCCTGCCGCCCTCGGGTCCTGCGGGCGCTGGACAACCTGCTGGTCAACGCGGTCCGGCACACCCCGGCGTCGCAGGCGGTGCGGCTCAGCGCCCGGATCGAGCAGGCGTCGGTGTGCTTCGAGGTCGCCGACCGCTGCGGCGGCATCGCCAGCGTTGACCTGCTCCGTCTGTTCGAGGTCGGTCACCGTGGCGAAGGCGGGGGCAGCGCGGGACTGGGCCTGCCGATCGTGGCGTGGTTGGTGGAGTCGCAGGGTGGCGCGGTGACCGCGCGTAACCAGCGCGACGGCTGCTGCTTTCAACTACGGCTACCGCGAGCCTGACCATCAGCCGGCCAGGCGCCTCGCCGTCGTCAAAAAGGCGGTGTGAGCCACCATGCGGTGGTCAGGCCGCACGGCCAGGCCGTCCACATGCCAGCCACGCACCAGTGTCTCAGTCGTCTGCGACATCCCCCAACGAGCGTCGCCGGCCAGTGCCTCGTGCAGGCGCATCACCTGTGGCACTGACGGCGTGTAGGCGCACAGGATCCCGCCCGGATGCAGCGCCCCGACCGCAGCGCCAAGCACCGTCCACGGCTCGGACAGGTCCAGCACCACACGGTCGCAGGCCACGCCCGACAGCCCAGCGACGACGTCGCCTCGGCGCAGCTGCCAGTTGTCCGGAGACGCCCCGAAGCGGTCGGCGACGTTGCGCTCGGCGACGTCGGCGAACTCGTCGCGCAGCTCGAAGCTGATCACCTGCCCGCTTGGTCCCACAGCCCGCAGCAACGCCGAGGTCAGGGCGCCAGAGCCCGCCCCCGCCTCGACCACGGTGGCGCCGGGACAGATGTCGGCCAGCGCGACGATCATGGCCTGGTCCTTGGGGTAGACGACCTGGGCGCCGCGTGGGGCCTTGACGGTCCAGTCCGCCGAGGTCGGGCGGACCGCCAGCAACGTCGAGCCCTTGGTAGTTGTCACCGACGAGCCTTCAGGCTGGCCGAGTAACGCCGCGTGGGCCAGCACGCCGTAGTGCGAGTGGAACTCCCCGCCGTCGCGCAGGGTTAACAGGTAGCGCCGCTGCTTGCGGTCCAGCAGCAGCACCTTGTCGCCCTCGCTGAACGGGTCGGGGTGACCAGGGTGGCGGACGGTCACGACGAAGCGCCGGTCACGACGAACCGCCGGTCACGACGAACCGCCGGTCACGTCCGTCCCGCGACGGCGCTGGTGCGGCGGGCCACCGACTGCACGACCCGCTCTCGTGTACGGCAGAAGGCGCAGACCGGATCCACCCCTGCCCTTCGTGGTCGGGTGGTCGGCAGGCCGCAGCCGCTGCACGCCACCAGCGTCTCCCCCGCGGGGTCGGCGGACGCGAAGTGCGCCGACTGCACGCGGTCGAGGAAGCCGAACAGGAACTGCGCCTTGGTCCCTGGGCTGTGGCGCTCCAGCTCGTTGAGCGCGTCCTTGTACCGCAGAACGGTGTTGCCGCCGACCATCGGGCACTCCTCGACGATGTAGTCCAACCCCTTGATCACGCAGTAGGCGGCCATCTCTCGCTCGCCGAGGCGGTACAGCGGCTTGACCTTGCGCGCCATGCCGATCCCCTCGATCCCCGCCCCCCGGGGACCGCTGTCGCCCTCACCCGGCGCCTCAGTGGCCGGCAGGACCGGTGACTGGCGTGCCATGAACGGGGTCTGCCAACGCAGCACGTTGCCCAGCAGCTGGGCGGCCTCGTCGTCGAGGTTGTGCCCCGTGGCCATGACGTCGTAGCCGTGTTCCTTGGCCACCCGGTTGAACACGTAGCGCTTGGACAGTCCACACACGCCGCAGGAGGAGCGGTTGCGTAGCCCGGTGACCGCGGGGATGTCGTAGCCGTACTCGTCGACCAAGTCGACGGTGCGCAGGGTCACGCCCCTCGCGGCGGCGAACCCGGCTACAACCTGGCCGGAGCGGTCGGAGTAGCTGCCGATGCCAAGCCCCAGGTAGAGGCCATCGGCGCGGTAACCCATGTCCAGCAGCACGTCCCAGAGGGCCAGCGAGTCCTTGCCGCCGGAGACCGCAACGAGGATGCGGTCGTGATAGGAGATCATCCCGTGACGGTCGATCGCCTCGCGGACCTGGGAGCGGACGTGGTCGACGAAGTGGTCGGCGCAGTAGGCGGCGTGGTGGCGCTTGACCTCCATGACCGCCGTGGCGCCGCAGGCGTGGCAGCTGGCCGGCCCCGCTCCCCCCGAGATGACCGGGCGGACCTCGATCTCGCCGTCATCCGGCACGACGACGTCCTTGGTGATCAGCGTGCCCCCGTAGATCACGAGCACGGTCTCGGGGTTGACGGCGAGCCGGTCCAGGACGTCGCCGACCCGGGCCGGCCCGGCGACGTCCTCGGTGCGATCGGGGTTGCGCAGCAGCACCTTCATGGTCCGGCCAACCTAACAGCGGTGGGTTACGGCCGGCGAGGGCCGTGGCCACGACCGCTAGCCGCCGGCGGCGCCCATGGCGTTGAGCGCGGAGCCGGCGCGGAACCAGCCCAGCTGCTCGGCGTTGAAGGTGTGGCCGGCCTCGAACTCGTCGCTGCTGCCGTCGGCGTGGCGCAGGCGCACCGTCACCGGGCGGTCCGGCGCCAGTTGTGCCAGACCCAGCACGTCGACGCGATCGTCGGCGCGGACCTTGTCGTAGTCGTCGGGGTCGGTGAACGTCAGCGGCAGCAAGCCCTGCTTCTTCAGATTCGTCTCGTGGATGCGGGCGAAGCTGCGCACCAGCACCACCAGCGCGCCGAGGTGGCGCGGCTCCATGGCGGCGTGTTCTCGTGACGAGCCCTCGCCGTAGTTCTCGTCACCAACGACGATCCAGCCTTGGTTCGCCGCCTTGTAGCGGCGGGCGATGTCGGGCAGCTTGCGCACCTGCCCGTCCCGCTGGTCGACGCCGTGCCCGGGCTGGTCGGCGAAGGCATTGTTGGCGCCGATGAACAGGTTGTTGGAGATGTTGTCCAGGTGGCCGCGGAAGCGCAGCCACGGGCCGGCCGCCGAGATGTGGTCGGTGGTGCACTTGCCGACGGCCTTGACCAGGACGGGCATCCCTCCGAAGTCAGCGGCCGGCCACTCGGCGAAGGGCTCCAGCAGCTGCAGACGCTCGCTGCTTGGGTCGACGACAACATCGACGGCCGAGCCGTCGGCAGCCGGCTCTTGGAATCCAGACTCGCCGGGATCCCAGCCGCCGGCGGGCAGCTCGTCGGCCTGCGGCGCCCGCAGCGTCACCCCGTCGAGCTGCTCGCGCTGCGGGTCGAAGTCCAACCGGCCGGCCAGCGCGGCCGCCACCACGATCTCCGGTGACGCGATGAACGCCAAGGTCTCGGCGTAGCCGTCGTTGCGCCGCGGGAAGTTGCGGTTGAACGAGCTGATGATCGAGTTGCGGGTCCCGCCCAAATTGTCGGTGCGCTTCCACTGGCCGATGCACGGCCCGCAGGCGTTGGCCAGCACCGTGGCCCCGATCGACTCCAGGTCGCCCAGCAGGCCGTCGCGCTCGATGGTGGCGCGGACCTGCTCGGAACCTGGGGTGATCAGCAGCGGCGTCTTGATGCGCAGGCCCGCATCCTTGGCCTGGCGGGCGACATGCGCCGCGCGGCCGATGTCCTCATAGGAGGAGTTGGTGCAGGAACCGACCAGAGCGTTGGTGATCTCGATCGGGTAGTCGTTGGCCTGCGCGTCGGCCCCCATCCGTGACACCGGCCGGGTCAGGTCGGGCGTGTGCGGGCCGACGATCTGCGGCTCGAGGGTGTCCAGGTCAATCTCAATGACCCGGTCGTAGTAACCCTGTGGATTGACGGCGACCTCCGCGTCGCTGCGCAGGTGCTCCCAGTGGGCCCCGGCGAGGTCGGCGATCGCTTCGCGCCCCGTGGACTTGAGGTAGCGGGCCATCGCGTCGTCGTAGCCGAACAGCGAGGTGGTGGCGCCGATCTCGGCACCCATGTTGCAGATCGTGCCCTTGCCGGTGGCCGAGATGGACTCGGCGCCGGGACCGAAGTACTCGACGATCGCGCCGGTGCCGCCCCTGACGGTGAGGATGCCGGCGACGGCGAGGATCACGTCCTTGGGCGATGTCCACCCGTCGAGCGACCCGGTGAGGCGCACGCCGATGTGCAGCGGCATCCGCAGGCCGAAGGGCATGCCGGCCATCACGTCGACGGCGTCGGCGCCGCCAACCCCGATCGCCACCATCCCGAGGCCGCCGGCGTTGGGGGTGTGGCTGTCGGTGCCGATCATCATCCCGCCCGGGAACGCGTAGTGCTCCAGCACCACCTGGTGGATGATCCCGCTGCCCGGCTTCCAGAAGCCGAGCCCGTACTTGGCCGACACGGTTCGCAGGAACTCGTAGACCTCACGGTTGGACTCGTTGGCCACGGCCAAGTCGTGTACGGCGCCGGTTTCGGCCTGGATCAGGTGGTCGCAGTGCACCGTAGATGGGACGGCCACCTGCGGCAGGCCGGCGGTCATGAACTGCAGCAGCGCCATCTGCGCGGTGGCGTCCTGCATGGCGACCCGGTCAGGATGAAAGTCGCCGTCGGCGCGCCCGCGCTCCAAGTCCTGCCCCCGGGCGTCGGCCATGTGGCCGAACAGGATCTTCTCGGCCAGGGTCAGCGGCCGTCCGAGCCGCTCGCGGCCGACGGCTACGGCCTCGGCGGTACGCGTGTAGACGGTCTCGACGAGCTCGGTGGGGGTCGATGCGCTGGCGGGCATCACGTCTCCTGGTCGGAGCGGGGGGTGGGGGGCGGGTCGGCGGTGGAAGCGGCCCCCGGGGGGGCGGGTCGGCGGTGGAAGCGGCCCCCGGGGGGGCCGGGGCGGTGTCCTGATGTCGTCCGTACACTAACGACATGTCCCCGGTCGCTGCCCAAGATGCCACGGTCCTTGCCACCTCCGTGGCCCTCAAGGAGTGGGGTGCCGCGGTGATTGCGCTGCTGGACGGCCGCCAGACCGTGCTGCTGCGCAAGGGTGGCATCCACGAGAAGTCCTTCCGCGTCGACCGTGACCGGTTCGTGCTGTTCCCGACGGTGGCGCACAGCCATCGCGACCGGGTCCGCCCCGAGCACCGCGACGTGATGGACGCCGGCGAGGCCCAGGTCGACGAGGCGGGGGGCACCATCACGGTGCGCTGCGGCGTGTCGCTGGTCGACGTGGTAGGAGTGGCGCGGCCCGAGGAACTGGCCGGCATCGCCGACCTGCACATCTGGACCGAGGAATCGGTGCGTACGGACCGCCTGGAGTTCCGGCCCAAGCACCCGCTGCAGGTGCTGGTGGTACGCGCCGTCGAGCTGCCAGAGCCGTTGACGTTGCCGCGGCTGGAGGCATACGCGGGCTGCCGTTCATGGGTGCAGCTGCCGGCGGCATGGGACGGCGGGGGGCGACAGATTCACAGCGAACGGCGGCTGGCCGATGACGCCACGCGGGTGCGGTCCGCGCTGACCTGAGCGGCCGCCTTTTGCACAAGGGGTTGACCAAGATGCGATTCGCCGACCGGCGGTTCAGCGACCGGCACGACGCCGGGAAGCAGCTCGCCCGGCGCTTGGAGGATCTGCGCGACCAAGATGTTGTGGTGCTGGCGCTGCCGCGTGGTGGGGTGCCGGTGGCCGCCGAGGTGGCCGCTGCCCTCCACGCGCCGCTGGAGGTATTCGTCGCCCGCAAGCTTGGCGCGCCCGGACGGCCCGAGCTCGGCATCGGCGCCGTGGCCGAAGGCGATGTTGTCGTCCTCGACGAGCGGGCGGGACCCTGGCGTGGCAACAGCCGCCAGCTGCGCGACACCACCGAGGCCGAACAGGCGGAGCTGGCCCGGCGGGTGCGCTGTTACCGCGGCGAGCGGGCGCTGCCGCCGCTGCGGGGGCGCACGGTGGTGCTAGTCGACGACGGCCTGGCGACGGGGGGCACGGCACGCGCGGCGCTGACCGCCCTACGCACCCACGCACCCGCGCGGCTCGTGCTGGCGGTCCCCGTCGCGCCTCCTGCCGCCGTGTCCCAGCTGGCGACCCAGGCCGACGAGGTCATCGCGCTTCACACGCCCGACGACTTCACCGCGGTTGGTCGGTGGTATGACAACTTTGCGCAGACCACCGACGACGAGGTCCTCGCGCTGCTCGGCAGCACGCGGACTGGGCCGTTCTCACCCAGCGAGGCGATAGGCCACAAGACCCTGTTTTCAAGTACCGAACCGGTACGCCACAAGATCACCGATGTGTCGCAAGCCTTGGAGGCGGCGGGCACCCGGGGGGTGCGTATCGCGGTCGACGATTGCGAGTTGGCTGCCGACGTGACCGTCCCGTCGGCCTGTCGCGGCGGGGTGGTGTTCGCCCACGGTTCCGGCAGCGGCCGTTCCAGCCCCCGCAACCGCTCCGTCGCCGCGGCGCTGCAGAAGGCGGGACTGGCCACGGTGCTCGCCGACTTGCTGACGGCGGGCGAACAGGAGCGCGACAACCGCACGGCCGAGCTTCGGTTCGACATCGACCTGCTGGCCCGCCGGCTGGCGGGTCTGGCGGCCTGGGCGGCGGCGGACCCGGCGATCGGTCAGCCCACGGTGGGACTGTTCGGCGCCAGCACCGGAGCGGCGGCCGCCCTGCGGGTCGCCGCCGAGCACCCGGAGCTGGTCGTCGCGGTGGTGTCGCGAGGCGGGCGGCCCGATCTCGCCGGCGCTGCACTGGGCGACGTCAGCGCGCCAACGCTGCTGATCGTCGGTGGCAACGACCACACCGTGCTGCGGCTCAACCGCGACTCGGCGGCGCGCGTGACCGCTGCGGTCGATCTCGCTGTGGTCCCGGGTGCAACGCACCTGTTCGAAGAGCCGGGGGCGCTGGAGCAGGTCGCGCAGCTGGCGGTTGACCACTTCGCGGCGCACCTGCCGACGGCCGGGGGAACGGCCGTATCACCTGGGTGACGCGCGCGCCTCGTCAGTGGCAGCATTGGCAGCAGACGGCTGCGGTCCCGGAGCCGATCACTCAAAGGCGGGTCTTGCGAGTTCCCCGGCAGCTGCGGACGTGGAGGGCGACGCTGCTCGCCACCCTCGTGGTGCTGCTCGTCGGTACTTTGCTGCTCGATCTCGGGGCGACGGATGTGCCCCGCCCGGCTGCCGCCCAGGGAGCGCCACCGGGCCGGTCGGAGGCGCCCGCCGAGGCGGTAGCGCGCGCCACGCCGACTGAGGCGGCACCTCCGCCACTGACAGGGACGACGCCACCGGCCGGCGCCCCGCCGGCGCGCGGGACGGACCGCACAGATGCCGCCACGGCGATGGCTCAGCGGTCGGCTCCCGCCTCACCCGGGTCGCCGGCCACCGTCAGCCCGGCCAGCTTCTCCAGGGTGACGGCGCTGCAGCCGCGGCTGCGCCTGCGCGCCGTCGATCCCCAGGAAGTGGCCGAGCAGGTCCGCCGGATCGACGGGGTGCGGTTTGCCACCGCCCTGCGAGTCGGCAAGGTTGCGGTGAAGGGCCGAAAGGTCAGCGTCGCGGCGGTCGAGCCGCGGCGGTTCCGCAAGGTCACGCCCCAGGTCACGGCGGACGCGGTGGGTGTCTGGCAGCGCATCGTCGAGGGTGACGCGGCCCTTACCCATGACACGGGAACACGGCTGCGCACCGAGCTCGGCGCCACGGTGCGGGCCGGGAAGCGGGACACCCCCTTGCGAGTAGGCGCCTACGCCTCCAACGGTGTGCCGCCGGTCGCCGACGCGCTGGTCAGCATCGGCACCGCCGACCGGCTCGGGCTGCGCGGCAAGGGCCACGTCCTGGTGGCGCTGGGCCAAGACACCGACGCCGGCGAGGCGGCGGACCGCATCGAGTCCGTCGTAGGGCTACCGGCCGAGATCCTCGATGAGCCGGACACCCAGCGGGCGTTCCTTGTCGGCGAGGACGCCCGTCAGCGTTTCGAGCCCTACACCTACGTCGACATGGGCGACGGGATGATCCAGATCGACTCCGACTGGGTCGGCCGCAACATCGTCAGCCGCGAGGTGCCGATCCTGACCGGCGCGGTGACCTGCCACCGTCTGATGGTCGACCAGCTGGCCGGCGCCCTCGGCGAGATCGAGGACAACGGGCTCGCCAACCTCATCGACACGTCCGACTACGGCGGCTGCTGGGTGCCGCGCCACATCGACTTCAACCCCGCCAGGCCGCTGTCGATGCACTCGTGGGGCCTGGCCGTTGACCTCAACGTCTCCACCAACGGGCTGGGTCAGACGCCAACCATGGATGCGCGCATCGTCGAGATCTTCGACCGCTGGGGCTTCGCCTGGGGCGGGCGCTGGAGCCGTCCCGACGGGATGCACTTCGAGCTCGGCGCGCTGCTCGACAGCCCCCAGGGCTGACGTTTTGGGATCTTTGCGGGCCGGTTGACCCGCGGGCATACTCGCCGCAACCCTCCACGTCGGCGTGGCGGAATCAGGTAGACGCGCATGGTTGAGGGCCATGTGGACTTCGGTCCTTGGGGGTTCAAGTCCCCCCGCCGACACCACCTCTGACCAGCGGAAACGTCTAGCGGCGACCGCCGGGCAAGGTTGGGGAACACGCTGATTGCTAACGGATTGCTAACGGGCGGTCCGCTGACGAGCGTGAGGGAGGCTTTCCTCACGCCCGGAGCGCACGGCTACCCGCCGAGGATGGCCGCCGCCGCCAGCTCGGCCGCGTGCGCGTCGTCGCCCGGACGGACGTGCGC
>Ga0136640_10000598_pt1 | contig 14011 bp, 11 predicted proteins | sample AntDrymUQ8642106_2_FD_105498 | JGI IMG/M metagenome (GOLD analysis project Ga0136640, IMG submission 105498) | Polar desert sand microbial communities from Dry Valleys, Antarctica - metaG UQ864 (21.06) | ecosystem: Environmental > Terrestrial > Soil > Desert | place: Antarctica: Dry Valley...
CGTGCCCGACACGTGCACGGGCACCAGCGGCGCCCCGGTGGCCACGCAGAGCCGGGCCACGCCCGAGCGAAAGCCCTCGGTGGTGCCGGCCGAGCGCGTTCCCTGGGGATAGAGCAGCACGTTGTGTCCGTCACGCAGCAGCTCGGCGGCGGCCGCGATGCCGCGCCCGTCCCCCGAGCGGTCGAAGGGGAAGGTGTTGATCCACAGGCCGGTCATGACCGCGAAGAAGCGGTTGCGGTAGAAGCGGTCCGAAGCCGCGCCCACCAGGGTCCGCGACCGCCAGGAGTGCGGAAGGGAGAGGAGCACCAGGGGGGTGTCGACGTCCGAGCCGTGGTTCGGGGCGATGACCGCGGGTTGCGGGGCGTGGGCCAGGTCGTCGGCACCCTCGATGATCGGGGCGGTGAACAGCCGCGTGACCGGGAAGAGCAGGCCCTGCTGGAGCCCTTCGCGGGCCAGCGCCGGCCCGCGGCGGCGCAGCCACGCCTGGTCGGGAGCCTCGGCCGGCGTCTCGCGCCACGGGTCGGGCCCGGCGCGCAGCGTGCGCCACCGGCGCGGCGCTCGGGGCGCCCGCGGGCCGGAGCGCCCGGCCAGGCGCTCGAGCGCGCGCCCGCCCTCCGCGAACCTCACTCGACCTCCGCGTAGAAGATCGGCGGGCAGTGGAAGTGGGTGATCGAGGGCTCGCGCCCGACCACGTGCTCGGCCATCTCGATCGCGTCGCGCATCGTGTCCGCGCGGCGGAAGCCCATCCGCCGGCACGCCGCCGGATTCCCCCCGACGAAGATCACCTCGCCGACGTGCTGGAGGGCGTGGGCGCCCCAGTACCACATGTAGAAGGGATGGACCCCGTGATAGGCGTTGCCCGTCCGGTAGAGGTGGCGGTACCACTCGTCCTCGGCGTAGGCCCGCTCGTGCCGGCGCTCGATCTCCTCGATGTCGGTGGTGTCGGCCAGCACCTCCTCGTAGAAGTCGATGTAGGAGGGGTGGTGGACCGGGTGGAACTCGCGCTCGACCGGATGGGTGAAGATCAGCACCCCGCCCTCGCGCACCAGCGGCTTTCCCTTGTAGAGGTTGAAGAAGTACCCGAGCCCGAGGCACATGACCAGCACCGGGTTGAGGATCGAGTTGACGTTGTAGGGGCCGATGTAGGGAAGCCCGGCGGTGACCACGTCGGCCTGGCCCTGCACGCGTACCGCCCCCTGGTCGGCCACGCGCGCCATCGTCACCTCGTGCACCGGCCCGATGGCGCCCGCCGCCACGCTGGTGACCGCGTACGGAGCGGCCTGACGCTGGAACGCGGTGCGGCGCGCCCGCGTGGGCATCCGGTCCGTGGCCCGCTTCACCGCGGCGAAGGTGGCCTGCTCGCGTGAGGTCCACCGGGCCTCGGGCTTGGCCAGGAACCGCAGCGGGTCGCCGTACATGTCGTTGTTGTGCGTGGCCTCGACGTGGAACACCGGCACCGCGGCCTCGATCACGTCGCCCTGGCGGCCCGAGGAGCGGTGGAGCTCGGACCTCGGGGGATCGATGAAGGACCGCGAGTGGCGCATCGAGTGGACGTTGTGGTGCGCGCTGATGGACCGGTAGGTGCCGAGGCCGATGGCCGTCGACTTCGGACCGCCCTGGAGGGAGGCGGTGACCACGTGGACGTAGACGAGGAGGTCGGACTCCGCCGCGCGGCGGTTGAGCGTGACCGGCTCGGAGTGATCGGTCTCCCCCAGCTCGACGTTGCCGTCGGGGTCCTCGGCGTCGTGGTTGTAGAGGCGGTCGGGGTGGAAGGCGTCGAACACCCGGGCGCCGACCGCGCGGCGGAGCTCGGCCGGGGTCATGCGCCGGTGAAGCGCCAGGGCGGCGATCAGGTGGATGTCGTCGACGCCGGCGCGGTACGCGCGCTCGAGCACCTGCTCGATCACGAGCTGGCGCACGTCCGGGGTGCGCATGGGCGGCAGCGGGACCGAGAGGTCGTCGAAGGCGATCGTCAGGCGCATCCCCGGACGCAGGTGGGCGTCGAGGGGGTCCATGTCGAACGGCGCGTCGAGGGCGGCGGCGATCGCGGCGTCGACGTCGGCGAGGCCGCGCATCGGCGGAGGCGGGTAGACGACGCGCGTGCCCACCGGCAGGCGCTCGAGCCGGAAGGTCTCGCCGGAGTGGAAGACCGTGGGCGGCGAGGACGAGGTGATCTCCACCACCGACGCCTCGCGTCCCGCGCTCGGCGCAGGCGATCGGGAGGAACGCACCCGCTCGACCATCGGGGGTCGCGGGACGATCGGCCCCCGTCGCGGCAAGGAGACCTCGAGAGCGTCGGCCGGCTCGGGGGCCTCGGTCGGCTCGGAGGCCTCGACCGGGTCCGGCGCGGCCAACGCGTCGCCCCCGGACCGGCGGTGTACGCCCTTGCCCCGCCTCCCCGCCGCCGAGGCCGGAGCCGGCGCCGCGCCCCGACCGGGAACGTCCTCGACCTCGGCCCCGTCCTCGGTCCGCGGCTCCGCACCCTCCTCGTTCCCCGACTCGGCGGTGCGCCGCTCGAGCCGGCTCACCCGTCGCTCCGAAGGTCGAACACGGTCTTGACGCGGCCGGCGCGCGCGGCGCGCGGGGCGTCGGCGAGCGCCTCGCGGAAGTCCCGCAGGTGCCACCCACGGGCCACGAGCCGCCCGAGGCGAAGGCTGCGGGCCAGCTCGATGGCCGCGGGGAAGTCGCGCTGGTATCCGTAGGCGCCGTCTATGCGCACCTCACGCTGCCAGGCGAGCGCGAGGTCGGCGGAGATCGAGCCGGGCATCCCCACCAGTATCACCCGTCCGCGCGGGCGTACCGCGGTGATCGCCGCCTCGAGCGACGATCCGGACCCCACGCAGTCGAGCACGCGGTCGAACCCCCCGAGCAGCAGCTCGCGCCCGAGTGGGCCCACGATCCGCCGAGCCCCGCAGATGCGGGCCCCCTCGAGGTGCAGGCGCCCGCTCTTCGCCGTGCGATCGGCCCCGAGGCGGCGCGCCTCGAGCTCCTGCGCCTGGTGCTTGGCCACGCACAGCACGGTGGCCTCGGGCTGCACCGCCCTCAGCGCGGCCACGCAGAGGAGGCCGATCGTGCCCGCCCCGATGACGGCCACGGCCTGACCGGGTCGGACCTCGGCGCGGCGCGCGGCGTGGAGGGCGCAGGCCAGGGGCTCGACGAGCACGGCGTCCTCGTCGGAGAGGTCATCGGGGATCGGGTGGAGCTGCGAGGCGTGCGCGGTCAGGCCCTCGCTCCACCCGCCGCACGTGTCGCGGCAGAAGCCGATCTGAAGGCCGGCGGAGACGTCCCCGCCGGTGACGTTGCGGCACAACGCGTAGAGGCCCTCCTCGCACTCGGGGCAGGGCGGATCGATCCCGCGCGCCTGGCACCCGAGCGCGGGCTCGACCACCACGCGGCCCCCGCGGCCCTCGCCCGAGGTCAGAAGTCCCACCACCTCGTGACCGGGCACGAAGGGGCCCGAGGTGAGCGCGGCGAGGTAGGGCGAGGCCTCACCGGTCACGAGCGCCTGGTCGGACCCGCAGATCCCGGCCAGCAGCGGGCGCACCGAGGCCCACTCGGGGCCGGGCAGGCGTGGCGGGCGGGCGTGAGCCTCGAGCCGCAGCGCCCCGACTCCCGCCCGGGTGGACACCCGGGCAGCCAGGTGGCGGGGCCCCGACGGCGTGTACTCGAGGGCGAGCACTAGACGCCCACGGGCTCGGCGGGTCGGGTTCGCGCGCCCGGCTCGGTGCCCCACTCGAGCACCGGCCAGCGCCGGCGGCGGGCCTCGCGGGCCAGGCGGAAGTCCGGGTTCACCGCGTGTGGGTGACCGACCACCTCGAGCAGCGGAAGGTCCGACGCCGAGTCGGCGTAGGCGTGGCAGTCGGCGAGGTCGACGCCGTGCTCGGCCGCGATGCGCGCGGCCGCCGAGGCCCGCCCGTCGGCGGTGAGCGGCGGGTCGGCCAGCTCGCCGGTGAACGCGCCCCGGCGCTCGACGAGGCGGGCGGCCACCATCTCGTCGCCCAGGTGGCGCAGCGAGTCGACCAGGAAGTCGAGCGCTCCCGTGAGCAGCACCACCCGGTCTCCCCGCGAGCGGTGGGCGCGCACGCGGCGTATCGCCGCCTGATGGACGCGGGGGAGGATGAACTCCGACAGCGCCCCGGAGGCCTGCTCGCGGAGCTCGTCGGCGGGCAGCCCGCGGTAGTTGCGGTAGAAGCTGCGGTTGAACGCCGAGCGCGAGCGGCGGTCGGCCACGATGTAGCCCGGCGCCCGCGCGGCCAGGCCGAGGGTCCACAGCGCGCGGTCGGCGCGGGGCATGTCCCGGGTGCGGATCCACGCGTAGAAGTGCGCGACCGTCGTCCCCAGCACCACGCCCTCGACGTCGAAGAAGGCGAGGCCGGGCGGTCCCTCGGCGATCGCCGCGCTCGGCTGGGCCCGGGCGACCGGACGCGGCCCCGGCGTGGGCACCCCGATCATCTCCCGGAGCGAGGGCAGGTGGATGTCCTTGACGTACTCGTCCCAGTCGATGTCGGCCGGGTCGAAGCCGAACGTCTCGCGGTCGTCGGGATGGAGCGTCCGGCGGAGCTCCTCGGCGTGCGAGTCGTCGAACACGCAGTCGAGCTCGACGTAGGGGCCGTAGATCTCCGACAGCCGCCGCAGGCGCTCGAGCCGGCGGCGGTCGCGATGAAGGCGGCGCTCCACCTCGTCGGAACGGGGCACGGGGACACGGTCGAGCAGGCGGCGTCCGAGGCGCACGGCGCGCTCGCCGGCGGCGATCTGGCGCATGGCTCGCCCGATGGGGATGAGTGGCACGTCGCCCACCTCGACGGGGATCCCCTCCTCGTCGGGGAAGGGGCGCTCGCGGAAGTACTCGGTGAACATCTCCACAACCCGACCGACCTCGAGCGGCCGACGCGAGCCGCTCACCACCGCGACCGTGCGCGGCCCGCGACGCGGCGGGTGGGCGGCGGCGGCCAGGCAGGCGTTCGCCACGAAGTCGACGGGGATGAGGTCGAAGCGCACGGCCGGGTTGGCCGGGAAGCGGGGTATGAGCCCCCGCCCGTAGGCGAGGATCACCGGGTCGGCCACCTTGAGCCCCTCGAGCCACCCCGGTCGCGGCCAGCGCAGCGCGGACTCGATGATGCTGGGGCGAACGATGGTGGTCCGCTCGATCCCCGCGTCGAGCAGCGCGCGCTCGCCGAGGGCCTTCGAGAAGCCGTAGGCGTCCGACCATCCGAGCGCTCGGCAGCGCTCGCGACCGCGCTCGACCAGCTGCCCGGCGACCCAGGCCCGCCGCGCCTCCTCGCCGCGGGCGCCCACCGCCGGTGCGCCCGCCGGCCCGATCTCGTGGTGGGCGTCGGCCACGAAGCGCCGCTGGTGCTCGGGCAGCCGCGACTCGGCCTCGAGCTCGCGCCGCCACGCCCGGGCCGCGTCGAGCTCGGCCTCGAGGTCCACGTCGGGCTCGGCTGGCGCGCGCCCCGACGGACGCTCGAGCACCAAGCCCGTGCGCATTCCGGCCGCGTACGCGGTGGAGACGTGCACGAACGCGGCGGTGGGGCTGCCGGCCCGCACCAGCTCGGCCAGGCGCCCGACCCCCAGCACGTTGAGCTCGAGCATGTGGTCGAGCGGGTCGTCGAAGGCCACCGACGCCGCGCAGTGGATCACCACGTCCACGTCGGAGAGGTCGAGCGGCTCGCTGCGCCCGAGGCCCTCCACCGAGAGGTCGGCGGCCTCGGCCCGCAGGCGGCCGTCGTCGATCCACCCCTCGGGGTCGGCGTCGTCGGACAGGGCACCCGGCGAGAGGATCTGGTCCTCGAGCCGCAACCGGGCTCCCTCGTCGTCGGCGGCGCGCACCAGGAGCCGCAGGGCCCCGAGGTCGGGGATCGCCCGCAGGCAGGCCGAGAGCACGGCCTTGCCCACGAATCCGGTCGCGCCGGTCAGGAGCAGCGTCTTGCCGGCGAGGCGCTCCGCCAGGGGCTCTCCGTGCTCCTCCCCAACCACCGCTCGGCACCTTACCCCCTCTCTACTGACCTGTCAGTACGCTTGGCGGCGGGATGAGTGCGAAGGCAGGCGCACCGGCCACCGGCGAGGCCTCCTCTCGGGAGCGCATCCTCGATGTCGCCCGCTCGGAGTTCGCCGACCGGGGCTTCGAGGGAGCGCGCCTCCAGGACATCGCCGAGCGCGCCGGGCTTCGCCACCCGACCCTCCTCTACTACTTCTCCTCCAAGGAGGGCCTCTACCGCGCGGTGATCGAGCAGGCGGTGGGCGACTGGGCGGAGGAGACCCGGCGAGGCGTCGAGAACCCGCTCCGGGGCTTCGAGCAGGTGACCGCGCTCGTCGAGGCGGGCTTTCGCTTCTTCGACGACCACCAGGACTTCGTGCGGATCGTCCGCCGCGAGGCGCTCGAGGGCGGCGGGCGCCTCGAGGACGCGATCGCCGAGTTCCTGCGCCCGTTCCTCGACCGCTCCGTCGCGTTCCTCGAGCGCGAGACCGCCGCGGGGCGGCTCCGCCCCCACGATCCCCTCGAGCTCATGCAGGTGGTCTACGGGTCGGTGTTGACCTACTTCTCCGACGCGCGCTTCCGGCTCAAGCTGACCGGCGAGGACCCGCGCGGCGACGTGGCCCTGCGCCGACACCGGGACGCCCTGGTCGCGCTCCTGCGCCCCGCGCTCGACCCGCGGGACGAGCGGGACTGAGCCGGCGCGGGCGGCGAATCGGGGTGCAGCCGCCGTCCACGTTTCAATCTACACTTGTGGGCTTGGAGGCATCCGCGAAGGGGTCTGCAGGCGTTGGACGCGTTCCCGGGGAGCGCCACGAGCCAAGCCTGATTCGCCGGCTCCTGCTGGCCGTGGCCGTCACCCTCGTCGTGTCCGGCGCGGTGGCCTACTTCGTGGTGCCCCGGCTCATCGAGGAGCGCTACGTCTCCCAGCAGACCGCGGCGCAGGCCGCGGATGCGCGCTCCGTTGCGCGCGCCGCACGGAACGGCAGCCGGCGCGAGGCCATGCGCGAGGTGTCGAGCCGGATGCGCGACATCGCCGGACGACCGGGGGTGGAACGCGCGCTGCTGATCGACAGGCGCGGGAAGGTGGTCGCGGCCGGGCAGCGCTCGCAGGTGGGCGAGCGCGACACCGAGCCGTTCGCGCGGGCGGTCGCCCGGGGCGCCGGCTCCGGGGCCGAGCTGGCCGAGCGCGAGCAGGGTGATCTCTCCTACGTCGCCCCCGTGCGCGCCGGCAACCGGCGCCTGGCGCTCCAGGTCGACCGTGACGACGGTGAGCTGAGCGAAGCCGTCGCCGAGCTGCGCGTAGGCCTCATCCTCTTCGTGCTCGTCGGCTTTCCGCTGTCGCTGCCCATCTTCTACCTCGTGGGCGGACGGCGGGTGAACGCCCTGCACCGCGCCGCACTCCAGCGCGCCCGCCGTGACGGCCTCACCGACCTCGAGAACCACCGCGCGTTCAAGGAGGAGCTGCAACGGGCGGTGGCCGACGCCACTCGTCACCACACCCCGCTCGAGCTCGCGGTGATCGACGTGGACGACTTCAAGTTCGTGAACGACCGGCACGGTCACCTGCACGGAGATCGCGTGCTCGCGGAGCTGGCCCGGATCCTCGGCTCGGCGCGCCAGGGCGATCGCGCCTTCCGCCTCGGCGGCGACGAGTTCGCCCTTCTCCTTCCCCGCACCGACCGGAAGTCGGCGCGGACGGCGCTCGAGCGGATACGGACCGACGTCGCCGAGCGGCTCCCCGGCGTCACCGTGAGCATCGGCCACGCGGCGGCCGCGAAGGTCGGCGAGAAGCCCGACGCGCTCTGGGGTCGGGCAGACTCCGCGGTCTACGAGGCCAAGCGCCACGGCCGCGACGTCCGCGTGTCCTTCGAGGAGATGCGCCGGCCCGACCCCGTGGTGACCATGGCGCAGGCCCGTGCTCTGCAAGGGCTGATGGACGACGGCCAGATCGGGATGGCCTTCCAGCCCATCTGGGACCTCGGGACCGAGACCGTGCTCGGCTTCGAGGCGCTGGCCCGACCGGCCACCTCGTACGGGCTCGACGGACCCCTGGAGGCCTTCCGCGTGGCCGAGAGCATCGGCCACGAGTGCGACCTCGACACGATCTGCCGTGCCGCCGCGCTTCGACGAGCGGGCGACCTCCCCGCGGACGCCCTGCTGTTCCTGAACATGGCGCCCTGCACGCTGAGTCAGATGCCCGGGACCGCCGACCGTCTCGAGGAGGGGGTCGCGGCGGTGGGCCTCGACCCCGGCCGCCTCGTGATCGAGATATCCGAGCGCTCCGGGGCCGCGGCCGCCGCGATCGCGCCCGAGGTCGAGCGCCTGCGCGAGCATGGGTTCAAGGTCGCCCTCGACGACGTGGGCGCCGGCAACGCCGGACTCGAGATGCTACGCCGACTCACGGTCGACTTCGTGAAGATCGACCGGGCGGTCATCGCCTCGGCCCTCGAGAACCGCGCCGGGCGGGCGATGCTCGTGTCCATCGTCTCGTTCGCCCGGGAGATCGAGGCCTTCGTCATCGCCGAGGGCATCGAGACCCCGGAGATGCTGGCCCTGGTCCGCGAGGCCGGCGGCGGAGGGATCCCCGTCCAGGGCGCGCAGGGCTACCTCCTCGGACGGCCTCAGCAGGCGCTCGAGACCGGCGCCTCCTTTCCGGCGCGCAGCGACACGTTCAGCGAGCCCGAGCGGAAGGGCTCCGCCGCCACCTCGGCGCGGGCGTAGCCCGCCGAGCGCAGTGCCTCGGCGATCTCCCTCCCGCCGAGAGGAGTGAGCGCGCGACCCAGGTCCGCCTCGCCGAGCTCGACGCGCCCGAGGTCGCCGTGATGGCGCACCCGCAGGGGCGGCCCGTAGCCGAGCGCGCGCACCACACGCTCCGCCCGGTCGATGCGTCGAAGCGTGTCCGGATCGACCTCGGTGCCGTAGGGAACGCGGGAGGCCAGGCAGGGGCTGGCCGCCTTCTCCGCGCTGGGAACTCCCAGCCGGCGCGCCAGCTCGCGCACGTCGGCCTTGCCGAGCTCCGCCTCGAGTAGGGGGTGGACCACCCCGCGCTCCGCAGCCGCCCGCAGGCCCGGGCGCCAGTCCCCGAGGTCGTCGGCGTTCGCGCCCGAGAGCACGGTGGCGCCGCCGGCAGCCGCGGCGAGTGCTGCCAGGCTCTCGTACAGCTCCGACTTGCAGTGGTAGCAGCGGTCGGGACCGTTGCGGCGGTAGCCCTCGCGCGCCAGCTCGGCCGTGGAGATGGTCTCGTGCGCGATGCCCACCGCGGCGGCCACCCGAGCCGCGCCGTCGAGCTCCCCGGTGGCAAGCGCCGGAGAGACCGCGGTCACGGCGAGCGCCCGCGAGCCGAGCGCGCGCGCGGCGAGCGCGGCCACGAGCGACGAGTCGACGCCCCCGGAGAGGGCCACGACCACGCTCCCGAGATCACGGAGACGCCGCTCGAGCGCCTCGCGACGGCGGTCGAGGTCAGCCATCGCGCCCGGGCGCCCCGTCGCCGGAGGCGGCGAGGAGTGCCGCCGCCCAGACCGCGCGCACGCTGCGCCCCGTCCGCTCCGCCGCCCGGCGGCAGTCCTCGTGCTCGGGCGCGACGCTCGTCGGCACGCCGTCGAGTCGCCCGACCTTGACGCGCACGGCCTCGCCGCCCACCTGGACGGTTCGCCACTCACGGGCGAGCTCGAGCCGCCGCAGGTCGGCCGTACGCACACCGAGCGTGCCGGTCTCCCGCACCATGGCGCGAGCCACCGCGCGTTCGTCCTCGGGGCGCGCGAGCGCGGAGAGCACGACGCCCGGCCGTCCCTTCTTCATCTGGACCGGGGTCGTCCACACGTCGAGGGCCCCGGCCGCGAACGAGGCCGCGGCGGCGTCGGGCAGCAGCTCCCCGGCCACGTCGTCGAGGTTGGTCTCGAGGAGGGAGACGCGCCCTTCGGATCCTGTGTCGCCCACCTCGAGCGGCTCCCCCACCAGCGCGCGAACCAGGTTCGGCACCGGACCGCCGTCGCGCCCCCCCGCCCCGTTGCCCACCGTCTCGAGGCGCATGGCCGGAATCTCGCCGAAGCCCTCGGACAGCGCCACGCACAGCGCCGCGCCCGTCGGGGTGACGGTCTCGGCGCCGGCGTCCGAGCCCTGCACGGGGACCCCCCGCAGGAGCTCGAGCACCGCGGGGGCGGGAAGCGGGAGCCGGCCGTGCGCGGCCTCGACGGTCCCGCGCCCGAGCGCGAGCGGCGAGCATTGCACGCGCTCGACGTCGAGGTCCTCGAGGGCGAGCGCCGCGCCACACACCTCGGCGAGGGCGTCGGCCTCCCCCACCTCGTGGAAGCGGACCTCGTCGGCCGGGAGCCCGTGCACGCGCCCCTCGGCCTCGGCCAGCGCCCGGAAGACCGCGAGCGCGCGCGCTGAAGCTCGCTCGGGCAATCCCGCGCCCGCGATCATCTCGCGCACGTCCCTCCATCGCCGGTGGGGCTGGTCGGGGCCGGCGCTCACCTCGACGCGGGCGGCGTCGATCCCGTGGCGCGTCGCCCTCCCGACGCGCACCTCGAGCCCCGGCACGCCGAGCCCGGCGAGGCCACCACGCACCCGCTCGACCGATGCGCCCGCGTCGAGCAGCGCTCCGAGCACCATGTCGCCCGCCGCACCCCCGACGCAGTCGAGGTAGAGGAGCCGGCTCATCGCGCGCCACCCGCGGTCCGAGCCACCCGGGCGGCGATGGTGCCCGCGCCGAACCCGTCGTCTATGCCCACCGCCGCCACCCCCGCCGCACAGGAGGCGAGCATGGACGCCAGCGCGGTCAGCCCTCCGAAGGCCACTCCGTAGCCGGCGGAGGTGGGCACGCCGATCACCGGCGCGCTCACCAGCCCACCGACCACCGAGCACAGCGCCGCGTCCTGGCCGGCCACCACCACCACGCAGTCCGCACGGCGCAGGTCCTCGAGCGCGGGAAGCAGGCGGTGCAGGCCGGCCACCCCCGCGTCCTCGTGCACCACCACGCCGGCGCCGAGCAGTCGCACCCGGACCTCGGCCTCGCGCACGGCGGGGCGATCGGAGGTACCGCCGGAGACGATGGCCACGAGCCCGCACTCCACGGGCGTCCGCCGCGTCACCCAGACGAGGCCCGCACGCTCGTCCTCCTCGGCGTCGGGGGCCGCCCGGCGCACGGCGGCGCGCGCCTCGGCGCTCGCTCGGGTGACCATCACCGAGCCCGCCCCGTCCTCGAGCATCGCGGAGACGATGGCCTGCACCTCGGCGGGCGTCTTGCCCTCGGCCAGCACCGCCTCGGGCGCCCCCTGGCGCAGCTCGCGGTGGGTGTCCACACGTGCGAACCCGAGATCGCGGAACGGCTGGGTGCCCAGCCGCTCGAGAGCCACGGCGGGGCTCAGCCGGCCGGCCTCGACCTCCTCGAGAAGCGCGAGCACCTCGGCGCCGGAGCCGGCGATCGGCGTGCTCATGAGCGCAGCGCGGCCGCGCTCGATGTCGACGCCGCTGCGACCATGCCGGGTCGCGGAGTGTACGGCTCTACCGTTCCCTCGCACATGCCGCCCTGCCCTCGTCGCGCGGTCGTCGCGCTCGCCGTCGTCCTCCTCGTGCTCCTCTCCGCCTGCGCGCGGGCCGGACAGGAGGACGTGAGCGAGGCGCCCCCTGAGCCCACCGCTCCCCGCGACGTGCGCCTCGCGCTCGACTTCACCCCGAACGCCGCGCACGCCGGCATCTACACGGCCAGCCGCGGCCGCCTCGATCGCCCGCGGGGGGTCGCCCTGAGGGTCCGGCCACCCACGAACTCCGCCGACTCGCTACGAACGCTGGTGGCCGGTCGCGCCGACCTCGCGGTGGTGGACATCCACGACCTCGGTCTGGCCCGCGAGCGCGGCGAGGACGTGATCGGCGTGGCCGCGCTCGTCCAGCGGCCACTTGCGGCGGTCATCGCCCGCGAGGGAATCCGGCGCCCGCGCGACCTCGAGGGCCGCCTCGTGGGCGTGGCCGGGCTCCCCTCCGACGACGCGGTGCTCCGCGCGCTCGTCGAGGACGACGGGGGCGACCCCGATCGGGTGCGCAAGGTCACCGTCGGCTTCTCCGCGGTGTCGAACCTCGTGGCCGGGAAGCTCGACGCCGTCACCGCCTTCTGGAACGTGGAGGGAGTGGCCATCCGCGAGAAGGGGGTCCGCACGACCGAGCTGCGCCTCGACCGCGTCGCGCCGAGATATCCGGAGCTCGTGCTGGCCACCACGCGCGAGACGCTCCAGGAGGACCGGGAGCTGATCGGACGCGCGGTGGCGGCCATTCGGGCGGGAACCGAGTCGGCCCTGCGCGACCCCGAGCCCGCCATCCGCAACATCGCCCGTCTCTCCGCGGCCGACCAGGCGCTCGTGCGGGCGCAGTTCGACGCCGTGCGACCCGCGCTCAGCCCCCCGCTCGAGCTCGACCCGGAGGTCATCGAGGCCTGGGCGCGCTTCGACCGCCGCTTCGGGATCCTGCGCCGCCCCGAGCCCCGCCAGGGCTTCGACTACAGCGTGGTGGCGTCCGGCGGGGAGTGACCTCCCCCCGCCAGGCGCTCGACCAGCGCCGGCATCTCGCGCGCCATGCGGGAGCGGGGCACGACCATGTCGAAGCCGGCCTCCTCGGCGCGGCGGCGCACGTCGACCTCCACATGGGAGTAGAAGCCGAGCGCCGACACGCCGTCGAGCTCCCCGGCGCTCCGCATGGACGCGACCATCGCGGAGCGCTCCACGTCGTCGCTGGTCAGGTCCACCACCAGCACGTCCGAGCCGGGCGCGGCGCTCCTCGCCGCCGCCTCGTCGCCGAAGCGCTCCACCTCGTGGCCGGCGGCGCCGAGCGTGCCCTCGATCCGCGACCCGAACAACAGGTCGGGGCACAGGACGGCGATCCGGGCCACTACTGCCAGCGACGGCGGCGGAACTCCTCGCGCGCCGACTCCGGACGACCCCACATCGGCCACACCTCGACTCGCCCGGAGCGCACCTCCCGCAGCGCCAGCTCGCCGCGGATCGCCTCGTGGTCGAGCAGCGTGAGGGTGCCGTGGACGGTCTCGGCGGCCGCCGCGTGGCCGAACTCGTGGGCGACGAGGACACGGAAGTGCCAGTCGTGGTGTGAGTAGGGCTGGACGTTCACCTGGACGAGCAGCGTGGCCGCCTCGATGTAGCGGTGCTCCTCGAAGATCCGGAGGTCGAGCTCGAGGTGCGTCCAGTCCGGGGGAAGGGCCTCCACGATCCGCTTGAAGTCGGGCGCCAGCACGGCCCGGGAATCTTAGTGGCCCGACCTAGACTCCTCGGCCGTGCCCACCGCCCGGCCGACCGCCGTCCCCGCCTCCGATCACGACCTCCTTCGCCGCGAGGTCGGGCTCGTCGACCGCTCCGAGCGGGGCAAGCTCCGGCTGACCGGCGCCGAGGCCGCGGAGTTCCTCCAGGGCCAGGTCTCCAACGACGTCGAGGCCCTCACCGCGGGCGAGGGCTGCTACGCCACCCTGCTCGACCCGAAGGGCCGGATCCGGGCCGATCTCCGAGTGCTCCGCGGCCCGGACTGGCTGCGCCTCGACACCGAGGCCGCCGGTCTCTCCGCGCTGGCCCAGACCGTCCGCATGTACTCCATCGGGCGCGACGTGCGCTCCGAGGACGAGACCGAGGCGCTGGCCATCCTCTCGCTGGTCGGGCCCGCGGCGCGTGAGGTCCTCGACGCATCGCCCGCCGAGCGCGAGCACGCGTGGGTCGAGGGCGAGCACGGCATCTACGTGGCCACCGACCTCGGGGTCGACGTGCTCTGTCCCGCGCCCGCGGCCGCCGCGGTGCGTACCGCTCTCGGCGTTCGCGAGGTAGGCGCCGAGGCGGCCGAGTGCGTGCGCATCGAGTCGGGGCGGCCACGCCTCGGGCACGAGCTCGACGGCTCGACCATCCCCCAGGAGGCGGGCCTGAACGACCGCGCGGTCTCGTTCGCGAAGGGCTGCTACGTAGGCCAGGAGACCGTCGCGCGCCTGCACTACAAGGGTCGCCCCAACCGCCACCTGCGTGGCCTGCGGCTCTCCGAGCCGGCGCGCTC
>Ga0136640_10000599_pt1 | contig 13994 bp, 10 predicted proteins | sample AntDrymUQ8642106_2_FD_105498 | JGI IMG/M metagenome (GOLD analysis project Ga0136640, IMG submission 105498) | Polar desert sand microbial communities from Dry Valleys, Antarctica - metaG UQ864 (21.06) | ecosystem: Environmental > Terrestrial > Soil > Desert | place: Antarctica: Dry Valley...
CGTTCAACCTCGAGCCGTACTCGACCGGCAACGCGATCGGGAACCTCGTCACCCTGGCCGCGACGGTCCTGCTGCCGCTCGGGGTGCTTGCTCTCGTGGCCAGGGAGAGCCGCGCGCCCGGTGGCGCCGAGCCGGCACGCCCGGCGGCGCCGAGCGGCGCCGGGCGGATCCAGGGCGTGCCCGACTCGACCCGCAATCCCCTCGCCCGGATGTCGTTTCGGGAATCGAAGCGTCGCTTCGGGGCCGTCATGGACCCGAGGCGGATCGACGCGCACAACCCCACGGTGATGACCGGCTACACGATGCACGAGCTCGCCGCCGAGCGGGCCCACCGGGTGCCGGAGCGCCTCAAGCATCTGGCGACCATGCGCGCGGCGATGCTCCCCGGCTGTGAGTGGTGCCTCGACTTCGGCTCGTCGCTGAGCCGGGAGGCCGGTGTCACGGAGGACGAGATGCGAGACCTGCCCCTCTACCGCGAGAGCGAGCGGTTCACCCCTTTGGAGAAGCTGGTCCTCGACTACGCCACGGGAATCTCGCGCAGCCCGGTCGAGGTCTCGGACGAGCTCTTCGCGAGCCTGCGCGAGCATTTCGACGAGGCGCAACTCGTCGAGCTGACGGACATCATCGCGCTCGAGAACTACCGCGCCCGGTTCAACTGGGCCTTCGGCCTCGCCGAGCAGGGCTTCTCCGAGGGCTCGTTCTGCGTCCCGCCCGAGCCGCGCCCGACGATAAACGTCCCGCAACCCTCCTCATAGGGCGTACTCCGGGACGTTTGCCTCGCGGCAGGAGCTTCTCGCGTTGCCGTTCGGCACGCCTCAGGACTTCGCGGCGACCTGTTCTTTCAGCTCCTCGACGATCGAAGGGTCGCGGAGCGTCGAGACGTCGCCGAGGTCGTCCTTTCCCTGCGCGATATCGCGCAGCATCCGGCGCATGATCTTGCCTGAGCGTGTCTTAGGCAGGTCGTCGGCGAAGTGGATCGCTTTCGGCCGCGCGAGCTTGCCGATCTTGTCGGCGACGTGCTCGCGGAGCTCCTTGGCCATGTCGTCGTCGCCCGTCTCCTTGCCTTCCGGCGTGACGAAGGCGACGATGGCCTGGCCTGTGTCTTCGTCCGGGACGGCGATCACGGCGGCCTCGGCGACCCGCTCGTTCGAGACCAGCGCGGATTCGACCTCCATGGTCGAGAGCCGGTGGCCGGATACGTTGATGACGTCGTCGATGCGGCCGACGATCCAAAAGAAGCCGTCCTCGTCGCGACGGGCCGCGTCGCCGACCAGGTAGGTGTCGCGTCCGTAGCGCTCCCAATATGTTTCGATGAACCGGTCGGGCTCGCGGTAGAGGGTGCGAGCCATCCCGGGCCAGGGCTCCTTGATCACCAGCGTGCCACCGCCTTCGGAGACTTCCTCGCCTGAGGAGTCGAGGATCGCCGCCTCGATCCCGGGCAGCGGCACGGTGGCCGAGCCCGGCTTCGTCTCGGTCAGGCCGGGAAGGGGCGCGATCATGATGCCGCCGGTCTCGGTCTGCCACCAGGTATCGACGATCGGGCAGCGCCCGCCGCCGATGTTCTCGTGGTACCAGAGCCAGGCGCGGGGGTTGATCGGCTCGCCCACGCTGCCTAGGAGGCGGAGCTTCGAGAGATCATGCGCCTCCGGGTGCTCGACTCCCCACTTCATGCACGCCCTGATGGCCGTCGGCGCCGTGTAGAAGATCGTCACGCCGTAGCGCTCGCAGATCTCCCACCAGCGATCCTCCTTCGGGTAGTTCGGGGCGCCCTCGTAAAGCACGGACGTGGCGCCGTTGGCGAGCGGCCCGTAGACGATGTAGGAGTGGCCGGTGACCCAGCCGATGTCGGCCGAGCACCAGAAGACGTCTGAGGAATCCTTCAGGTCGAAGACCATCTTGTGGGTGGCGCTGACGTGAGTGAGGTAGCCGCCGGTGGTGTGGAGGATGCCCTTTGGCTTGCCGGTTGACCCTGACGTGTAGAGGATGAAGAGGGGGTCCTCGGCGTCCATCGGCTCGGGCGGACACTCCGGGTCTGCCTCGGCCACCGCTTCCTGCCAGAAGACGTCGCGGCCCTCGGTCATCGGCGGGTTCGTCCCGCAGCGATCGACGACGACCACGTGCTCCATCGCGTCGAGCCTTACGACGATCTCGTCGACCTTCTCCTTCATCGGCAGCGGATCGCCGCGCCGCAAGGTGGCGTCGGCGGTCACCAGGAGCTTCGCGTCGGAGAACTCCATCCGCTCGCGCACGGACTCCGGCGAGAAGCCACCGAAGACGACGTTGTGGATCGCTCCGATCCGCGAGCAGGCGAGCATCGCCGCGATCGCCTCGGGAACCATCGGCATGTAGACCCCGACCACGTCGCCCTTGCCGATGCCGAGGTCCTTCAGCACGTTGGCGAACCGCTGCACCTGATCGAGCAGCCAGTCGTAGGTGATCTCCAAGCGGCCGTCGTCGCCGAGCTCGTCGGCGTCCTCGGCTTCCCAGAAGAAGGCGACGCGGCCACCGTTGCCGGCGGCGACGTGGCGGTCGAGGCAGTTCACCGAGACATTCAGCTTGCCTCCGGCAAACCACTTGGCGTGGGGCGGGTCCGACCAGTCGAGGACGTCGTCCCAAGACTCCATCCACTCGAGCTTCTCCGCCCAGCTCGCCCACCATGCCTCTCGGTCCGAGGCGGCGCGTTCGTATACGTCGGGGTCGGAGAGGTTGGCGTCGGCTTTGAAGTCGTCGGGCGGCGGGAACGTCTGCTCCGTCTCCATCAATACGTCGAGCTCCGGGACCTGCACTTCACCGTCGGTGTCCGCTTCGCTTGCGTCCGCCATGCGTTGCTCCTCTCTCGGGCCTTGGCGATCCTACGTCCAACTGCTACCCGGTCCGCGGCCCGGCATGCCCCGAGATCACGGGCGGGCGCCAAGCCGTGGGCCGGCCCGGCGCACGGGGGCTCGGTTCGCGTTACCCTGCTCTCGTGGTCCGTTCGTTTATGTCGTCCAAGCGCGCCCGCGCTTCCCTCGTGGCGCTCGCGGTTGCTGCCGGCCTCAGCGCGCCGACTTCTGCGAGCGCCGGCAAGACCGACGAGTCGCCGCGCGAGGTGCGGCAGTACTGGACGGACGAGCGCATGGAGGCTGCGATCCCCGGCGACGAGCTCCTGGTCGACGTCATGCCGCTCAGCCCGCTCGACGATGTACTCGGTCTCGGTCTCGGCGGCGGCTCGGAGGCGCGCGGGAACGGCCCAGCCAAGAAGGTGGCGAACCCGCAGCGCAAACCTGCGCGCACCAACGGCAAGGTCTTCTTCACCCTCAACGGCCTCAACTTCGTCTGCTCGGGCACCGCGGTCCGGGCCAAGACCAAGAGCCTCGTGACCAGCGCGGGCCACTGCGTCTACGGAAACGGCCAGTACGCGAGCCGGTGGATGTTCGTGCCGGCCAAGGACGGCAATCGCGAGCCCTTCGGGCGCTGGACGGCGAAGAAGCTCAAGACCACCCCGCAATGGGAGGCCCGAGAGGACATCCGCTACGACGTCGGCATGGCGACGGTTGCGAAGCGAAACGGCAAGAAGCTTCAGCAGGTGGTGGGAGCCCGCGGGATCGCGTTCAACCGGGAGGGCAACCAGGACTTCAGGGCGTTCGGCTATCCGGCCGAGGACGAGTTCGACGGCCAGACCCTTTACGTGTGCAAGTCGCGCCAGAACGGCAGCGACCGCGAGAACGGGAGGCCGCGGCCGAACCGGATCAAGTGCGACATGACGGGCGGCTCGTCAGGCGGCGGCTGGATCGTCGGCAGGGGCAAGGTGAACTCGGTCGTCTCCTACGGCTATGAGTGCGTGGTCATCCTCTTCCCGTGCGAGAACCCGGAGATGGGCAATCTCTTCGGCCCCTACTTCGGGAACGAGATCAAGCAGCTCTACCGCTCGCAGAAGCGCTAGCCGGCGCCGCGCGCACGTCCCTACGCCGCCACGCGCTTTCGGTGCGCTCGGATCTCGCTCATGATCCGCTCGAGCCGCGGCTCCGTCGACGAATCGACGTGCTTCATCGCGAGGGCGATGGCTGGATGGACCGCGCCGATCCGCTCGTGCATTGCCTGCGCGACCGCGCGGTAGGTCGGGTGACCCTCGCGTCCCGAGCGCAGCTCGCAGAGGTGCATCGCTTCGCGGGCGTTCAGGTCCAAGACGTAGCGGATCCGGTAGCCGAGGCAGAGAGCGTATGGGGCGGCTTCTGCGAACCCGGCGTCTTCGAGGCGGTGGAACTCGGTCCGCGACGTCTCGAGGGCGCGGCGGTAGAGATCGCCCGCGCCCGCGTCGACGACCTCGGCCGGCACGCCGGCCCCCAGGTCCGGGCCGAGCCGCTGCCACTGGCAGGTCAGCATGCGGTGGCGCTGCAGGTCGCGGAACCCGCCGTAGTCGGACACGATCTCGAAGCGGTAGCGCACGGCCTCCCAGCCGCGGCCGGGCCGGTGCCGGCGGTTTGCACGCTCGCCGGCCAGGTGGCCGATCAGCTCGGCGCGCTCGATCGGGTCGAGCCCGTCGACGCGGCGCCGTATCTCCGCCTCCGCGACTCCCGTGGACTCAAAGAGCGAAGAGGTCAGTAGGTCTGCCTCCGAGCCGTCGACGTGGACGAGCTCCACCGAGGGGACTTCGCCCGAGTCGCGGCGGTCGAGGCCGAGCCGGGTCACCGCGCGCTCTGTTGTCTCGCGGCGCTCGCGCAGATATTCGATCCACTCGCCGCCACGCTCCGGGCGGTCGACCCGGGAGACGAAGCTGGGGATCACGTGGCGAAGCTCTTCCAAAATCAGGGCGCCGAAATCGCGCGCCTCGGGAAGGGGAGACGCGAAGAGGCGAAGGAGAAGCTGCTCGTAGGCCTGACCCGAAGCGAAGATGCCGACGTGGCTGAGCGTGGCAGCGGGGAGGAGTCCCCGCAGAAGATCGAGCGCCTTGGCTCGGATCGAGCTGCGCCACGCGCCCTCCGGCTCGTCGGCCCGCGGCCAGCGCTCGGCCGCCCAGGTGAGGACTTGCGTGAGTCCCTCGGAGTAATCGGCGAACACGGAGTCCATGGCCGCGCCGTATTCCGGGCCGAGGTCTGAATCCGAGTAGAAGCGGTAGCCGCCCCCGGGCATCGGCTGGTCGTAGGCGATGTAGCGGGTGGACTGCTCGAGATAGGCGGCGAGGCGCCCGCGCTGGAGCGTCTTCGTCAACACGTTCGAGACCCATTCGCAGGCCAAGTGCGCGCCTCCGACCTGCGCGATCGAGTCGTCGCCGTAGCCCACGAAGACCCGTTCATAGAGGCCTGCCGCGCGCTCGCCTTCCTCGCCGTCGAAAGGCCGGGCCCCCGCCGGCGCCTCGGCGGCGAACTCGTCGAGGTAAAGGCGGCGCAAGGTGCCTCCCCAGCGCGAATACCGAGCGAAGAGAGCCCCCTTGACCGTCTCGGGAAGGTTGGTCAGGGCAAAGACCGGACGGTCGAGATTGGTGAAATGGGGAGCCAGCAAAGCTTGCTCGGACTGGCTGAAAGACTCGACCGGGTAGCGCACGGGCGGCCATCCTAGAGATCTACCCGGCGGCGTCGTGCGCTCCCCCGCGGCGCCTCCGGCCCCTTCGCGCGCCGGTTGACCGGCGAAACCCTGCCCGCGAAGTTGTATAACGGGAAGTGGAGCAAAGGGTAAAGGTGGTCAATTCCAAACTGGTTCGGGGCTACGGGACGCTCGCGGGCCTGGGTTTCATCGGAGCGGCGCTTTTTGCGGTGCCGAGCACGTTGCTGCTCGAGCCCGTGCCGCCGGCGAGCTCGTACCTCCTGACGGTCGCCGGCCTGCTGAGCGGATTCATCTGCATCGCCCTGCCGTGGGAGCGCATGGACGTGCGCTGGCTCCACGTTGCAGGCGTGGTGGCGACGATCGAAGCCGCGAGCGCCGTCGCCGTGTTCGGCATGCCCTACGTCGCCTTCTTCTTCCTCGTCGCCGTCTCGGTCGCCTATGTATCGCCCGATCCGCGGCTGGTTGCCGGCCACCTCGCGTTCATCGGCCTGGCTCTGCTGGGCCCGCTTGCCTACGGCCCTGGAAGCGCGAAGGCCACACTCCAACTGGCGCTCGTGGTCTTCCCGCTGCTCGCGCTGACGACCGGCATCTTCGCCTACCTGCGCATGAGGATGGTGGCCGACCACCATTCCTACCGGCGCTTCGCCGAGCAGACGCTCGCGCTCGCCACGCGAATCGCCGGCAGGCCGCTGAGCGCCGTCGAGATCCCCCCTCAGAGCTCGCGGATCATCAACTGGACCGCACGGCTTTGCGTTCCGGCAAGGGTCGCCGGCGCCTTCGCCGTGATCCTCAGCGTGCCGCTCGTGGGCGCCGGCCTCGCGGCGGCCGGGGTGAGGCTTCCCAGCGTCGCGACCCAGAGCTTCGACAGCGTCGGCATCGAGCTGCCGAACCAAGGGGAGGAGCGTCGCGAGGCCGTGCCCGGGAATGTTTCGATGGACGATCCTCCCGCGAGGGCGGGGATCGAGAGGAGGACGGACGACGATTCCCGCAATGCGCCGAGGCCGGATCGCGAGCGGCGCGAGCGTGGTGACCGCGGGTCCAGCGGCCCCGGGGGAGGCGTACCCTCGGGTGGCAAGGGGGGCATGGAGCCCTCCGGCGAGGGGAGTTCGAAGCAGCCCTCCGGCGAGGGGGCCGACGCGCATCGTGGCGGCGACTCCGGCGCGCCGCCCTCGCCGGATGCGACAAAGGTCCACCCCCCGGTCGATAAACCGGTGAAGCCACCGTCGGGTCCGACCAGGGACGCTCTCGACAACGCCCGTTCGATCCTCGACAACGCCCGTTCGATCCTGGACGGTCCCCTTGGCGGGAAGCGGAGTAAGGAACGGCTGCCGCTAGTGAAAGTCCCCTCCTCCAAGCGAGATTAGTGCGGAGGCAGGACCCGCGCCGACAGCGGGTATGGCTCAGGCGACGAGCGCCAGGACGAGGGTGCCGAGGACCGCGATCGCCGTCGACCAGGCGATGGCCGCCGAGGTGATCCTGAGGTCGAGACCGTAGGCATGAGTGACGATCAGGGAGTTGATCCCGCACGGCATCGCAGCGACGAGGAGGAATTCGTCGGGGAGGTCGATTAGCGCTACGGCGAGCCCGAGGAGTAGCGCCGGAGCGATCACAAGGCGGATCACCACGGTCAGCGCGACCGCCTTCGTGAACGGCGGCGGGAACGGGGCGACGCCTTCCTGAGCCATCTCGGCGAGCGCCACGCCGACGGCGAAGAAGCCGACGGGAAGGATCGCGACTACGAGGATCCGCGAAGCGTCGACCACGACCTCAGGGGCGAGGACGTCCGGGGCGACGAGGCCGAGGCCGGCGGCGTAAAGGGCAGGGTTGCGGGTGAAGAAAGCCCCGATGCGCTCGGCCGGGACGCTGCCCGCTCGATCGCCGAACGCCGCGCCGATCGTGAACGCCCCCAGGATCAGCGCCGGGCTTGAGACTGCGATGTCGTAGAGCACCGCTTGGGGCAAGGAGTCGAAGCCGAGCAGCGCCGCGACGACGCCGTACCCGAGATAGCCCGTGTTGGCCACGACCACGCTGCACATGACCGCCCCGGTCTCTGCGCGCCGGAGGTGAAGGACGCGGGTCGAGACGAGCCACGCGAGCCCGACCGCGAGCGCCAGGGCGGCGTAGGCGCAGAGTACGCCCACCCCGTCGTCGAAGTCGAACTCCGCGCGAACGATGTTGAAGAAGACGACGGGAGGGAGGACGCCGTAGAGCACAGCCGTCAGCGAGCCACGCGAGAGCGCCGAGGCTCGCGCGCCGAAGCGGCGCTCGGCCCAGACGCCGGCAGCCGTCGCGAGGACGATCGCGAGCGCGACCAGGATCATCCGAGCAGGGGCCGTTTCAGCCGAGCGAGTTGGTGATCGACTCGCCCGCGCCCGAGACGAAGTCCACAAGCGGCGAGGGGATGATGCCGAAGAAGAGGCTGGCGGCCGCGGCCAGGATCGTGAGGCCGATGATCACCCGGCAGCGGGTGCCTCCCGTCCCCATGTGAAGCTCGTCGAGCTCGTATGACCCGCCCGCCATCGCCGGCAGCACCCTGTGGCCAGTCTCGGGCGTCGGATCTGAGAGGTAGGCGGGGCGCATCCACATCGCGGCGATCACGCGCAGGTAGTAGGCCAGCGAGATCATCGTCCCCACGGCGATCATCACGGCGAGCCACGTGTAGTCGCCCGCCACGGACGCCTCGATCAAGTAGAGCTTGCCGATGAAGCCAGCCGTGCCGGGCAGGCCGGCCAGGGCGAGCATCACGATCGTCAGCGGCCAGGCCAGCTCGGGCCGCTCACGGCCGAGGCCCTGGACTGACCGGATGTCGTCGCCGAAGCCGGTCTCTCGCTCGCGGATCGTGATGACGGCGAACGCGGCCAGGTTCATGAACGCGTAGGCCGCGAGATAGAAGAAGAGGGCCTGGATGCCGGCCTCGTTCGCGGCCACGATCCCGACCAGCATGTAGCCCGCCTGCGCGATGCCGGAGTAGCCGAGGAGGCGCTTGAGCGAGCTCTGAGTGAGTGCCCCCACGTTGCCCACCACGATCGAGACCGCCGCGAGCGCAGCGAGCGCGGGCTGCCAGTCGCCCACGGCCGGCCCGAGCGCGACCTCGAAGAAGCGGGCGAAGACCGCGAACGCTGCCGCCTTCGTGGCGACTGCCATGAACGCCGTGACGGGCGTGGGCGCGCCTTGGTAGACGTCGGGCGTCCATTGGTGAAACGGCGCGATGGAGAGCTTGAAGGCGAGGCCGGTGGCCGTCAGCGCGATGCCGATCAGGATCAGCGGGTCGTCGGCGAGGCTCGACCCGATGCCGTCGCGGATGCCGCCGAAGTCGGTCGAACCCGAGCCTCCGTAGATGAAGGCGAGCCCGTAGAGCAGCGTGGCCGACCCGAGCGACCCGACGATGAGGTACTTGAGGCCTGATTCCAGCGACGCCTGGCGACGAAGCGCAGAGCCGCAGAGGACGTAGAGCGGCACCGACAGCAGCTCGAGCCCCACGAAGAAGATCACGAGGTTCTGGGCCATGGCGAGCAGGGCCATGCCGAGGACCGACGCGAGCAGGAGACCCTGGAACTCACCGTGTCCGCCCGGGCCGGGAGCGTCGTCCGCCGCCTCCTCGCGCCAGCTCAGCGGGATCACGAAGACCGCGCAGAGGATCGAGATCAGGGTCGCGACGAGTCCGAGCTCGTCCAGCCGCAGTGCGCCGGAGACGAGGTCCTTTCCCTCGCCGAACTGCCAGATCGAGAGGCCCGTCGCCGCGGCGTAGGTCAGGAGGCTCGCCGTCGTTACGAGCACCCGCTGTGCCCTGCCGGCGAGACCCACCAGGAGCACCAGCACGAGGCCGGCGGTGAGAGCGATGATGGGCGAGAGGCCCGCGTAGTCGACGTCTGGCGCCGTGAACGTCTGAGCGATCGTCATGGCGACCCCGCCAGATCTTCCGAGGCGGCTTCCCGGGCGGCGGAGACGGCCCCGACCTTGTCCTGGATCGACGCCTCGCCCCGTTCGAGGATCAGGCCGGGGTAGAGGGCAGCGGCGACGATCACGAGCACGAGCGGCACGAGCACGATCCCGTCGCGGACGGTCATCTCGCGCGACACCGCTCCGGCGGGCAGCCGGTTGTGCATCGTCCGCTGGTAGAGCCTCAGGGCGTAGAAGGCGGCCATGGCGACCCCGGCCATCGCGATCACCGCGAACGCGGTCTTCTCGTCGAAGAGGCCGTTCAGGATGTAGAACTCGCCGATGAAGTTCGCGGACCCCGGCATCGCGAGAGTCGCCAGGGTCACGATGAGAAACAGCGCGGCCAGCACGGGCGCGCCGACGGCGCCGCCGCCCATCCGCCGCAGGTCCTCCGTCCCGAAGCGCTCCGCGAGGAGGGTCACGATCAGGAAGATCGGCGCCACCACGAGCCCGTGGTTGACCATCTGGAGCACGGCCCCGTCGGCCCCGTCGGCGCTCAACGAGAAGACTCCGAGGGTGATGAAGCCGAGCTGGGCGATCGACGAGTAGCCGGCGATCAGCCGCACGTTCGTCTGGGTGAAGGCCATCACCGAGCCGTAGAGGACCGATGCCAGACCGATCACGAGGACCAGCTCCTGGAGCTGCACGGTCGCGTCCGGGAAGATCGGCAGGGCCACGCGCAAAAAGCCGTAGGCGGCGACCTTCGGCAGGACGCCCGAGAGCAGTGCCAGGACCGGCAGCGGCGCTGAGCGATAGGCGTCAGGCATCCAGCCGTGGAGCGGAAAGGCCGGCATCTTCACGAGGAACGCCGCCGCGAAGAAGCAGAAGATCCAGTCCTGCGAGCCCTCGGGCAGCACGTTCGCCCGCAGGTCGGCCATCGCAAACGAGAGCTCGCCGGTCGCGTCGGCCGTGAGGATCGCCGTCGCTATCGCCGCGACCAGCATGAGGAGGGAGCCGACCAGCGTGTAGACCATCATCTTGATCGTCGCCCGCACCCGGTCGCCGGTGCCGTAGGAGCCGATCAAGAAGAAGAACGGCACCAGCATCAGGTCGAAGAAGAGGACGAAGAGCAGGAGGTCCTGGGCAAGGAAGGCACCGAGGACGGCGAACTCCCCGACGCCGAGCATGAGGAAGTAATTCTTCGCCCGGTCGGGAGTTCGCCAAGCTGACCAGGCAAAGCTCGCCGCCCACAGGAGTGCGGTCATCACCACCAAGAACAGGCTGATGCCGTCGATCCCGAGCTGGAAGCGGACGCCGAGGTCCGGGATCCAAGCCTCGTCGACGGTGTGCTGAAGGCCGGGCACGCTCGAGTCGAAGCCCACCACCAGCGCGATCGAGAGCGCGAGCGTCACGAGCGACCCTCCTACCGAAAGCGGCGCCGCAAGGCGCTTGGGCATCGCGGCAACCACCAGCGCCACCGCGAGCGGGAGACAGAGCATGATCGTCAGCACGGGCGACAGCCCCTCATGAAGAAATACCTACCAGCACATGCTGCTTTCGGGGCAAAGCCCCTCATGAGGACACCACCAAGAAATAGAGCGCCAGGGCCGCGAATCCGCCCAGGAGCAGGAGGGCGTAAGCGCGGACGAAGCCCGACTGCGCGCCACGGACCAGCACGCCAACCTCGCGCACGGCCCCGGTCGTCGCGTTCACGATCCCGTCGACGACGACCCGTTCCACCACCTCGTTCGCGAAGCGGCCAGTCCGGATGGCCGGGCGGTAGATCACGGCGTCGATCAGCTCGTCGAAGAACCAACGGTTGAAGAGAAAGTCGTGCACGCCGCGGGCGCGGTCGCGGAGCCCGAGGGTGGCGCCCGGCCGCCGCACGTAGAGGAGGTAGGCGAGGGCGATGCCGGCAATCGCCATGGCGCCTCCGGCCAGCAGCCCCAGGTAGGCCGAGCCCTCGGACGGGACGATGTGAAACAACTCCGATTCCTCGAAGGTCCCCTCCAGGAAATGCTCCATCCCGGCGCTCACGCCCGGGATCTGGATCACGCCACCGATGATCGAGAGCACCGCCAGGGCGCCCATCGCGACCCGCATCGGGAAGGCGCGCTCGGCGATGTGGTGCTCGGGGCCGGGAAAGCCGACCTCGGTGTCCTCCTTCTCGCCCGTAGCCGGGTTCGAATGCTCGCCATGGACGAGGTGCCCCCGCTCCAGCTCACGAGCCTCGTCACAGGGCTCGCCCGTGACCACGCGAAAGCCGATCCGAAAGGCGTAGAAGGCCGTGAGGAAGGCCGCCGCATAGCCGCCGATCGCGAAGATCCAATACATCCCGCCGCGCTCGGCCGCGAAGACCAGGATCTCGTCCTTCGAGAAGAAGCCTGACATGCCCGGGAAGCCGGCCAGGGCCAGCGCGCCGACGATCAGGACCAGCGACGTGAACGGCATCGCGCGCCGAAAGCCCGACATCCCGTCGATGTTCTGGCGTCCCGCCATGGCCGCGATGACCGAGCCGGCGGCCATGAAGAGGAGCGCCTTGAAGAAGGCGTGGGTCATCAGGTGGAAGATCCCCGCCGTGTAGGCGCCGATCGAGACGCCGACGATCATGTAGCCGATCTGGCTCATGGTCGAGTAGGCGATGATCCGCTTCAGGTCGGTGACGACCAGCGCGATCGTCGCGGCGACGATGAGGGTGGCGAGCCCCACGAAAGCGGCGATGTCGGCGGCCGTCGGCGCCAGCTCGAAGAGCGGATGGGCGCGCGCGATCAGGTAGACCCCCGCCGTGACCATCGTCGCGGCGTGAATCAGGGCCGAGACGGGCGTTGGCCCCTCCATCGCGTCCGGAAGCCAGGTGTGAAAGGGGATCTGAGCCGACTTCGCGAAGGCGCCGACCAGGAGCAGCAGGCAGATCGCGACGACCGTGCCGTCGTTCGTATCGAACTGGCTGCGAGCCTCTTCGAAGACCGTCAGGTAGTCGAACGTCCCCAGCTCGCGGAAGATCAGAAACGCGGCGAGGACCAGGCCGATGTCGCCCACCACGTTGATCACGAAGGCCTTCATGCCGGCCTTCGTCGCGGTTTCGCGCCGGTACCAGAACGAGATCAGCGCATACGAAGCGAAGCCCACGAATGCCCAGCCGACGATGAGGAGGACGAAGTTGCCCGCCAGGATCAGGAGCAGCATCGAGAAGACGAAGAAGTTGAGGTAGCTGAAGAAGCGGGCGTAGCCGCGGTCCGAGCCCATGTAGGCGACCGAATAGAGGTGGATCAGCGTCGAGACCCCAGTTACGACGAGGCACATCACGACCGCGAGGGGGTCGACGAGGATGCCCAGGTTGATGTCGAGTCCCACCGCGGAGCCGTAGTCCCAGAGGGCCGAAGTGAGCTGGCGCTCCTCGATGGGCTGGTCGAGCAGGGCCGCGAATGCGCCGAGCGAACTCAGGAACGCAGCACCGATCGCTGCGGTGCCGATCAAGCCCGCGACCTTGCCCGGCCACGCTCGGTGACCCAGCGCGATCACGATCGAGCCCAGGAGTGGGAAGCCGACGACGAGCCAACCGAACGTCGTGGCGCTCAACCCCGGAGCTCCCGCATCTCGTCGATGTTCAGAGGCAGGCGCCGGCGGAACATCGCGACAATCAGGCCGAGGCCGACCACGACCTCACATGCGGCGACGACCATCACAACGAGGGCGAAGACGTGGCCGTCCTCGTTGCCGATCGAGCGCGAGAACGAGATCAGCGCCAGGCTGCCCGCGTTCAGCATCAACTCCAAGCAGAGCAGGACGACCAGCGGGCTGCGACGCACGAGAACTCCGCCGGCGCCGACCGAGAACAGGAGCGCCGACAGGACGAGGTACCACTCGATCGCCACTAGTCGGCTCCGTGGACGGGTCGCATCAGTTGCCCTCCACCACGATCGGCGGCTCCTGCCGCTTTCGCGCCGCGAGCACGACCGCGCCCACCGCCGCAACCAGGAGCAGGATCGACGCAGCCTCAAATGCGATCAGGAAGCGTTCGAGGAGGAGCTCGCCGATGGACTTGGGAGAGCCAAAACCCAGCGGAATCGTCGGCCCCTCGCCACCGATCGACTTGAGCCCGGTGCCGAGGACGGCGATCGAGAGCTCGACGAAGAGGGCCCCGGCCAGTAGAGGCGCCAGGATCCGCTGCCCGGCGATGGGCTCGAACTCGGGTTCCTCGACACCCCCGACGTAGGCCGCCACGAACACGTAGAGCACCATCACCGCGCCCGCGTAGACAACCACCTGGGCGGCCGCGATGAACTCCGCGTGGAGGGTCAGGAAGAGGCCGGCGAGAGCGACCAGATGGACCACCAGCGCGAGGACGCTGTAGAACGGATTACGAAGCGCTACGACTGCGATAGCGCCACTCAGAGCGCCGATCGCGCCGGCGAAGAAGGCGACCTCTTCCATGCGCCAGCATCCTATTGGCGAGGGGCAGCAGCCCCGCCCCGCGCAGCGTTCAGGCCTTCGCGGCGAGCTCCTCGATCGCCTCGACCACCACGTCCGGGGCCTCTACCTGCGGCGTGTGGCCGACGCCCTCGAGCATCTCGATTCGGGCGTGGGGAAGAGAC
>Ga0136640_10000600_pt1 | contig 13983 bp, 11 predicted proteins | sample AntDrymUQ8642106_2_FD_105498 | JGI IMG/M metagenome (GOLD analysis project Ga0136640, IMG submission 105498) | Polar desert sand microbial communities from Dry Valleys, Antarctica - metaG UQ864 (21.06) | ecosystem: Environmental > Terrestrial > Soil > Desert | place: Antarctica: Dry Valley...
GTCGCGCAATTCAATCTTTTAGCAACAGCAATGGGCAAGTCACGCCGCGAAATTTTGCGGATTGTTTTGTCGGTAGCAAGTTTCTCAATTTGGCTTTCGTTTAAGCCGACGCAAAATTCACCGTCGAAAACGGCAATTGTCGCAGGAATTGCACCGTTTTCCCTAATTATTTTTTCGAGATTTTGGGCAGTCTCTAAATTTTGTGGAAACGGTAAGCCGTGAGCGACAACGGTTGATTCAAGTGCGACGATTGGTTCTTTATTGGCTAGAGCATCGGCAACTTCTTTATTAAAATTTAAATTCATTTAATAAATGAGTAATGGAAAATTAAATTCTAAATTTTTTATTACTTAATCATTTTTCCGATGCGATCTAATCTCGGATTTGTAATACACCCGAGCATACTTGCGCCGGATGCGCCGCGGTCGCATGACCAGTAAACAAACATTGCGCGCCCAACAATTAACTCACGCGGCACAAAGCCCCAAAAGCGGCTGTCTTCGCTGTTGTCCCGCGCATCGCCCATCACAAAAAAATGATTTTCGGGAACTTGCATCGGTTTTCCCTGAACACCGAATTCATAACCTGGATGCGACATACGGCGACCAGATTGGGCGTCTTTCATAGTGTCTTCCATATAATAAACGGAGTATTTTCCGTCTGCCGGCGGCGATTCAAACTCACGAGTTTCAAGCGCTGATTCGTTGTCATTAGAATCGCCGATAACGCGATGTTCGGGCAGCACCTGCCCGTTGATAAAAACCTGATTATTGCGAAATTCAACGGTTTCGCCTGGCAAGCCGATAACTCGTTTTACATAATTGATTTGATACGGCACGATTCCGCGCGAGCTATCATTTTTCGGATGAATTTTGTTTCCCGGATATTTAAAGACAATAATATCTCCGCGTGCAACATCTCTCTGCGGAAGAAAAGGAAGCGGATTGCCACTCGGCGCAAAAATGAATTTATTAACCAATAAATAATCGCCGATTAAAATCGTATTCTGCATTGAGCCGGTTGGAACTGTGACGGCTTGCAGAATAAAAGTCATCCCAAAGATAGCCATAATCAAAGTTACGACAAACGATTCAAAATACTCGCGGGCGATACTTTTTGGCGGTCCGAGCGGTTTGCTTTCGCTTGTGTTTTTAATTTCCTGTTCGTTTTTACTCATAAATTAGTTTGAATTAATTATTATAATCGATGAATGTCAACTCTCTTTTACGTTTCCAGCCTTTCCTTTGTTTAAATTCTTTAAAGCAATGCTTGCCGCCATCATTTCGGCTGATTTTATCGATCCCCCGACGCCGCGCACTTTTCCGTTTTCCCAAATTGCTTCGACAAAAAAACTTCGCTCGTGCGGCGGACCTTCGGTTTTTATTAAGTTATAAGTTGGGGCGGACAGTTTCACGGCTTGGAGCGTTTCCTGAAGCAGCGTTTTATAGTCAATCGAAGTTTGCGGCGTCGCATCGCGAAGTTCTTCAGCAAAAATGCGATTGATAAATGCGCGGGCTGAAATATAGCTGCTGTCAAAAAAGATTGCGGCAATAATGGCTTCGAGAGTGTCCGCGAGCAGTGCTTGTTTGCGCCTGCCACCGGTTTTTTCCTCGCCGCGTCCGACGCGCATAAATTTTCCCAAGTTTAGATTCTCGGCTATTTTTACTAATGTTCCGGTGCTGACGAGATGATGTTTCATCAGCGTTAAATCGCCTTCGCTGGCAGCCGTGTGGCGTATAAAAAGTTGTTCGGCGACTGCCAGACCAAGCACCGAATCACCGACAAACTCGAACGATTCGTTTTGGAGTTGGCGAATTTCTGTTTCTTCTCCGGAGGGAATTTTCTCGTACGCCCATGAGCGGTGCGTCACCGCACGCTCAAGCAAGGCAAGATTTTGAAATCTGTAACCGAGCAGTGTTTCAAGATTGGCAAGCGTTTCCGGCATAGGAAGTTAATTCTAAAAATAAAAAGCGAAAAAAGAAAGTCGAACGCCAATTTTAGTGCGCCCGACTCTCTTTTGAAAACCATTCTGTGAAAAGATTAACGAGGTCCTTTCTTTTTTGTCACCGGCTTTTTACCTTTGGTTTTAACAACCGGAGTGGTTGCTTTTGTCGTAGTTGCCGTTGTGCCGTTAGTTGTTGATTTAACATCTGTTGTCGTGCTTGACGCTTTATTTGCCGGTGCGGTAACCGTGGTCGTCGTATCAGATTTTGGCGTTGTCGCAGCCGCCGGCACGGTTGTGCTTGGAGTTGTTGTCGAATCAGTTGTCGAACTCGTTGTTGTGGTCGTCGCTGCCGGTGTTACAGTGACCGGCGTAACACTGGATAACGGATCCGGCATCGGTTTATTCATCACTGAAGCGACGAATGCATCAATTCCATCGGTTTTACCGTCATAACGGAAAACATACAGTTCTTTTAATTTTGTAAAAAGAGCATCTTTATATTCTTTGGCAGTTTGCGGATTTGCACCGGCGATTTTGTAAGCTCTGGCATACGCATCAATCGCGCGTTCGGCATAACCTTTCTGAGTTGCCAATAATGCAAGCGTTTCCTCGGTGTCTTTGTTGCCAGCTTCTGTAATCTTTTTCGTGCGATCCGTGTCAATGCGGATGGCTTCATCCAAATACCAGGCGCCGATTTGTCTGTAACTTTCCGGAAAATTCTTGGTCGCCGAATTTAACTGCGTCGATTTGTAGAGAAAGGGGAGCGCTTCTTTCTTTTGGTTCTGGCGGTTATACATAATGTAGCCGACCGTGTAATTCATCCAGCCGAGCGCGTTATTTTTACCGTCGGGAAAATCTTTATTTTTATATACGTATTGAATAGCGCCAAAATTTTCCGAAGTCTTGCCGGCTTCTAGTTTTTGAATAGCTGTTTTGGCATAATTGACAGCATCGTTATTGTACGTATTGTTTGGCGTTTTCAGAGAAGCTTGGTCGAATCCGACAGAAGCCAGCACTAGTGTTACATCAAGACCGATCGGAGTATCGGATTCTTTGGCGAGAATTTCCTTGCCGCTCGCAAAAACTTCATCGGTTTTATTGCCTTTGACGGCTGTATCGAAGCGCGTAAAAAGAGCTTGTGTAGCTTTAGCTTCGCCAGCTTTAGCTGCATCTTGTTCGGCTTTTTTTATACTTGCCTCGAGATCCGGAATCGCTTTCTTAAAATAATTTACCTGTTCGGCATCATCTTTACACGCTCCGTACTTGGCAATATATTCCTTTCCGGCTTCAACTGCGGTTTTTCTTAAATCAATCGCTTTATCGTAATTAGCCGTGTATTTCGCATAAAGGGCTTGTTTTGCCTCAATATCTGCGCACGCATCCTGAGCAAAAACATTTGTCACGGCGGATGAAGCCGTAAACATTACTCCACACATCAAAACTTTAGAAATGGTTTTCATTAAAATATCTCCTTCAAGCATCTGGTTAAATCTCAAAATATTTTCAACAATCGGAACGAATACAAATTCCGCTTTTTGCGAAAACTCTGATGTTTCGTCCAAAAAAAGGGTTGCAACTGTTTGCAGCTATATAGAATAATATCGCTTAAAATTATTCAACATAAATACTGTGTAAAATTACCTGAATGGTAAATAATCACGCAAGGTTTGCGGTTGTGTCAAGTGAAAAAGTATTTAATCAAAACTTTCTGAAAGATAAGACAAGGTTAAAAATATAAGGAGCAGTTCCGAACGGCTATTTATTGGAAACAATTCTCTGTCGGGTTATTTCGTCACTCGAATCTCTTCTGACCTTTATCACAACTGAGGGAAATAAATTTGTGGTGTTTTTACTTGAATTGACAGGAGCTTTTGGCATTTGTCTTTGAGCGTCTGGTTGTTTTTTAACTGCGATAAGCACGTCGTTATCTTCGGAATCTTCGCCTTCGCCTTCATCGAGGCGGGCAGAAGTTTTAGCATTAACTTTTGATTCGGGTTTAAGTTCAAGTGGTACGGCGACAAAATTTTTATTTCTTTTTTCCGAAATTCGCAGGCGCAGTGCCTGGTAGATTTTTCCGGCAATCGCCGCGGCGTATTTTCCGCGCTCGCTTTGTCCGCGAGTGATAACTACCACGGCGAACTGCGGATTTTCAATCGGCGCGACCGAAGCAAAAAGTCCGACCCACGAACCTTGTCCGATGCACGAGCCGGTTTTTCCGGCAATGCCGAGCGACGAATCGACACCGCGTCTGGCTGTTCCGTACTGCGCCGCGCCAATCATTCCCGGAACTACGCCTTGCAAATTATTGTCTGGCAATTCGACTTTATAGCGCATTGCGCCGCGAAAATTTACTCTTTCATATTTGGTGCGCGGAATCCGCGGCACAATAATTTTTCCGCCGTTTGAGATAGCCGAAACCATTACGGCAAGCTGCAGCGGGGAGACTTCAAAATCGTCTCCATGCGAATAAACACGGGCGTTTCTGTTTCCAAAAGGCAGTTTACCGCTCGTCTCGTCTTTCGCATTAATGCCTGTCGGGTGTCCAAGCCCGAGCATCCGTGCGTAAGAAATCATTTTTTCGTTTCCGATATTTGAACCGGCAGCCTGAAAATATGTGTTGTTTGAAAAAGCCAGCGCGTCATCCAAATTCATCGGAAATCGACGGGTGCGCAAATTGCCGTTTTCTTTAATTACGCGTTCATTTATTCCGGCAACGGCGGTAACTAATTTAATCGTTGAGCACGGCTTGAAACTTCTGCGGATTGCCCAGTCCTGATTGACTATCGAAAGAATTTTCCCAGTTTGAGATTCGAGCACGACAACCATTCCGGCATGTTTTCCTAAAGCGTTGACGGCGGCGCGGCGAATTTCCAAATCTTCGCCGTCCGTCTCGTCGTCGGCGATGTTCTTAAACGTTTCCGTATGAAGTCCGAGTTCAAAAGCGCGACGCCTTGCTTCGGCTTCTCGGCGCATCTGTTCACGGCGACGTTGTTCGGCTAAAGCGGCTTGGCGGCGGGCTTCTTCAACGGCACGGCGTTTCGCCTCTTCGATATTGCGGCGTTTCGCTTCTTCAACGGCACGACGTTTTTCTTCTTCACGGCGAATATCTGCCAGCCGTTTTTCTTCGGCTTGTTTTGTTTTCTCGAGCTTTTCGTTTTTTGCATTCGTTACAGCTTTTCCTTTGACAATCTTCTCACTCGCGTTTTTTTCTGTCTTTTCTTTTGTCGAGGCAGATCTTTTACTTTGGTTTTTGGAGTCTTTTTGATTTGAAGTTTGGCTTTTTTCTTTTCTTACAGAAGTTTTTTTCTGCTGGGCAGAGAGATTTACGGAAAGGAAAATAAATATTAGTAAAAATGCAGGCAAAAGTTTAAAATACAACTTTTCGGGGGTAAAAAACATCGGTCTTAACCTCTTTATTCTTAATGTTTTGTGGAGAGTATTCGAGAGAGATATGAAATTTTTGAAAAATCTAAAATGTTTAGTCAACAAAAACTTTGCTTCAAAAGCTAAATAGGACTATAACATTCAAAATAATGAAACGGCAAGAAATTTATTAAAATTTTTATTTGCTAAAATTTATGACCGACTTCTTCAACACATTTCGCGGCAGGCTGCTTTTAATTTTAGCTTTTCTTCTCCTTGCTACTTTAGGCGTTCAATATTATCTCAATCTTCGCACACAGAATGAAAACAATAAACTACGTGCGATGCAGGAAAAAGCGCTGGTTGCCGGCTTTGCGCTCGGCGTTAATAGTATTAGTTCCAGTGAATTTTTGGAGGATTCGGTAGAACGCGATAAACAGACGTTTTTTGATGAAGAAATTAGACAGCGCATCAAGGACATAATTATCATTAATAAAGATTGGGAAGTTACAGACACTCTCAATAGCCCTGATTATCAGCCGAAAATCGGTGACAATAATGAAACACAAAATGTGAATCTGAAGGATATACAAAATTTACCGCCTTTGATGCAAGACAAAAATTGGTTTGGTGAAGATTTTGATAAATTTCCAAATGCTAAATCTGGTCAAACCGATGAAGCCGAGGGCGAAGCTCACGCCATTCCGGTTGAAACCAGCGGTGGTCGCTATTATGTAATGGTTATTCTCAAGAGCGATAAAAAGGAAACTGCCAGCCGCGCTGCACGTCCACTAATTTATAATTTAGTCATTCTGCTCCTTTCCACTATTATCACCATTTTTCTTGTCTGGCGGTTTACACGTCCGCTTGCAAATTTATCGGAAGCCGCCAGCCGCGTTGCCGAAGGTAATCTAGGCGTGCGCGTCAAAAATGTCGGGCGCAACGACGAAATTGGGCGGCTCGCTTCGCGGTTTAATGAGATGACAGCCGAACTCGAAAAATCGCGTGAACTGGAAGCGCAATTACAGCAGGCGGAAAAGAGCGCGGTTGTTGGCAGACTGGCTTCGGCAATCGCGCACGAAATTCGTAACCCTTTGAATTATATAAATTTAACACTTGACCATCTGCGCACAAAGTTTAAACCGGAAGACGCGGGAAAAAGTGAAACATTTGAAAAACTAACCACGCAATTAAAAGAGGAAGTCGGTAGAATCAACAATCAGATTACGGATTTTTTAAATTATTCGCGTTCGGCAAACCTAAATCTCCAGCCGCTTGAAGTGCGCGAAGTGGTTGAAGATTCGCTGCGAATTATCGAAGCGCAAGCCGAAGAGCAAAATATAAAAATCACTTTGGTTGAAAACGAAAATGTGCCGCGCATTTTGGGTGACGCGGAATTTCTACGCTCGGTTTTCAACAATCTTTTAATCAATGCCGTCCAAGCGATGCAAGCTACCGGCGGAAACTTGGATATTACGATTTCGCCCGCCGCGAATTTTGTTAAAATCGAAATTGCGGACACCGGCGCGGGAATTCCCGAAGAAAATATACACAAGATATTCGAGCCCTATTTTTCGACCAAGGAAACCGGCACAGGTTTGGGTTTAGCGATTGTGAAAAAAAATGTTGATGTTCATAATGGAGCGATTGAGGCTGAATCGAAATTGGGAGAAGGAACAAAATTTACGGTAAGTTTACCGAGAGTTTAATTTTAATTGTTCAAGCATTTTTATGGCTAGAAAATCAATTTTAGTTGTTGATGATGAAAAATCTCAGCGCGAGATTTTGGAAATGATTTTGTCGGGCGAAGGTTATGACGTAACGACCGCATCGAGCGGCGAAGCGGCGCTGAAATTTGTCGCCGACCGGCGTTTCGACCTTGTTTTGACCGACTTTAGGATGACCGGAATGAGCGGGCTCGACCTTCTCAAGGAACTGGTTGATTTTGATAAATCAATAATCGTTCTTCTGCTGACGGCGCACGGAACGGTTGATTCGGCGGTTGACGCGCTTCGCCTTGGCGCGTTCGACTACCTGCAAAAACCTTACGACCGCGACAAATTACTTGAAACTATTTCGCGGGCATTGAACAAACTTTCCAACCTCGACGCGGAAATCATTTCCGATTCGCCGGAAATGGACAAAGTAAAAAAGCTGATTTTGAAGGTTGCTAAATCAAATGCGACGGTTTTAATTCGGGGCGAAAGCGGCACTGGAAAAGAACTTATCGCCCGCGCCATTCACACAAACAGTTTGCGTTCGAGCGAAACATTCCAAGCCGTTAACTGCGCGGCAATCAACGAAAATCTTTTAGAGAGCGAACTTTTTGGACACGAAAAGGGAAGTTTTACAGGTGCGGTCGGCGAAAAGAAAGGTTTGTTTGAAATTGCCGATGGCGGAACGCTTTTTCTCGATGAAATCGGTGAACTCGACATTTCTCTACAGGCGAAAATTTTGCGCGCTTTGCAGGAAAAACAAATCCGGCGCGTTGGCGGAACACGCGAGTTAAATGTCGATGTGCGCGTCGTGGCGGCGACCAACCGCGATTTACTGAAAATGTCGCAGGACGGCAGATTCCGTGAAGATTTATATTATCGCCTGAATGTTTTGAGTATCGAACTTCCACCTCTGCACACGCGCCGTTCCGATATTCCGGTTTTGATTGATTATTTTCTCGCTAAGCATACTCGAAATACCGACCGCAAAGTGTCTCTCAACAATGAATCAAAACGGCTTCTGCTCGATTACAGTTATCCGGGCAACGTCCGCCAGCTTGAATCTGCGCTGGAGCGCGCCGTTTTGCTGTGCGAGAACAATACGATTACCGTCGAAGATTTACCGCCGGAAATGGTTCAGTCGTCGAGTCCCGTTTCGACTGCCAATTTTTTTGAGCTTCCACCTAACGGTGTAAATTTTGAAGATGTCGAGCGCAGCCTTATTACGCAAGCAATGGAACGCACCGACAATAACATCACCAAATCGGCTAAATTGCTCGGATTAACTTTTAGAACTTTGCAGTATCGTCTGGAAAAATTTGGTGTCAAAAAAGAAACTGACCTAACGGAAGAGGATATTGAATAGTAATCGTGTTAAAACTTGGGTGAAGTAAAAATTAAAGACGCTCTGCAGCGCCCTTTAAAAGTGTAACAGGAGAAACATGAAATGAACGAATGGCTTCCGACTTTATCGCTCGCACTCGGTTCGGCTTGGACTTCCGGCATCAATCTTTATGCGACAGTTACGGTTTTGGGTTTGTTGCAAAAGTTCGGCGCAACCAAATTGCCGGGCGGTTTAGATATACTCGATAATTGGTGGATTATAGGCATAGCCGGATTTCTTTATGCGATTGAATTTTTTGCCGACAAAATTCCCTACATTGACAGCGTTTGGGACGTTATTCACACATTTATCCGCGTTCCGGCGGGTGCTATTGTCGCTTACGCGGCGACAAATCAAATGGATGAAAGCGTCGGCGTAATTGCGACTTTGCTCGGTGGCGGTTTGGCGTTTTCCTCGCACGGCACAAAGGCGGCGGTTCGCGCTGGCGCAAATCTTTCCCCCGAACCTGTTTCCAATTGGGTTTTGTCTTTAACTGAAGACGTTATTGCGTTTGTCGGGACAATACTTGCAGTTTTCGCGCCTGTTTTAATTGCAATTGTTTTAATAATTTTTATGATTTTCTTCATTTGGTTTTTCCCAAAAGTTTTTCGCTCCGTGCGACGAATGATAAATGCCACACGCGCACTTTTGGCAGGCGAAAGTTTCCGGGAAGTGGCACGCAAAGCATCTTAATAAATGGAAAATTGAAAATTAAAACTTTAAATCGGGAATTTGAAACAAACGTGCAAACTTTTTAATTCGGATTCGTTCTACGGCTAAATTTGGTTTGACAGAGAATAAAATATGAAAAAAATTAAATTTATTGCCGTTTTATGTTTCTCAATTTTTACCGCTTGTGAAAGTGCGGCGACCAATACAAATGCCGTCTCGCAATCGGATTCAGAACTTGTAACTTCAAGTAAAGGAAAACTTGCTGGCGGAGGGGGCGGTGGTGGACGCGAAGAACCACTCGCCCAGAAAATTTCGCTTGAGCAATCCGAACAAACACAAAATGCTCCAACGGTTATTGAACGCAAAATAATCCGCAACGCGGATTTAACTTTGGAAGCAAATGCGCTGGAAGAAGCGCAAAATAAAATAACAGCGATTACCGAAAGCAAAGGCGGTTTCGTCATCGAATCAAGCCAGAGCGGCAGCGACGCGGAGGTGACCACGCGCGATACGGTAACGATGACGATTCGCATTCCAGCCGCTAAGTTTAATGAAACTTTAGACGAGATTCGCAGGACTTCAAGTCGCGTGATTGTCGAAAACGTCAAAGGACAAGACGTAACCGAAGAGTTTATCGACATTGAAGCGCGACTCAAAACCAAAAAAGCGCTTGAAGAACAGTTTCTCGGAATAATGAAGCAATCGAAATCGGTTGAGGACGCATTGAACATCCAACGCGAACTTGCCGATGTGCGCGGCGAAATCGAAAAAATCGAAGGCAGAAAGCGATTTCTGGAAAATCAAGCCAGTCTTTCGACGATTAAAATAAGGCTGCAGGCGCCGACCGCTTTTTCGACCAATTCCTCGGGCTTCCTTTACCAACTTAAACAATCGTTCGGCAACGGTTTTGATGCAGCATTAAGTTTTATACTTGTTCTGGTCACCGCTTTTATTGCACTCATACCTTTTTTGATTTTTATTGTTTTGCCAATCTACCTTCTAATACGTTACCTTTTGAAAAGAAATCGGAAACAAAAATTAGCGAGCGAAATTGCGCGCGAGGAAATTAGACACGAATAAAATGGACAGATTTTTTCAAATATTGGCGGTGATTCTGATTGGAGTTGCCGCATTTTTTTTGTGGAATGGCAATGCTGATGCCGCATTTGCTTCGGCTGTTTTTGGTGCGGTCAGCTATTTTCTCAGCATTCGTTTTCAAGTCAAAGCACGATTAAAATTACAGGCGGAGCAAAATGAAAATCGAGCGCACTTGAACGCCGACGAAACGAATTAAGCCGTATTTTGACTGTTATAGACGACATTTGTTTATGAAAATTGTTCTGGCGACATTTGGTTCACTCGGTGACATCCATCCGATGATCGCTCTCGGAATCGAATTGCAGACGCGCGGTCACAAAATCGTTTTTGCCGCGATGGAATTTTACCGTGAAAAGATTGATGCGCTCGGCTTTGAATTTCGCCCTTTGCGACCCGATGTAAATCCTGAGGATAAAGAACTCGCGCGAACCATTATGGACGCCAAAAAAGGTACCGAAAGGCTTATTTTAGACGTTCTGATGCCGAATTTGATGGCAATGTATGAAGATTTGAGCGAAGCCGTCGAAGGAGCGGATGTTTTAATTTCCGGCGAAGTCGTTTATGCCGCCGCGTCAGTAATCGAAAAAACAGGGGTTAAATGGATAACCACCACGCTCGCTCCGGGTTCGTTTCTTTCGGCTTATGACCCGTTCGTCCCTCCGGTCGCGCAATGGATGGAAAATGTCCGCTTTTTCGGAGTTAATTTTCACAGAGCCTTATATTTTATGCTGCGCCGCTCAATCAGGCATTGGTATGAACCTTATAAAGTCTTTCGCCGCAAACTCGGTTTGAGCGAAAATCATGACCCGATTTTTGACGATAAATATTCAAAATTACTGCATTTAGCGATGTTCTCCAAAATTTTAGGAAAACCACAACCCGATTGGCATTCGCCGACGCTGCAGACCGGATTTTGTTTTTATGACGGACAAAACGATTTGGGCAAAATGCCGGAAAAATTGAAAGAATTTTTAGACGCAGGCGAGCCGCCGATTGTTTTTACGCTTGGTTCAGCCGCCGCGATGGATGCCCGCGATTTTTTTGAAGAAAGCGCGAAGGCGACACAAATATTAGGTCGCCGCGCCGTTCTGCTTTACGGAATATTTAACGAGCCGCCAAAAATAGTGGAAAGTGGAGAACGGAAAGTGGAAAGTGAAGAAAGGAAAGAGCCAAGCATTGTTGCTTTCGATTACGCGCCGTATTCGCTTGTCTTTCCGAAAGCGGCGTGCGTCGTTCACCAGGGCGGAGTCGGCACGACAGCCCAAGTTCTGCGCGCCGGAATTCCACATCTAATTATGCCTTACTCGCACGACCAGCCCGACAATGCGGCGCGTTGCGCGAGAATTGGCGTTGCGCGAGTCATTTCGAGGGAAAAATATACAGCGGAAAATGCGGTGAAACAACTCTCTGAACTGCTCGGAAATTTAAGGTATAAAGCGAATGCCGAAGAAGCAAAGCGTGTGGTAACGGTTGAAAATGGGGTGCCAATTGCATGTGATGCAATTGTCGAAGTGTTGAAATAAACTTTTTGTAAATTGAACTCAAAAAATAAACGTGAACAAATTAGAACATCTGCTTGAAAATAATAAAGAGTGGTCAAAAAGGATTGAAGAAACAAAACCAGACTTTTTTTCCAAACTGGCAAAGCAGCAAAATCCCGAATATGTCTGGATTGGCTGTTCAGACAGCCGTGTTTCGGCAAACACGATTGTCGGTTTGATGCCGGGCGAAATTTTTGTCCATCGCAATATAGCCAATCTGGTTATTCACACTGATATGAATTGTTTGTCGGTGCTGCAATTTGCCGTCGAAGTGTTAAAGGTAAAACATATAATTGTTTGTGGACACTACGGTTGTGGCGGCGTGAAAGCAGCGCTCGAAGACCGGCGAAACGGTTTAATTGACAATTGGCTGCGGCACATTCAAGACACTGCAATTCTTTATGATGAGCTTTTAGCGCAGATTGAAGATGAAGACAAAAAGCTGGACAAACTCTGTGAATTAAACGTCGTCGAACAGGTTTTGAATGTTGGGCAAACAACAATTGTGCGCGATGCCTGGATCCGCGGGCAAAGTTTGTCGGTTCACGGCTGGATTTACGATTTACACGACGGAATTATTCGTGATTTAGATATTTGTCTGGAAAATAAATCTGAATTAAGAGTTTTAAGAAAATTATTTTCGTAAAATATTGCAAAAATGAATCAAAAGAAACGTTATGAATTTTAGGAATATGAGTTTTATGAAAAAATATACAAAAAACATTTGCATAATACTTTTCACTGTCATTTGCGTTAATTCGCTGGTTATTGGGCAGATGTCGCGTAAGCCTTCGCCGCCGCGCGAGCCGGAAGGCGCGATGTCAAAAAAGCCTGATTCGGTGAAACGCGCTCTAAACGAAATAAAAACGCGTGAGGAATTCGATTCGATGGCGCGGGTTTATCATCAGGATACGCCGTTTGCGCTGCCGCACGCGATGTTTGTCATCGACCGCCGCAGCAAAAACAAAATCTTTTACGTCAATTCGCAAAAATATCGTTTCCACAAAGATTTCCTGCTGGCAAATTATCTGGTCTCGCGCGGCGAAGATGTTTTTACGCCAATTTACATAAACGAAAACCGCCGGTTTATTGTCGGAACAGTTGCGTGGCAAAAACCGGTCGAAAAATTTACCTTTGAACTTTGGGAAGGTGATTTAGCTTCGGCTGATTTGATAAAGCTTGCATACGAGACGATTAATAAAACTTTTTTTGAAGAAGTCGCTTATAAACCAAACTCAACCAGACAAGATGACGCTTCGGAAAATCTTGGAATAAAACGCATTTCAGCTGATGAAATTTCAAAGAACCAGGAATATCTCGCGCTCAATACCGGAAAAGCCATCGGGCGTATTCACATAATTGAAAAGCTCGACGACACGGTTGAAATTGGTGATAACGAAATTCTGATTCTTAAAGAGCTTCCGATAAGTTTGCCGCCGGTGCGCGGAATTATCGTGGCAAAACCTTCGACTCCGCTCTCTCACATCAATATTTTAGCCAAGGGTTGGGGAATTCCAAATGTCTATATCAAAGATGCCGATAAACTTTTCAAAGAGCTGGACACTTTTTGGGTTTCGTTTGAAGCGACATTGACCGAGCCGAAAATTAAACGCGCCAATACTGAACAACTGAAAGAAATTCCAGTCACGGAAGAAACGGTTGCACCTTCGAATTTAACCGTCAAAAAAATTGCATCACTCTGGGAAATGCGAAAAAAAGACAGCATCGTTTATGGTTCGAAATCCGCCAATTTAGGTGAAATGATCAACGCTAAGATTCCGAATGTCGTAGTGCCGGCGGGGTTTACCGTTCCGTTTTATTACTGCGACAAGTTTATGAAGGACAACGGTTTTGATAAAATAATCGAGGAACTTCTTGACGATAATAACTTTGTCCACAATCCGCGTTACCGTCGGCAAAAGCTGGAGGAGTTTCGCGGGCAAATAAAAGATGGCAAAGTTGATAAAGTGTTAAGAGCGCAAGTAATCAAGAAGTGGAAAATTGAACTCGGCGGCAGGGGTGTTTTTGTTCGCAGTTCGTCAAATTCCGAAGATTTACCGAATTTTTCGGGCGCGGGACTTTATACGAGCGTTCCAAATGTCAAGACTGAAGAAAAACTCATCGAAGCCTTAAAAACTGTCTGGGCGTCGCTTTGGAATTTTGAAGCTTACGAAGCAAGGGCGCGCAATTACATCAATCAGCGCGAAGTTTATATGTCAGCGCTCGTTCAAGTCGGTATCAATATGGACAGCGGCGGCGTGCTGA
>Ga0136640_10000601_pt1 | contig 13982 bp, 16 predicted proteins | sample AntDrymUQ8642106_2_FD_105498 | JGI IMG/M metagenome (GOLD analysis project Ga0136640, IMG submission 105498) | Polar desert sand microbial communities from Dry Valleys, Antarctica - metaG UQ864 (21.06) | ecosystem: Environmental > Terrestrial > Soil > Desert | place: Antarctica: Dry Valley...
CATCTTGGCGCCGCTGGACACGACCATGCCTTGGGACTTGAGGCGCGTGAACGGCTCGACGAAGTCGAGGTGGCCCAGATCGTGCAGCGCCTTGGTGACGAAGCGCGAGTACAGCAGGTTCAGGATCGCGTGTTCGACGCCGCCGGTGTACTGATCCACCGGCATCCAGCGCCGCACTGCCTCGGCGTCGAACGCCACGTCGTCGCGGTGCGGCGAGCAGTAGCGCAGGAAGTACCACGACGAGTCGACGAACGTGTCGGTGGTGTCGGTCTCACGCCGTGCTTCGCCACCGCAGCGCGGACACTCGACCTTGGCGAAGCTGGGATGGCGCGCCAGGGCCGACCCGCTGCCCTCGGCAAAATCCATGTCGTCGGGCAGGCGGACGGGCAGATCCTCCACCGGCACGGGCACCACACCGCAGGCCTCGCAGTAGATGATGGGGATGGGTGGGCCCCAAGCCCGCTGCCGCGAGACGAGCCAGTCGCGCAGGCGGTAGTTGACTGCGGCGCGGCCAAGCCCTTTGGCCTCCAAGTCAGCCGTGATACGCCGCTTGCCCTCCTGCCACGGCAGGCCGTCGTAACCCGGCGAGTTGACGAGCACACCGTCGCCGCTGGCGGCCTCGGTCATGGTGGCCGGGTCAAGCTGCGGCGAGTCGTCCGGGCCGGGTTCGGGCTGCACGACGATGCGCACCGGCAGATCGTGCTGGCGGGCGAAGTCCAGATCGCGCTGGTCGTGGGCCGGGACGCACATGATCGCGCCGGTGCCGTAGTCCATCAGCACGTAGTCGGCCGCGTAGACCGGCAGCCGCTCGCCGTTCACCGGGTTGATCGCATGGACGCCGAGGAACATGCCCTCCTTGTCCAGCTCGGCGGCCTGCCGTTCGACGTCGGTCTTGCGTTGCACGCGCCGCAGGAACTCGTCGAACTCGCCGGCCCGACCGCTGCGCTCCGCCCAGGCCCGGGCACGCGGGTGTTCGGGGGCGACGATAAAGAAGGTCGCCCCGAACAGCGTGTCAGGGCGAGTGGTGTAGACCACGACCTCGTCGCCGGCCTCATCGACGGTGAAGGTGACCTCGGCGCCCTCGCTGCGCCCGATCCAGTTGCGCTGCAACGTCAGCACGCGGTCGGGCCAAGTCGGCTCCAGCTGCGCCATGTCGTCCAGCAGGCGTTGCGCGAACTCGGTGATCGCCAGGAACCACTGGGTCAGCGACTTCTTGGTGACCTCGCTGTCGCAGCGGTCACAGCGTCCGTCGATGACCTGCTCGTTAGCCAGAACCGTCTGGTCGGTGGGGCACCAGTTGACCAGCGCGTCCTTGCGGTAGGCCCACCCCGCGTCGAGCAACTGCAGGAACAGCCACTGGGTCCACTTGTAGTACTCGGGATCGGAGGTGTGCACGCGCCGCGACCAGTCCCAGGCGAAGCCCAGCTGGCGCATGGTCTGCGCGTGGGTCTCGATGTTGGCGTAGGTCCAGGCCCTGGGGTCGACGCCGCGCTGGATGGCCGCGTTCTCGGCGGGCAGCCCGAATGAGTCCCAGCCGATGGGGTTCATCACCTCAAAGCCGCGCAGCCGCGCGTAGCGGGCGACCGCGTCGGCCAGCGAGAACGCTTCCACGTGGCCCATGTGGATGTCGCCGGACGGGTACGGGAACATGTGCAGCGCGTAGTAGGGCGGCTTGGGGCTCGACTCGTCGGCGACGAACAGCGCGGCGTCTGCCCATGCCTGCTGCCATCGCGGCTCGATCTCAGCTGGGTTGTAGCCCGTCGCCACGGCCTTCGGTCCCTCCTTGAGGCGCTACGGCCAGTGTAGTCAGGCCGGCAATCAGGCCTGGCGCCCGCCGACGCCTGAGGCGGGCACCCGCCTGTGCGCTATCGTGGCCGGGGTCACACCCGGGGCTATAGCTCAGTTGGTAGAGCGCTTCCATGGCATGGAAGAGGTCAGGGGTTCGATTCCCCTTAGCTCCACAAAGAACCTCGGCTTAGTGGCTTCACTCACCAACCCGCCGACGTCGGTGCCATTCGATCTCAACCGAAGTGCTATGAACGTCCGCCTCGCAAGGTCCGTCGGATGTCCTTCAGTAGCAGGACGAGGTGCAGTTCGTCGGTGGGGCTGGCATCGAACTCGGGGATGAGGTGAAGGTAGAAGTCGCGGGCAGATTGGGACTCATAGTGGACGAGCAGGCCGCGACAGGCGATGTCGTCGCTGATTGCTGCGACGCGCTGCATCACGTCGTTCAAGCGCCGCACCTCGGGCTTGGTGCGTACCCACGACCACACCAGATCGACGTCGCCGATGCTCCTCCACGGCGGTCCTCGCGTCGCATCTTCGACGGCTCTTATTGGGACCCACGGATGGCAGACTGTCCGGCGTGACCGGATCAGATCCCAAGGCAGACCTTCACCGTTACCTGCAGGGCGCCAGAGAGGCCTTGCTCTGGAAGCTCGATGGGCTCTCGGAGTACCACATCCGCCGCCCGATGGTGCCGACCGGCACCAACCTGCTGGGACTGATCAAGCACGTGGCCGGCTGCGAACTGGGATACTTCGGCGACACCTTCGGCCGGCCGTTGGACGAGCCGCAGCCGTGGTTCTCCGTCGACGCCGAACCCAACGCGGACATGTGGGCCACCGCCGACGAGTCACGCGCGATGATCGTCGGGCTGTACCACCGAGCGTGGGCACACTCCGACGCCACGATCGACACCCTGGCGCTGGACACCATTGGCCACGTGTCGTGGTGGCCGGCCGACCGGAGCGAGGTGACGCTGCACAGGATCCTGGTACACATGATCGCCGAGACCGACCGGCACGCCGGGCACGCCGACATGGTTCGGGAACTCATCGACGGTGCCGTCGGGCTGCGTGACGGGAACGACAACATGGCGCCAGGCGATCAGGCATGGTGGGAGAGCTACCGGAGCCGGCTGGAGCGCGTGGCGCAGGAGGCCGGCCAGAACTGACCCATCTGCCGTCTGCCCAGACGGCGGTCAAGTGTGCAAGCCCTGCGGCAAGCATGGCGACACCACCTCGACGCGATGTGAGTCCATGGCGGGCCAGGATCGCGGGTGGCGGTGGCGGTTACGCTGATCCGATGAGCGTGGGAGCCCCGTGCCGAGTGGGTGATGCGTGCGCCTTCGGGTCCACTACGCGGCCTGATCGACGACGTGGGCTACCGCACCGTCGGGTTGGATTCAGGGCTGCATCGGGGGTTGCCCTCGCGACACATGACGTTCGTCGTGAGCTGTCTCCACCGGGATGTCGCGCGTTGCTTGGGGCGCGCCGACTGCTGAGCTGTGGGACCTGTCCATAGAGTCGGCCGACGTGAGCGGGCACAGCGGGCTGTCCGCACGGCACCCTCGTTCGTGACGCTCGCCGCGGTGGTCACCCCGGCGGCTGGTGGCTGGTGACATCGGACATCGGAAAGTCGCTGAGGTTGTCCGTTACGAGGATGGCTCCATGAACGCGTGCGGTGCCCGCGATCAGCGCGTCAGCCGTGTGGATTGTGCGCCCTTGTCGCTGGAAGTCGGCTTGGTAGCGCCCGGCGCGTCGCGCGGCCTCACGCGTGGTCCCCAGAAATTCGAGCCTATCCAACAGCGCCGTCGCGGCCTTGCGTTCCTTCGGGCGTAGGCCGCGCACGACCTCCGTGATGTTGACGCAGGTGGTGCCGAGCGCATGGCCCTCGGCCAGTAGCTGGAGGAGGTAGGCACGCACCGAGTCGTTGCCGCGCAGGTGCGCGATGAGCGTGGTGGTATCAAGCAGGTAGCGGGTCAGCTCGCTTGCTCCGTTCGGCGCGTGTGCCGAACCCACTCGGCCGCCCGCTCACGGGTGCTCCAGTCCGGGTAGTCGTTCTGTTGGACGGTCCCGGCCGTGGCCTGCACCGCTGCCTCGAGCTCCAGACGCGCGAGCTTCTCGCGCGCAGCCTGCTCCAGGAAGCGGCTCCGGCCCCGCTCACCCGCGACCGAATCGATCGCTTCGAGCAGCCCGTCGTCGAGTACCACGTGGGTGCGGCCCATCAAATCCTCCTAAGTCCCACTGTCCGTCCCACCATACTGGACGTCGACCACCGCGGCGGCGACCAGTACCGCCGCTTCCCGCAGTCCCCGCGGACGACGGCCGAGCGGTCATGAAGTTACCGCGGCGGTGATCGCCGTCGACACCTGACTGGACAATCCCTTCACGCGATTTTGGAGCCGCCCCACAGCAAGAGCAGCGCCCTCGTATGCCGGCTCGCAGCGACCGGTCGCATCGGCCGTGCGGTCTACGACGCCGTTGTGGCACTGACCGCCAAACTGACGGGTGCAGTGCTCGTAACCGCGGACATCCGTGCCGCCCGCACCTACGACCTCGTCGGCGTGGAGTGGCGTCGGCTCAGGTGCAACGGGCAGTCCGCTCGCCGGCTGAGCCCTGGACATGCCTCGGGATGGCCCCCGAGATGAGCGGCTTACCCGTGCGGGTCGGGCGCTGCGTAAGTTGAGCGCAGCGCGGCCGCCAACTCGTCCCGCCGGTTGCTGCTCACCACGACGCGCACCACTTGACCGTTGTGACGGCCCGTCGACGGCAAGCTTGTCGTGCAGCCAGATGGGATTGCTCATGATGCGGTGCCTGTCGAACACCGAATAGATCTCCGGCCCGACCTCGAATGTCATCGTCGACAGATCCAGCGCGTGGACTGGCACCGACCGCCGTCCCACGTGCAAGCGCCCGTCGACAACCCTGACACCGCCGTACCAGGCAAAGCTGAACTCCAACGGCAGCGTTGCGAACAGCAACACGACCGCCGCGGCGACGGCGCCGCCTGCCGCCCCGTCGGTGCCCCGGTCGACCCAGCCAGCGGCGACGATGCCCAGCGGCGCACCCCAAAGCAGGGCCCGTAACCACCACGGTGGTGCTCCTGACTCGGCAAACGTCATCGCATCCGTACGCTGCATACCCGCATTGTCGACCAGTGAGGGTCTGGGCGCGCACGGGAGCCGTGTCGTACGCCGCCTGGCGTCAGCATCGAAGGTTCTGGCACTCGCAGCCCCGACGCCGTGGGTGCCGAGCTCGGGCCAAACATGTGCGGCTGCGACCGCCTCCCAGCAAAGAGTTTGACGACGCCGCCCTTCATGCCTGGCCTCGACGCCCCCCGAGCGGCCTACGGTGCCAGCACCTCACACGGTGGCTCAGCCCGCACAAGGCGCTGGTCGGTGGTGAGGAGCGGCACGCCGCGCTCCTCCGCCAGGGCCACGTACAAGCCGTCCACCACGCGGATGCGCTCATGCAGGTCGAACGCCCGCTGCACGTGGGCGGCCCTGGGAACCACCAGCTGTTGTTGCAAGGCCATCACGGCTGCGAGCGCGTCCCGCGCCTTGTCCTCGGTAAGCACTCCCGCGCGGTGCAGTCTGGCGATGGCCGACAACGCCTCGGCTGGCTGATGCGCGGGAGCCATGACCTCGCCAGACTGCAGCTGGTCAAGCAGCCAACCGGCATGCTGCTGATCGAGCAGCACATCGACGAGCACTGACGAATCGAGGACGATCACGCGCCGAACTCGTCACGGACCTCTTGCATGATGCGCGACGTATCGACGACGTGCGTTGTGCGACGTGGCCGACTGCGCTCGTGCGCGATCCACTCATCGAGGCTGGCGCGACGCAGGGCCTGCTCGATCGCCTCTTGCGCTAAGGCTGAGAGAGGCAGGTCGCGCTCGCGCGCCTTGCGGTACAACGCATCCGGCAGGTAGACGCTGACCTTGGGCATACCCCCACTGTACCCCCATACGGCTACAGGGCCGCGCGCTTCGTTGCCACCAGCAGCAGATGCGGGCTCATGCCAAGCAGGCGGGGCGCGGTCTCGACGCGGCGGATGGTGCGTAGCAGCAGGTCGCGGTCCTCGTTCAGCCAGCGGGCAAGGTCGGGCAGCAGCCAGGCCGGGCCCTCTATCGCCACCAGCGCTTCCACGTCCAAGCCGGCGTCGCGGGCCTCGGCCGGAGCCTCGTCAGGCTCGTGGCAGTAGGCAGTGGTGAACCAACCGGACACATCATCGGGGTTGCGTGCTGGCCCTCACCGACGTCGCGCGCGACCAGCGCCTCGAACCCGTCGGCCCGCAGGTACCCGCGGAACAGTCCATCAAGGGTCGAAGCGTAACGACTGATGATCGCGGCAGCGACGACGCCGCCAAGGCGCAGCACGCGGCGGGCTTCGGCCAGCGCGGCGACGCGGTCGGCGCGCTCGGTGAGGTGGTACAGCGGGCCGAGCAACAGGACTGCGTCGACACTGGCGTCGGGCCGGTCAAGGTTGCGGGCATCGCCGATCGTGGCGCTGGCCAGGCCGGGCACGGCGCTTGCCTGCTCGACGTGCAGTGGCACCGGATCGATCAGATGGATCTCGTAGCCGTTGGTGGCCAGCGGTGCGGCATGAATGCCGGCGGCGCCGCCGACGTCGAGGATCACCGCCGGCGGCGGTGGCAGGAAGCGAGCCAGCAGCTCCTGGGTGCGGATGAACTCCAGGCGGCCGCCGGGCGCCGCGGTCAGGCGGTCCCGCTCGTCGGTGGCCTCGTAGTGGGCGATCCAGTCCTCGGCGGGCGTCATGCGAGCTCTGGGTCTTCCCGGAGGCGCGTGCTCCGGCTGGGTTGCTGGCCAGTGCCGAGGCTGGCGTCGCGGGCGCGGACGATGGCTTCTGCCCGGCTCGCTACCTGCAGCTTTGTGAAGATGTTCGAGACGTGGTTACGGACCGTCTTCGGCGCAAGCGACAGGTGGGCGGCGATCTCCGTGTTCGTCTGGTGGCCGGCGATGAATTGGAGGATCTCCTGCTCCCGATCGGTCAACTGTGGGAAAGCTAGGGCGAAGGGGGCCGGCCGTGCAGACGCGAAGTACTGCATGAGTCGGCGGGCGATCGCCGGGCCGAAGATCGCTTCGCCGCTGCACACCCCACGGATGGCACGCAGGATCTCGGCCTTCAACGCGCCCTTGAGCAGGTAGCCCCGAGCGCCCGCGCGCATCGCGTCGAAGACGGAGTCGTCGTCTTCGAGCATCGTGAGCATCAGTACGCCGATGTGTGGACTGGTCCGCAGGATCTGCCTGGTCGCCTCGATCCCGTTCATGCCTGGCATCTTGATATCCATGAGCACGACGTCGGGCTGCAGGGTCTCGGCCAGCCCGATCACCTGCTTACCGCTCTCTGCCTCGCCAGCCAACTCCACCTCCGACGCGGCGTGTAACAGCGCGCGGAGCCCGGCGCGGAATTGCGCGTTGTCGTCGGCGATCAGGACGCGGAGCGGTTCCATCAGGCGGGCACTGCGCCAGTGACGACGTCGGGCAGACAAGCGAGCACGCACGTCCCCCCGTGCGAAGAGGCCGTGACGGTGCAGGTACCACCCAGCTCCACAGCGCGCTCACGCATCGAGCGCAGGCCGACGCCTGCCAGGGGCAGCGGCGGAATCCCGATGCCGTCGTCGGTCACCCGAACGATCAGCGCGGCGTTGTCGATCCGCAACTGCACCGAGCAGCACCGCGCGTCAGCGTGGCGGACGACGTTCGCGACGGCTTCCTGCGCGATGCGGAAGGCGGCGACCTCGGCGGCGGCCGATAACGCGGGGAGCCGGTCCGCGACGTCGAGTGTGACCCGCAGCCGGGCGGACTCGGCACGTGCCAGGTACGCCTGCAGGGCGCCGCGAAGGCCGAGGTCGTCCAGCGCATGCGGCCGCAAGTTGTACACCAGTCGGCGGATGTCGACCGTGGACGCCTGCAGCTGCTCGGTAAGGGCGGCGAGGAGATCAGCGGCCCGCCGCGGTTCGCGGTCGACTAGATCGCGGGCGGCCTCGGCTTGCAGGGTCATGCTTGCCAGCGCCGGGCCGAGCCCGTCGTGGAGGTCTCGGCGCAGTCGGCGGCGCTCCTCTTCCCGCGTGGTGACGAGCTGCTCGCGGGAGCGTTGCAGCTGCACGGTCAGGCGAACCGCGTAGGCGGCAGCGCTGGCCTGGCGGGCGATGTCCTCGAGCAGCGCGCGGTCGGCCGGGTTGAATGTCTCTGTCGGGGAGCGCGGGGCGACTTGCAACGCCCCGACCGTCTCGTGCTGATAGACCAAGGCCAGCCGCAACGGATCCGGGACCGGGAGGCCGGTCGAGGCGACGGCCTCGAGGGTCCCGTCGTGGTGGAGCGCGATGGCGGCGTAGGGCAGCTTGAGCGCTCTGGCCACCGTCTCGACGATGGTGGGCAGCACCGTCTCGGGCACCATCGTGGCCTCGAGCCGCTGACCGAGTTGGGACAACACCAGGTAGGGCTCGTCGCGCTGCCCGTACATGAGTCGGTTGACGCCGCGCTGGAGGCGGTCGCGCAGCTGGGCGAACAGCAGCGCCACCAGACCGGCGGCGAGCAACGCGACACCGGCGTCGCCAGGGGGTCTGACCAGTCTGTCGAGCCCGCCGACGATGAGGACGTAGACAGCCAGCAGAGCGGCGGTCAGCCCGCCATAGACCAGCGTCCGGTTGATGACGACGTCGACGTCCCACAGCCGCTGCCGCAGCACCGCCATGGCCACCGCGAGGGGAATCAACGCATAGCCGCCGGTCACGCCGGTCACACTGGCCATGTCCAGCACCGCGGCTCCGGGTCCGGGACGACGCAGCGCGGGGATGCCTTCCAACAGCGGAAAGACGAGCTGCGCCGTCACGGCCGCGGCGGCAGCGACCGTGACCCACTTGGTCTGCTGGCGCTGCTCGGTGGTGGAGATCCGCCGGTAGCGGTAGACCTGTGCGCCGAGGCCGGCGATCAGCCCCACGGCCAGCGCCGCGAGGACGGCCTCGCCGATGGGCCCCCCGACCGAGCCGCGGACCGCCAGCAGGACGGTGATCGCGGCGGCAGCGGGCAGCCACGCGAGGCGTGGCACGAACCGCCCGTCGGGGAACGTGAACAGGAACACGATCAGACAGCCCAGCAACAGGCCGGACGCGGCCGTCGCTGCGCCTGTCAGCGTCGGCCGCTGTAAGGCGAGCGCCTCCATGCTCGGCGCGTTCGCCGCCCCCAGCACGCTCACGAACAGGGCCCCGAACCACGCCATGGGCTCGCGTGGTCGGCGCCACACGATCACCCCAGCGACCGCGAAGCAGAGCACGGCGAAGGCGATGAGGACCAGGCTCCAGTAGCCGGCGTAGATGGGCACCGGCAATCCGAGCTGGTCAAGACCCGCTTGCACGGCCGGACGCGGTGTCCGCTGGCGTGCGTGCAGGGCGGGCACGGACGCGACGAACAGTCCTAGGACCGGGATCGTCAACGCCGTCCACAGGGCGCTGACCAGGACCAGCCGGTAGCCGCGCAACGCAACCGCCTCCCGCGACGAGTGCAACGGGTTGGACTGTAGCGTCCCGGGCGTGGTGGAAAAGGCGGCACGCGCCCACCACCTCGCCCGGTTGCGGTCACCCGGCCGCTCCCGCGGGGCGAGCTGCCTGCGCCGCCGTAGCGGCTCGGCCCTCTGGGGCAGAGCGCAGCACGGCGCCGCCCCACGCGTAGCCCGCGAACAGCAGCCAGTACAGCACCGAGATCGGCAGCATTCCCCCCACCCAGCTGGTCCCCTCTGGACCGACCTGTCCGTCGAGCGCCATGCCCAGGACGATGGCGATGACTACGAACGCCGGCACGCTGGCGATCTGCAGCCAACCGACACCGCGGGGGAAGACCCCCGCCCGCACCGTGGCGACGCCGAGCACCGCGAAGGCGAGTGGCAAGGCGAACGCGAGCACCCCCAAGGCGCCCGCACCGTGAGCCAGCGGCCCGTCGGCCCCGAGCAGCGCCTGGGTCGCGGGCTGCCGGGCCATGATCGGCACCGCGAAACCCTCGTACAGCAGGAGGTACGAGTGGTACGCCACGGCCACCATGGTCGCCACGAAGCCAACGAGCCCGAGCCGACCGGCTCGCCGTGCCTGCCGCGCGTACAACCCCGGCAGCCCCAGTAGTGCCAGCAGCCACGACGCGAACAGCACCACGTGCGCCGGACCGTAGGTCGCCTGCAGCACCTGTTGGACCTCCTCGTTCGGCGGGTGGAGCAGGTAGCCGACGACCTGAAGGGGAAGGGCCGCCAGCAGCGCCAGCCCGCTCAACCTGTACAACTGCTCTGACGAGAATCCGTGCTCGACCCGCGTGACCGACTTGGTTGCCATGGCGTTGCCTCCTGGTCCGTTGTATTGCCTGGACCAGCGTCAACCCTCGCGCGTCCCGTCGTCATGAGGCAGGCAGCCCGAGCCGACGGGAAATCTGTCACTGCGCTTGGGCACGGTCGCCGGGTAGTTTGGCCGGAGCACGGACTGGAGCGACGATGGCGGCGGGGTACTCGGGTCGCTCAGCGGCTGACAAACTCGGCGTGAAGCCGGGCAGCCAACTTGCGCTCATCGATGCACCAGCTGGCTGGACACTGGCTGGACTACCCCCGGCAGTTCGGGTCCGCAGTGACCTGCGGGGCCACCGCGAGGTCACGGTCGTGTTCGCCCGTTCCACGCGACAACTGGTCGGCGAGGCGGATCGCTACCAGCGCGCGCTGGGCGATGACGCCTCGCTGTGGATCGCCTGGCCACGCAAGGCTGCTGGCCACGACAGCGACGTGACCGAGAACCTGCTGCGCGACTGTTCCTGCCACGCGGCCTTGTGGACGTGAAGGTCGCCGCGATCGACAAGAACTGGTCTGGCCTCAAGTTCGTCCGCCGCAAGGAACTCCGCACCAACTGAGCGAGCACCGATGAGTTCCGAGTCGCCGGATGGTCCAACCTGTCAACAGCCGTCGAACTCCAAGGAGAATCCCATGCCACAGCGCGACGCAGCCCCGCTCGGAGCGCCATGTTGGATCGAACTGTTCACGTCAGACCCAGACAGGAGCCAGGAGTTCTACGGCCAGCTGTTCGGCTGGACGGCGGAGAGTTCGGGCGAGGAGTACGGCGGCTACATCAGCTTTTCCAAAGACGGCCAGCTCGTCGCCGGCTGCATGCGCAACGACGGTCAGTCGGGCACCCCTGACCTGTGGTCGGTGTACCTCGCGACGGACGACGCCCAGGCAACCACCGACGCCGCCGCCGCGCATGGCGGTCAGGTCGTGGTACCCGCCATGGAGGTCCCCCAAATGGGCAGCATGGCCTTCGTGACCGACGCAGGCCAGGCCGCCATTGGCGCCTGGCAGCCCGGCAGCCACAAGGGCTTCGGCGTCCTTGACGAACCGGGCGCGCCGGGCTGGTTCGAGTTGCACACCCGTGACTACGACGCCTCGGTGCAGTTCTATCGGGATGTCTTCAAGTGGGACACCCACGTCGCGAGCGACACGCCCGAGTTCCGTTACACGACGCTGGGCGAAGGCGACGCGCAGCTGGCCGGCATCATGGACGCTGCGGCGATGCTGCCCGAGGGTGTCCCGGCGCACTGGTCGATCTACTTCGGCGCCGAAGACGCCGATGCCACCTTGGCCAAGGTTGTCGAGTTGGGCGGTTCGGTCATCAGGCCAGCCGAGGACACCCCGTTCGGACGCCTGGCTCAGGCCGCCGATCCCACGGGTGCTGCCTTCAAGATCGTCGCCGGCCCCTGAGGTCCGACGCCAACCAGCCTGACTGTGCCGGCGCGGGCACCGCCAGCAGGTGATCTGCGCGGTTGTAGCTGACCACGACGCTGGTCGCGCCCAGTGACAATTCGGTCAGTGAGCAGTTGTCGACCGGGGCAAGGAGACGCTCGCCGAGTGGCGGCAGGCCGAGGGCTTCGGCGACCGCCACTCGGATGGGGCCGCCGTGGGTGAACACCAGCACGGTGCCGGTGGCCACGGCCAGCTCGCTGACGACCGCCCACACCCGCGAGCGCAGCTCGGCGAAGGTCTCCCCGCCCCCTCTGCGGACGTCCCGGCCACCATGCCAGGCGGCCAGCGTCGCGGCATCGGTGGCCTCAACCTCGGGCCAGGTCAGACCCGCCCAGGTGCCGACGTCGATCTCGCGCAGCCGTGGATCGACCTGCGCCCGGATGCCAAAGGCGGCCTCGGCCGGTGTGGCGGTTTCCGTCACCCGGGGCAGGTCGCTGCGCACGATGCGGTCGACGGACCCGAGCGTGGTGGTCAGGTGGGCGGCGGTGGTCTCGGCCTGCACTCGGCCGGCGGCGCTGAGGCCCGGTCCCGCATGGCCCTGCATGCGACCGGCGAGGTTCCACTCGGACTGGCCGTGGCGCACCAGCACCAAGCACGCCGACACGCTACTCGGCCTGGCTGGGTCCGCTCCCGCCGGCCGACGGCGCGGTGGAGGCCGCCGCCGCGGCTCGCGCGTCGAACGGGACCTTCGGCGCGTCGGACCACAGCCGCTCAAGGCTGTAGTACGCGCGCTGCTCCTCGGTGAACGCGTGGACCACGATGTCGCCGTAGTCCAGCAGCATCCAACCGGTGTCCTTGGTGCCTTCCCGGCGGCGCGGTTTGCGACCGATCTCGGCCAACCGCCGCTCGATCTCCTCGGCCACCGTGCGCAGCTGCCGGTCGTTGGCCGCCGAGGCCAGCACGAAGAAGTCGGTGATGCCGAGCAGCTCTCCGAGATCCAGGATGCGAATGTCCGTCGCCTTCTTCTCGGCGGCGGCGCTGGCGGCGGCCAGGGCCAGGGCGCGAGACTCGGTGGTGTCGACGGTGGGCTCGGAATTGCTCAGGGTCTGCTCCTGATCGACGGCTGACGAGGATCGTATCGGCCCCCAGCTCCTCCCGCACCCCTTGGCGTGCGGGCTCGTCATGGCAGCGAGCCAGCCACCAATCCGCGGTGGGCGGCGTTGTACAGGCCGTGCTTGCGGGCGTACTCCTCGACCTCGCGCGGGATGAGGTAGCGCACGGGGCGGCCAGCCGCGAAGCGTTGGCGGACGTCGCTGGAGCTGATCGCCAGTGCCGGCACATCCAGCACGGTAACTCGGTCCATAAGTCCGGCGGCGGTCAGGTCACCGACATCGTGGCCGGGACGGGAAGCGCCGACGAACGACGCCAGCTGCAGGCACTCCTCGGCGTCCTTCCAGGTGAGGATGTTGAGGATCGCGTCGGCGCCGGTGATGAAGAACAGCTCGTCGCCGGGCAGGGCCGCGCGCACCCGGCGCAAGGTGTCCACGGTGTAGGTGGGACCCGGCGTGTCGACCTCCAGCCGGGACACCGTGAACGACGGGTTGCCCGCGGTGGCCAGGGCCGTCATCAGATAGCGGTGGCCCGGCGAGGTCACGGTCCGCGACTTCTGCCACGGCGAACCGGCGGGCAGGAACACCACCTCGTCGAGCCGCAGGTCGAACAGCGCCTGCTCGGCGGTCACCAGGTGTCCCAGATGGATGGGATCGAAGGTGCCACCCATCAGGCCGACGCGGCGTGCGCTGGACATGGCGCCCGAGTGTATGGCCCGGCTCGCAGCCAGCGTCAGGGCCTGGGGGATGCCTCGTCAGGGATGGTGGCGTGTAGGTCGTCGAAGCGCAGGGTGACTGGAGCGTTGCTCGCCTTGCCCGGCAGCGACGCGCGCACCCCCACCGCACCCGGCGCCTGCAACCCCACCTCTGCGTCCTCGGCGACCACCGACCACTCCGACGGCTCGGTCGCCCCGTCCGCCCACGCCTTGACCCGCACCACCGTGGGATCCGCACCCTGCAACCGCAACCGCAGCCACACCGCCGAGTCCACCGCAGACGCCACCCCCGCCACCCGCACCGGCGGCGCCAACACCACCTCCCCCGCAGCCGTCACCTTGGTCAAAGAGGTCGTCATCGACGACGCCACCATGCGCGACCGGTTCGTCATCTGCCGCAACCCCGACCAGGCCGACCGCGACCGAGCCGTGCGCGAGCAGCTGCTGGCCCGTCTCACCGAGGCGATCGACGGCAGCGACCGGCTGTCGCCCGACGAGCGCGCGCGGCTGGCCGGCAAGCTGCGCGCGAAGGCGTCGTACAACAAGTTCCTCCGTACGACCAAAGCGGGGCTGTTGCGCATCGACCGGGCCGCCGTCGCCGCCGAAGCCAAGCTCGACGGCAAGTTCCTGCTGCGCACCTCCGAC
>Ga0136640_10000602_pt1 | contig 13942 bp, 14 predicted proteins | sample AntDrymUQ8642106_2_FD_105498 | JGI IMG/M metagenome (GOLD analysis project Ga0136640, IMG submission 105498) | Polar desert sand microbial communities from Dry Valleys, Antarctica - metaG UQ864 (21.06) | ecosystem: Environmental > Terrestrial > Soil > Desert | place: Antarctica: Dry Valley...
CATTCGTCGCCCGACAACCAGACGAGAACCACGAGGCGGTGTATCGGTGGCTGCTGGAGCGCAACCTGCGGCTGTATGCCGTTGCCTTCGCGCTCGACTCTGCCGGTGACATCTACCTCGACGGCAGGGTGCCGCTGCATGCAGTCACCCCCGACGAGGTGGACCGGGTGTTGGGGGCGGTGGCGACCTACGCCGACGAGTCCTTCAACACGATCCTCGAGCTGGGTTTTGCCACTGCGATCCGCCGCGAGTGGGACTGGCGGCAGGCGCGCGGCGAGTCGACCCGCAACCTGGAGGCGTTCCGGCATCTGCTGGAGCGGCCGGTCAGCGACTCGCAGCCGCCCCGATAAGGTCGGCTCCATGTCTGCAGCGCACCGGCTGATCCTGCTCCGGCACGGCGAGTCGGAGTGGAACGCCAAGAACCTGTTCACCGGCTGGGTCGACGTCGACCTCACCGACAAGGGCCGAGCCGAGGCCGCCCGCAGCGCCGACCTGCTTCGTGACCGGGACCTGCTGCCCGACGTCGTACACACGTCCGTGCTGCTGCGTGCGATCGCCACCGCGGAGCTCAGCCTGGCCGGCCTCGGGCGATCCTGGCTGCCGGTTCGCCGGTCGTGGCGGCTCAACGAGCGGCACTACGGCGCGCTGCAGGGCAAGGACAAGAAGGCCACCCAGGAGGAGTTCGGCGAGGAGCAGTTCATGCGCTGGCGCCGTTCGTACGACGAGCCGCCGCCGCCGATCGAGGACGGCAGCGAGTGGAGCCAGTCCGACGACCCGCGCTATGCGGCACTGCCCACCGAGTTGCGGCCGCGCACCGAGTGCCTGGCCGACGTGCTGCTGCGGATGCTGCCGTACTGGTACGACGCGATCGTCCCCGACCTGCGAGCGGGTCGGCTGGTGCTTGTCGCCGCGCACGGAAACTCGCTGCGCGCGCTTGTCAAGCACCTCGATGACTTGGACCCCGAGACCGTCGTGGGGCTCAACATTCCCACCGGCATACCGCTGCTGTACGAGTTGGACGCCGACATGCGGCCGCTGACACCGGGTGGGGAGTACCTCGACCCTGAGGCGGCAGCTGAGGCCATCGAGGCGGTCAAGAACCAAGGTCACTGACTCGGGCGCAGGTCTACTCGTAGTAGGGCGGGGTCCGACCGGTCACCAGGTAGACGACCCGGCGTGCCATGGAGACCGCGTGGTCGGCGATCCGCTCGTAGTAGCGACCCAACAGCGCCAGGTCGATCGCCGGCTCGACGCCATACTCCCAGTCGTCGTCGAGCAGGATGCGGAACATCGAACGGCGCAGCCGGTCCATCTCCTCGTCCTCGGCCTCCAACGCCAGCGCGGCGTCGACGTCCCGGTTCTCGATGATCCGCGCAGCCTCGTCGACCATCCGCTCAGCGGTCTCGGCCATGTTGGCGATCGTCGGCCGTAACGCCGGCGGCACGGCCCTTTCCGGGGTACGCATCCGGGCGATCTTGGCCACGTGCACGGCCAGGTCACCCATCCGCTCCAGGTCGGCCACGATACGCAGCGCGGCGATCAGCATCCGCAGGTCACCTGCCACCGGTTGCTGGGTCGCCAGCAGCTCGAACGACGACTCCTCGACCCGCTCACGCGCCTCGTCGATCGCCTTGTCACCCGCGATGACCGTCTCGGCGGCGTCGGCGTCGGCCTCCAGCAGCGCTGCAGTGGCCTGTTCGACCGCGCCGCGCACGGTCTGCGTCATCGTCACAAGGTCGGCGATGATCGCTTCGAGGTGATCGTTGTAGAGGTCGCGCATGTGCACAACCGTAACCACCGGCCAACGTCTACTCCCCCAGACGGTGTGAACGCGCGCTGAACAGTCAGCGAAGCCACGGCTCTCGCACGCTTCAGGAGCGACCCGCAGGTGTCGCCCGTGCGTACGATCGATGTCGTGGGCACTGCGCTGCTGCTGCTCGTCGGCGTGTTCCTAGGAGCGTCGGCTCTGCTGCTGACCCAGCGGCTGGGCCGCAGCAGCACGGACGCCGCCGGGCTGCACCGGCCCGCCACGACCGCGGGCAACCCCGCTGCCGACACCGAGGCGGTCAGCCCGCCGGCTGTTCCCGCCGGTGTGACCGAGGTGCTGGCGGTGCTGAGTGCCTCGGCATTCGTCGTCCAGCCGGGCGGCACCGTGGTCGAGGGCAGTCGAGCGGCGTACGAGTTGGGGTTGGTGCGAGGTGATCGGGTCGTGCTGCCCGAGCTCACGGACCTCATCCGGGCCACCCGGCGCGACGGACAGATCCGCGACCGCCAGCTTGTGCTCAGCAGTGGCCGGGCCTCCACAGCCGCGCGGCACGTCAGCGCCCGCGTCGCGTTGCTCGATGACACGGCTGGCCAGTCACTGGTGCTGGTGCTCGTCGACGACCGAACCCGCGAGCGGCGCGTCGAAGCCGTGCGCCGCGACTTCACCGTCAACGTCAGCCACGAGCTCAAGACGCCCGTGGGCGCACTGACCCTGCTGGCCGAGGCGGTCGACGAGGCCGCCGACGACCCGGAGGCGGTGTCCCGGTTTGCCCAGCGGATGCGGGTCGAGGCCGAGCGGCTGGGCCGGCTTGTGCAGCAGGTCATCGAGTTGTCGCGGTTGCAGGACGACGAGTTGCTCGACGAGCCGCAGCGGGTGGACGTCGACGTCATGGTGGCCGCGGCGCTGGATCGCACCCGGATCGATGCCGAGGCCCGCCGAGTCGCACTGGTCGGCCAGCGCAAGACCGGGCTCGCGGTGCGGGGCAATGCGGGGCGGCTGCAGGTGGCCTTGGGCAACCTCGTCGACAATGCCGTCGTCTACAGCCCCGGCGACACTCGGGTCACCGTCACGGTGAAGACGACCGGGGACAAGGTGCACATCACCGTGTCAGACCAGGGCATCGGCATCGCCGAGGCTGAGCTGGAGCGCATCTTCGAGCGCTTCTACCGGGTCGACCCGGCTCGTGCCCGAGCGACCGGTGGCACCGGCTTGGGGCTGTCCATCGTCAAGCACATCGCCGCCAGCCATGGGGGAGAGGTGCGGGTCTGGAGCGTGGAGCGCACCGGATCCTCCTTCACCTTGGTGCTGCCGGCGTGGACCGAGCCCGCCGGGGGCGAGGACAGCGACACGTCAAGGGAATCGTCCACCACCGCCAACCTGCAGGAGGCCCCGTCGTGACCCGTGTGCTCGTTGTTGAGGATGAGGAGAGCTACAGCGATGCGCTCTCTTACGTCTTGCGCAAGGAGGGTTTTGACGTGGCGGTGGCCGCGACCGGGCCGGAGGCGCTGGCGGAGTTTGACCGGGCGGGCGCCGACATCGTGCTGCTCGACCTGATGCTCCCCGGTCTGCCCGGCACCGAGGTGTGCCGTCAGCTGCGGCAGATGTCGATGGTGCCCGTCATCATGGTCACCGCCAAGGACGGCGAGGTGGACACGGTGGTCGGGCTCGAGCTCGGCGCCGATGACTACGTCACCAAGCCGTACAGCCCGCGCGAGCTGGTCGCCCGCATCCGGGCGGTGCTGCGGCGGTTGCACGAGCCTGCGGACGGGTTGGCGCCGGCCGCGCTCGAGGCCGGGCCGGTGCGGATGGACGTTGACCGGCATGTGGTGAGCGTGGGCGGCGCAGACGTGCGGTTGCCGCTGAAGGAGTTCGAGCTGCTGGAGATGCTGCTGCGCAACAGCGGTCGGGTGCTGACTCGGGGGCAGCTGATCGACCGGGTGTGGGGCGCCGACTACGTCGGGGACACCAAGACCCTCGACGTCCACGTCAAACGGCTGCGGGCCAAGATCGAGCCCGACCCGGCCACGCCGAAATATCTGGTCACGGTGCGCGGGCTCGGCTACAAGTACGAGGCCTGACCACCTGAGGCCGGTCTGGGGTCTGCGGGGCTGAGACTAGTGCGGCAGAGTCGGGGGCTTCGGGATCTCCACGTCCTCGTAGGTCCCCTCCTGCGCCGTCACGACCAGCGAGCCGCTAACCGGCCCGCCTTCCTGGAACGTGAATGCCACGTCGGCAAGCATTCCCGCAGCGAGGGTGTCAGCGGCGATCGCTATTTCAGCGTCCTCGGCCATGAGCACGAGCTCGCCGGCAGGGATCGGCACGCTGCCGCGTCGGATCTCCACCTCCACTGGAGCACCCTCACCGTCGGTGACCTGCACCGACGTCAATGCGTCGGCACTGTTCTGCGGGCCGACCAGGCCACCGGACAGGGTCCCGGCGCCGTCCCCGTCGATGACGATCGCACCACTGAGGACCTCGACCTCGCCACCGCGGATGTCAGTGCCCGCGGGGGCGTTGTAGACCTCGGTGGTCTGCGCGCCGAAGCCGGTGCTGCAGCCGGCCAAGGTCACCGCGAGCGCGGCTGTTGCGGCACCGACGGCGGACCGGGTCGACCTCGTCACGGCGGTTGATCCTCTCCCAGCGGGTGCCGACCGGTGGTCAGCACACAGTCCGCGTCACACTATCCCGCTCGGCCCAAGACCGGCACGCACGGTCGCGGCAGGCACGAATCGCTGCCGATGTCAAGCCCCGATCTGGGTTCTGACCTGCACTGATGGGTCTCGGGGCCGCCGAGAGCCGTGTTATTCTGGTCACCCAGGAAGGGGTACAAATACATGGCTTTCACTGTCGGCGAAACGGTTGTCTACCCCAATCACGGAGCAGCCGTCATCGAAGATATCGAGACCCGGCAGATCAAGGGCGAGGACAAGAAGTATCTCGTGCTCCGCATCGTGGCGCAGAAGGACCTGGTGGTTCGTGTTCCTGCCTGCAACCTTGATCTTGTCGGTGTCCGGGACGTGGTGGACAAGGAAGGCTTAGAGCGCGTCTTCGGTGTGCTGCGGCTTCCGCACACCGAGGAGCCGACGAACTGGTCACGGCGTTACAAGGCAAACCTGGAAAAGCTGCACTCCGGGGATGTGATGAAGGTGGCCGAGGTTGTCCGTGACCTGTGGCGCCGCGAGAAGGATCGCGGCTTGTCGGCCGGCGAGAAGCGGATGCTGGCCAAGGCGCGGCAGATTCTGGTCTCCGAGTTGGCGTTGGCCGAGCACACGAACGAGGACAAAGCCGAGACGCTGCTCGACGAGGTGCTCGCCTCCTGAGCCGAGTCGCTGCGGTCGTTCCTGCGGCCGGTCTGGGCACCCGCTTAGGCCCCGGACAGACCAAGGCGATCAGGCCCATCGGTGGCGTGCCACTGGTCGTTCGGGCACTGCATGCCCTGGACGCCGGCCCCGAGATCGACGTCGGGGTGCTCGTTGCGCCAGCCGCGCGTTGCGCCGAGTTTCAGGCTCTGCTGGATGCAGCCGGGCTGACGTCTCGGTGGTCCACGCTTGCCGGCGGCGAGACCCGCTCGCAATCGGTGGCATGCGGTCTGGCCATGCTCCCGCCGGATGTCGATGTCGTGCTGGTGCACGACGCGGCACGCGCCTTCGTCCCTAGCGCGGTCGTGGGCCGGGTCGTCACGGCCGTTGAGGCCGGCGCCGATGCGGTGGTGCCGGTCGTCCCGGTTGCCGACACCGTCCGGCAGGTGGATGCCAGTGGTGCGGTGCTGCGCACGTTGGATCGCACCGGCCTGCGCGGCGTGCAAACCCCGCAGGCTTTCCGTCGGCAGGTGCTCGACGAGGCTTATGCGGCGCATGCGGCTGCCGGGTCGGCTGCAGAGCCCGCCACCGACGACGCCTCGCTGGTCGAGCGTCTCGGCGTGCGCATCGCCGTGGTCGAGGGTGACGCGTTGGGTTTCAAGATCACCGGGCCGCTGGACCTGCTGCTGGCCGAGGCCTTGGCCGCCGCCGAGTCGACGCGTTGACCTAGCCCGGGGCAGTGCTGACGGCGTGCACCAGGGCGGTCGCTATCGCGGCGACACCTTCGCCGCGGCCGGTCAACCCGAGGCCGTCGGTGGTGGTGCCGGAAACGGTGACCGGTGCGTTGGCCGCCTCGCTGAGCGCGTGCTCAGCCTCGGCGCGACGCGCAGCCAGCCGCGGCCGCTGACCGATCACCTGTACGGACAGGTTGCCGGCGCGCCAGCCGGACGAGGCGAGCCTCGCGGTGGTCTCGGTGAGCAACTGCACACCGGACGCACCAGCCCACCGCTCGTCGTCGACACCGAACTGGCTGCCGAGGTCGCCCAGGCCGGCCGCTGACAGGAGTGCGTCGCACAGCGCGTGCGCCACGACGTCGGCATCGGAGTGCCCCACCAGACCCTGCGGTTCATCCGGCCAGTGCAACCCCGCCAGCCACATGGGACGGTCGTCGGCTAGTCGGTGCGCATCCATCCCGACGCCGACCCGCACGTCGGAATTCACCGGCGATCCACGATGGCGATATCGGTCACCGGATCATTGTCGGGCATCAGTGCTGCCAGTTGCTGGACAGCGCCCCCGACTATCGGCGCACGACGTAGGCGGTGCCCGCGCTGGCGGTCAGCCAGGCCCGCTCCAGCTGGCCGCGCTTGTACACCCGGCGGACGCCCTTGTTGGAACGTGCGGCGGGGTCGTTGACGATCGGGTTGCCCTTCTTGGTGAAGCCCCGCAGCACCAGGATGTGGCCGCGACTCGACGTCAGTGGTGAGTTGTCCAGCTCGCCGGCGTCGAAGGAGATCGACAACACCAGCGGGATGCCCTTCGCGACGTACCGCTCGGCGGCGCGCATCGAGCCCAGCCGGGCGACGAACGCGTCCAGACCGAAGGTGCTGGCGTACGCGGCGGAGAACGGCCAGTTGCCCGCACCGGAGTAGCGGTAGTCGTAGGTCATCCGGGCTGCATGGTCGACCCAGGGGTTGACGTGTCCGGACGGCACCCAGGAGTACTGCTTGCGGGTCGGGCCGGACTTGTAGCGGCCGAGCACCATGGCCATCGAGGTGGGCGAGCACCAGGCCTCGCCACCGTTGTCCCACTGCGGGTAGTGGCCCTGGTGGATCATCTGGCTGTAGCGCGGCACCCGGATGGACGTGCCGCGCGCGACACCGGGTTGGCTGGTGGAGACGCTGCTGGGGGCCAGTGTCGACGTGGTGGCCGACATCGCAGCAACAACCGGGGTGCGGCTAGTGCCCGTACGACGGTGCAGCGTGGCCCGGATCTGCCACCGGCGGGCGTTGCTGGTGGTGCGCACGGTGTCGGTGAGCACGCTGGCGACGTCGTCGGTCTGGTCGCCGAGGCTGGTGCGGTTGATGCCCCCCAGCTTGCCGCCCGCCCAGATGCCCGCGCTGTCCCAGCTGCCGGTGCGCCCGGCGGTGGTGCGCACCCGCACCTGCACCTCCAAGAAGGTGCCCAGCGGGGTCTTGGCGCTCCAGCTGGGCACAAGCTCGCGGAACGAGTGGTCCGCTGCGGTCCAGGGGGACGTCCAGCTGCCGTAGGCATAGCGACGGGTTTTGTTGTCGTCGTACGGGTCGGCGTAGCGGCGCACCCCGGCCGGCTTGGCGATCCGCAGCGACCCGTTGTCGATGCGTACGCCTTGACGGTTGCCGCTGCGAAAGGCCTTGCTGCTCACGAAGCGGCGCAGGTCGGTGGCCACCGCGGCGCGCGCTTCGGTGCCGCTGGTGGTGGCCGCCCGCTCCGGCGGGGTCGCCGGGTCAGGGGTCGCTGCGAAGACCGGAGTGCTGGGCCCGAGGAGCGAGACAGTCACCGCGACAGTGACCGCGGCGGACAGGCTGAGACGCATGTGACGCATGGTGCCCACGCTAGGTCGGACCGTAGCCGAGATGCATCCTCCGTACGGTTGACCGTCCGAACGGCGGCCGGTCATGGCGATCCGTCAGTCCCGTTAGGGTTGACGGGTGACGATCCGGCTGTACGACACCGCCAGTCGCGCGGTACGCGAACTCGACCCGGTGCACCCCGGGCGGGTCGGCATCTACCACTGCGGGCTCACCGTGCAGGGCCCGCCGCACGTCGGTCATATCCGCAAGGAGGTGGTCTTCGACGTGCTGCGCCGCTGGCTGGAGCACAGCGGGTACCAGGTGACGTTGGTCGCCAACGTCACCGACATCGACGACAAGATCATCGCCAAGGCCGCGGCCGCTGGCACGCCGTGGTGGGCGCACGCGTACGCCAATGAGCGCGCGCTGCACGAGGCGTACGCCGTGCTCGGTTGCCTGCCGCCGACGTACGAGCCGCGCGCGACCGGCCACATCCCCGAGATGCTCGAGCTGATCGAGACGTTGATCGACAAGGGGCACGCCTACTCCGCGGCCGACGGGTCTGGCGACGTGTACTTCGATGTGCGCAGCTGGCCGGCGTACGGCGAACTGTCGCGGCAGCGGCTCGACGACATGGAGGCGGCCGTTGACGCTGACCCGCGGGGCAAGCGGGACCAGCGCGACTTCGCATTGTGGAAGGGAGCCAAGCCGGACGAGCCTGCGACCGCGTCGTGGTCGTCACCGCGGGGTCGAGGTCGGCCCGGCTGGCACCTGGAGTGTTCGGCGATGGCCGGCAAGTACCTCGGCGACGAGTTCGACATCCACGGCGGTGGGCTCGACCTGCGCTTTCCGCACCACGAGAACGAGCTGGCCCAGTCCACCGCCGCCGGACAGCGGTTCGCGCGCACCTGGATGCACAACGGGTTGGTCACCACGGCCGGCGAAAAGATGAGCAAGTCGCTGGGCAACTCCGCCCTTGTCTCCGAGGTGGTGAAGCGCTTTCGTCCGGTCGAGTTGCGCTACTACCTGCTCGCCCCGCACTACCGGTCGGTGGTGGAGTTCTCAGACGAGTCGCTCGCCGACGCGGCTGCGGCGTACCGGCGGCTTGAGGGTTTCCTGCTGCGGGCGAGCGACGTGGTCGGCCCCGTTGATGGTGACGTCGGCATGCCGTGCGCCGACTTCGTGACCGCGATGGACGACGATCTCGGCACTCCCGCCGCGCTGGCTGCGGTGCACGAGGTTGTCCGCGAGGGCAACCGGCTGCTCGCCGCCGCTGATCCCGCCGCTGAGGCGGCACTGCGGGGCACGGCCACCTCGGTTCGCCGGATGCTGGCAGTGCTGGGGCTTGATCCGCTCGACCCTGCCTGGGCGGCCGGCAGCGGGTCGGCCGACAGAGCGGCGGTCACCGCCCTGGAAGCCCTGGTCCGCTCGGTGCTCACCGAACGCGAGCAGGCTCGCGCACGCAAGGACTGGGCAGCGGCCGACGCTGCGCGTGCTCGGCTGCGCCAAGCCGGCGTCGAGATCGAGGACACCCCCGCCGGCGCCCGGTGGTCCACCACGCAGGTTCACGGCTGATCCGGGTGGCCGGCAACAGCAAGCGCCGCGGTGCGATCAAGCGCACCGTCAAGGGCAACCCGACGTCCGGGTCCGGTGGTCGGGTGCGCCGCGGACTGGAGGGCAAGGGCCCGACGCCGAAGGCGACCGAGCGCCCCGGTCACAAGGCGTACCGCCCGGCGGGCGCTTCGACCAAGTCGGGTGCTGCGGCGAAGCCGGGCTCGACCCGCCCCCGGCGTTCGAGTGGCGGTCGCGACGAGAGCGAGTGGGTCGCCGGTCGCAACGCGGTGGTGGAGGCGTTGCGCGGCAAGGTGCCGGTGCAGACGATCTATGTCGCCGAGCACACTGAGCGTGACGAGCGGCTGCGGGAAATCTTCGGCTTCGCCGCCGAGCACGGCACCGGGCTGCTCGAGATATCCAAGTCTGAGCTCGACCGGCGCACCGGTGGGGCGGTGCATCAAGGCGTCGCCGCCAAGGTGCCGCCCTACGACTACGCGCACCCCGATGACCTGCTGGCCGCCGCCGACGACGTGGACCAGCCCGCGCTGGTGGTGGCCTTGGACGGCATCACCGACCCGCGCAATCTCGGTGCGGTGGTGCGCTCGGCGGCGGGCTTCGGCGCGCACGGCGTGGTGGTACCGGAGCGTCGTTCGGCCGGCATGAACGCCGGCGCGTGGAAGTCGTCGGCCGGTGCGGCGGCCCGGCTGCCGGTTGCCCGGGCGACCAACTTGGCCCGTCAGCTGGGGGCGTACGGTGACGCTGGGCTGATGGTCGCCGGGCTGGCAGCCGACGGCGAGGTGCCCATCGCCGACCTCGAGATCGCCGACGGGCCGCTGGTGCTGGTGATCGGCAGCGAAGGCGCCGGCATGTCCCGGCTGGTGCGCGAGGCTTGTGACGTCACCGTGTCGATCCCGATGGCTTCGAGCCTGGAGTCGCTGAACGCAGGGGTCGCCGCCGGGGTCGCGCTGTACGAGATCGCCCGGCGCCGCGGCTTAGGCTGACGTCATGCCGGTCGATCGTTTGCTGCCCACCGACGAGAGCCGCGACCTGCTGGCGCTGGTGCGTCAGATCGCCGCCGAGCAGCTCGCGCCTCGTGCCGCCGACGACGAGGCGGCAAGTCGCTTCCCGCGAGACGTCTTCGGGCTGCTGGGCCGCGCCGGGTTGCTGTCGCTGCCGTATCCGGAGGAGTTCGGCGGCGGTGACCAGCCGTACGAGGTCTATCTGCAGGTGCTGGAGGAGATCGCTAGCGCCTGGATGAGCGTCGCTGTCGGCACGGGCGTGCATGCCCTGTCGTGCTGGGCGATCGCCGGCTTCGGCAGCGACGAGCAGCGCAAGGCGCTGCTACCGGACATGCTCGGTGGCGAGCAGTTGGGCGCCTACTGCCTGTCCGAGCCGCAGGCCGGCTCTGACGTGGCGGCGATGTCGACGCGGGCCGTCCGCGACGGCGACCACTACGTGCTCACCGGCACGAAGGCGTGGATCACCCACGGCGGCGAGGCCGACTTCTACCTCGTGTTCGCCCGCACCGGGGACGACCGCACCCGAGGCATCTCGGCGTTTCACGTGCCGGCGGGCTCGGCTGGCATGGACTTCGGGGCGCCGGAGCGCAAGATGGGGTTGACCGGCTCGACCACCACCCAGGTGCTGTTCGACGGTTGTCGGGTGCCCGCCGGCCACCTGATCGGCGCCGAGGGGCAAGGCATGCACATCGCGTTGGCCGCGCTGGACTCCGGTCGGCTGGCTATCGCAGCGGCGGCGACCGGGCTGGCGCAGGCCGCGCTGGACGCGGCTGCGGCGTACGCGGTGGGCCGCGAGCAGTTCGGCAAGCCGATCAGCGACTTCCAAGGGATGCAGTTCCTGCTCGCCGATATGGCGGCAGCCGTCGAGCAGTCGCGGGCCACGTATCTGTACGCCGCCAAACGCCGGGACGCCGGGCTGGCTTACAGCAGGCAGGCGTCGATCGCCAAGCTCACCGCCACCGACGCCGCAATGCGGGTGACGACCGATGCGGTGCAGGTGCTCGGCGGCAACGGCTACACCCGTGACTACCCGGTGGAGCGGTACATGCGCGAGGCAAAGATCACGCAGATTTTCGAGGGGACCAACCAGGTGCAGCGGATGGTCATCGGCCGCGACGTGGTGCGCGCCGCCAGGGGTTAACAACCCCATTCGTACCGATCGTCGCGCTCTCGCAGGCGACGATGCGCTGGAGGCTCTCCGTGCCCTCACACTGGGGGTGAGTCACATCGGCTGTGAGCACGTCGAGAGGCAAATCTGACTGGCCCGCCAGCGGCCACCCGTCTGCTGGTGGTGGCTCAGAGCCAGCCGAGATCACCGCTGTCGCTGGTCTCGTCGGCGTCATCCTCGGAGTCGTCGGCGTCCGACTCCATCATCGCCCCTACCCCATGCTCCCCGGCGCCGGCCGCCTCGGCCTCGATCGCGGTCGCCAGAGCGGCCACACTGCGTACGTTGCCATCGGGGACGAGGTCGGAGCGCCGCGGCAGCACGTTGTCCACGTAGTCGCGAGCGGAGTCGAAGAAGTCAACCTCACGCCCCGCCTTCTCTGACAGGTACCACCGATGTTCCAGCACCTCGTGGAACAGCTCGGCCGCCTCCATCCGCTCGCGCAGCGCGGCCGGCACCATCCGGCGGACCGGCTCGTAGACCTCGGTCTGCCACTGGTGCGCGACGATCATCGGGTCCTCACCCTGCAGGTCGTGGCTGGCGGTGTAGGCGTCCAGGTCGTTGAGCAGCCGTCTGGCCTGCTGCTCCTCGACGTCCAGCCCGGTCAGCCCCTGCAGTCGGCGTCGGTGATGACCGGCCTCGACGACGGCCGGTCGGATCCGCACGCTCGACCCGTCCCAGTCGGTGACGATGTCGAGCTCCTCGATGTCGAAGCCGAGCTCGTTGAGCACCGCGATGCGTTGCTCGATCCGCCAGGTGTCGGCCGTACCGAACTCCTCGACGCCGGTCAGCGCCGTCCACAGCTCGTCGTAGCGGCGCTGGATCCGCTCGACCATCTCGAACGGCTCCCAGTCCTCGTCGAGCAGGCCGCCTGCCTGCAGGTCGCACAGCTCGCCGAAGGCGTTGGTGGTCACCAGATCAAGGTCGTGGGCACGCTGGCCGTCGCTGAGCGTGTCGTGCAGCTCACCGGTCTCGGCGTCCACCAGGTAGGCGGCGAACTCGCCGGCGCTGCGGCGGAACAACGTGTTGGACAGCGAGCAGTCCCCCCACCAGAAGCCCTCGACATGCAACCGTACGAGCAGCACGACCAACGCGTCGACGACCCGCCGGACGGTGTCGGGCTGCAGCTGCTGACTGAACAATGCGCGGTAGGGCAACGAGTGCTGCAGGTGGCGGGTGAGCAGCGCCGGCTCGATCTCGGCGCCGTCGGGATGGGTGCGGCCGGTGACGACACCGACCGGCTCGACGGTTGGCAGTCCGAGCCGCTGCAGGTTGCGCAGCAGATGATATTCGCGCCAGGCCCACTCCTCGCGGGTCTCCTTGACCGCGTACACCTGCTTGTCGGCGCGCACGAAACGCACCACGTGCCGAGAGATGCCGCGGGCGAGGGGCACCTGCACGGCCGCGTCCCAGTCTTCCAGTGGCTGTTGCCACGGCAGGCTGAGCAGGTCCTTGCTGGGCCTTGCGGCCAGGATGCGCAACGCCACAGCGTGCAGTCTGCCGCAGTCGATTGGCGTGGCGCACGATCAGGGGGTGTGTACCAACCGGACGACGGTGTCGTAGGCCGTGGCCTTGTCGACCGGTCGGGATGCGACCTCGGCGCGGACCGCGCTGAAACCGGGCAGCATCACCTCGTCCACGCTCCACAGCAGCGCCGGGTCCTGCGGGCCGCCGGTGCCGTGGTCGAGATTGCTCCGGTCATGCCCGACGACCAGCAGCGACCCGCCGGGGGTGACGCTGGCACCAGCGGCCGTGAGCACCAGCCGCCGTCCGCCGCTCGGCACCTGAAGGTAGGCGAGCACCACCAGGTCGTATTCCTGCTCGGCGGCGGCGGCGGCGGGCAGCCAACTCAACACATCGGCGGCAGCCCAGCTGACCTGCACGCGGGCACGGTCCGCGAGCACACGCGCCTTGTCCAGCGCTGCGCCGCTGAAGTCCACCGCGGTGACCTGCCAGCCGATCCTGGCCAGCCAGATGGCGTTGCGGCCCTCACCGCAGGCAACGTCAAGTGCGCAGCCCGGCCGGAGGTCAGCGCACTCGTCCACCACGAATCGGTTGGGCTCGAGCGACCACATCAGGTCGTTGCCGGCGTACCGCTGGTCCCACCAGCCCGCCGACCCCGGCTCGGCGGAGGGGGGTGGCGGCTCAGTCTCGGCCATGCGATGCATCATGCCGTTGCCCCTGGGTGCGCCGATAGGCTGGCCGCCGGCCCGCTGCCCGCGGGCCCAGCCGGCGTAGCGCAATTGGCAGCGCACCTGTCTTGTAAACAGGAGGTTGGGGGTTCGAGTCCCCCCGCCGGCTCTCCGTCTGACCGGCGGCGATGTGTTTTCACGGGTTGGTCTCCCCGTCCAAACCGGGGTCCCCCGCTAGATTTGCGCTAGACAATGACTTCTCGACCTCCGTGGGCGGTGCCTCCATCGGCTCACCGATCAGCGCCGCGATAAGGTCCGCTGCCTCGCGAGCCACGATCGGGATCACGTGGGTGTAGAGGTCGATTGTGATGGCGGTCGTGCTGTGCCCCAGCCGCTGGCTGACGACCTTCAGTGGGACACCGGCCGCCAGCGCGAGGCTCGCGTTGGTGTGCCGCA
>Ga0136640_10000603_pt1 | contig 13920 bp, 14 predicted proteins | sample AntDrymUQ8642106_2_FD_105498 | JGI IMG/M metagenome (GOLD analysis project Ga0136640, IMG submission 105498) | Polar desert sand microbial communities from Dry Valleys, Antarctica - metaG UQ864 (21.06) | ecosystem: Environmental > Terrestrial > Soil > Desert | place: Antarctica: Dry Valley...
ACCTGCACTGGTAGGGCGTCGCGTTCGAGACCTTCTGTCGCAGGGTCATCGAGCCGTCGTTGCACCGGACACCGGCCTCAAGGTGATCCGGGCTGCACGTCGATCACGCCGCCACCGGTCGAACTGGATGCCTTCAGGGTGGCAGCGAACCCCGTTCGGTTGATGAGCGTGGCCTGCTGACGGTCGGGGTCGATCGGTTCGGTGTAGATGACCTCCGACCGGCCCCGGGGCTGAATCAGAATCCGGGCGTCGTCCGCCCCGCGCTTGGGCGTCGCGGTGGTCGTCGGTTTGGCGTTGTCGGTGGGCGGCGGGTCCTTGGACGAGCCGCCACCGCATCCCGCCACCGCGAGGACAGTCAGCATCACAAGGACGTTCGAACGAGGCACGTGCTGGGCCTACCCGGTTCGGGCGGCCTCAACTGGAGTTGTACAACCACGACGGAGCGGCGATGGAGTCGAACCATCCAACCGTGGGGTTGCCACGACCTGCCGGTTTTGAAGACCGGATGGGGCACCGGCCCCAGCCGCTCCGCGGGCCACGGTACCGGCCGCCCGCGGAGGTCACGCTCGCGTTCACTCGGTGTTGCCGGTGAGCACGTCGCGGGCCGCCTTCAGCGGGCCGCGCTTCTCTTCGGGATCGGGCAGGCGGTCGGTGATGCGCGTGACGTCCTCCTTGAGCCCGGAGAGGGTCTTGTGCATGGCCGCGAGCTCGCGGGCGAGCTCGGTCATCGTGTGGTTGAGCGAGGAAGCGTCGGATTGAAGCGCGTCAACGGTCTCATGCATCGAATCGAGCCGCGACGCCAGGTTCTTCTCGACTCGCTCCAGGGCCGGCAGCAACTCGGCCAGGGGCTTCGTCTGGTCGAGCACCGCGCGAAGCGGCGACCCGAGGTTCTTCTCGATCCGTTCCAGGGCCGGCAGCAGGTCGGCCAGGGGCTTCGTCTGCTCGAGCACCTGTCGAAGCGGCGCGCCCAGGTTCTTCTCGAGGCTCTTCAAGGCTGGCAGCAGGTCGCCCAGGGGCGTCGTCTGCTCGCGCACCCGGCGAAGCTCGTCGCGCATCGCTCCCAGATTCCCAGCCGCCTCGGCCAGGTCCTCCAGCGCCCGGATCGCCCGCTCGGGCAGACGCAGCGGCGCGAGCAGCCCTGCCATGACACCACCCCCGCGATCCTCCCGCTCGTCGTCCCCCGACATGGAGGAGACTTTACAGCGCGGTGCGGTCAGGCAGTGTCGGTCGCGGTGACGAAGAGGATGCTGCTCGGACGGACGTGGACGGGCTGGCCGTCGACCGTGCCCGGGTCCGCGTAGCCGGCCTTGCGGGTGAAGGCGGGCAGGGCCGGGGTGTCGGCGGCGTGGCCCTCGAGGGCCTTGACGACGGTCTCGAGATCCTCGGCGACGAGCAGGGAGTCGCCGCCGGCGAAGGCGATGTGGGTGGCCATGTGGCGGACTCTACGCGGAGGCCCCGCGTGCCGACAGGAGGGCATCGACACGCACTAGCGGCGCGGGCGATCGCGATCACGTCCAGCGAGAGCTCGTCGCGGAAGCGGAAGCGCTCCACGCGGGCGCGCACGCTGACGAGGCGCCGCGGTCGAAGCGTCCGGCCAGCACGTCGGCGTCGCGGAACGCGCGCCCGGCCACTGTCCCGTCGCGGTCGCGGAGCTCCAGCGCGAGGTAGGGCGAGCCCGAGCGTGCGACGAGGCGCTCCTTGCGCGTGCACGCCAGGACGAGGTCCACCTCCTGGCCGGGGCGCAGCGCGGCCACGCCGGACGGCGCCGGAGGTGCGTGTGTCAGTCCGTCGAGGGCCACAAACCCATCATGTACCGTGACTCGGATGCAGCCACTGCGCTGGGAACGCCGTCCCGACGGCCTGCGGGCTCCCGCACTGGTCGCGGCGTTCGAGGGCTGGAACGACGCGGGCGACGCTGCGTCCTCGGCGCTGACGTTCGTAGGCAGCGCGCTCAAGGCGCACCGCTTCGCGACGATCGACCCGGAGGAGTTCTACGACTTCCAGGCGACACGGCCGACCATCCGCTTCGATAAGGGCATGAGCCGCGCGGTGGAGTGGCCGGAGGTGGAGGTGCACGCGGCCAGCGCGCCCGGCGCGCCGCGTGACCTCGTCCTCGTCACCGGCCACGAGCCGTCGTATCGCTGGCGCACGTTCTGCGACACGATCGTCGACCTCGCGGAGGCGCTCGGCGTGCAGTCGATCATCACGCTCGGCTCGCTGCTGGCCGACGTCCCGCACACGCGGCCGGTGAGCATCACCGGCCTTGCGTCTGACGACGCGCTGATCGAGCGCGTAGGTCTTACGCAGTCCAGCTACGAGGGCCCGACGGGGATCGTCGGCGTGCTGCACGACGCCTGCCAGCGTCGCGGCATCCCGTCCGTCTCGCTGTGGGCCGCCGTGCCGCACTACGTCGCCGTCGCTCCGAACCCCAAGGGCGCGCTCGCGCTGGTGCGCAAGCTCGAGGGTGTGGTGGGCGTCGCCGTGGACGCGACCGAGCTCGAGCAGGCGGCGCTGGACTACGAGCGGCAGGTCAACCGCGCCGTCGAGTCCGATCCCGACGTGCAGGCCTTCGTGGAGCGCCTGGAGCTCGCGGCGGCCAAGGAGGAGACCCCGACGGACCCCGACAGCCTGCCCTCGGGTGACGTGCTGGCGCGGGAGTTCCAGCGGTTCCTGCGCCAGCGCGGCGGCCGCGGTCCGGGCGGTGGGCCCGCGGGCCCGAGCCCGGGCCTCCCGACTTGAACCCCGCCGCGCGGCGGCTGATCGCGCTGATCTCCGTCGCGATGGTCGTGGACACGGCCGCGTACGCGACGATCTCGCCGCTGTTGCCCGGCCTCGCCGAGGAGTACGACCTGAGCAAGGCGGGCGCGGGGTTCCTCTCCGCGTCCTACCCGATCGGGACGTTCGCGCTGTCGATCCCCGCGGGCGTGCTCGCGGCCCGGATCGGCGCGCGCCAGACCGTCCTGTGGGCGCTCGGCGTGCTCGCGGCGGCAAGTCTCGTCTTCGGGCTGGCGACCTCGGCTCCGGTGCTCGTGACCGCCCGACTGCTGCAGGGCTTCGGCGCGGCCGCGGTGTGGGCCGGCGGGCTCGCGTGGGTCGTCGCGGTGGCTCCGCGCGAGCGGCGGGCGGAGGCGATCGGGACCGCGCTCGGCGCCGCCATCGGCGGTGCGCTCGGCGGCCCGCTGCTGGGTGCCGCGGCCGACGAGATCGGGCGCGGCGTGATCTTCGGCGTCTTCGTGGCGCTCCCGGTCGGGCTGATCGTGGCGCTCGCCCGGATCGACGGCCCGCCGGCCATCGCGACGCCCGGCCGCGCCGCCCTCAAGACCGCGGCCGGCGACGGGCGCATGCGCCGCGGCCTGCTGCTCATGGCCCTGCCGTCCTGCGGGTTCGGGCTCATCAACGTCCTCGCGCCCCTGCGCCTCGACGACCTCGGTGCAAGTGCGGTGGCCATCGCGGCGGTGTTCCTGGTGGCGGTTGGCTTCGAGGCGGTGATGTCCCCGCTCGCCGGCCGGATGGCCGACCGCCGCGGGCCGCTCACCCCCGCCCGCCTGGGCCTCGTCACCGGCGGGATCGGGATCGCGCTGGTCCCGCTCCCGGACACCATCGTCCTGCTCGGTGTCACCGTGATCGTGGCCGCGTCGCTGTTCGGGCTGCTGTGGACGCCCGCGATGTCGATGCTCGGGGATTTCGCCGAGGACCGAAGCATGAACCCGGCGTTCGCGTTCGCGCTCGGCAACATGGCCTGGGGTGCCGGGACGGCGGTCGGCGGCTCGGGCGGCGGCGCCCTCGCGAGCGCGACGGCCGACGCCGTCCCCTACTTCCTGCTGGCCGTCGCCGCCGTCATCACCGCGGTCACGCTGCGCTGACCCGTCCGGTGCCCGCCGCGCCGTCGTGCGAGGCGCTGCCGCGGTGAAAGCGGGTGAAGACGGCCTCCTCCTCCCCGGCGCGCAGGCCCGGCCCGCGGTCCATCGTCGGCCCGTCGGACTCCGGCAGGGTGAGTCCGCAGCCGGGACAGGCCGAGCTCACCGCTCGGCGGCCGGGCAGGCGATCCGGTAGTCGCACATCGAGCAGGCCGCGAAGCTCGGCGTCGGCTCGAAGCCCTGACCCGTGATCCCGCCGGCGACCTCCATGACGGTGTCGGTGATCCACTCGCGGTCCTCCTCGGACCAGTCGACGGGCACCTTCTGGTCGTCGAGCACGTAGTAGTAGGCCTGGTGGGCGGCCTCGAGCTGCCACGCCTGCTGGGCGGCGACGGAGTACAGGGCGAGCTGCACGTCCTCGCGCAGGTCCGCCGCGCGCTTGGGGCGGCCGGTCTTGTAGTCGATCAACTCGTAGGCGCCGTCGGCGAGGCGGTCGACGCGATCCACTCGCCCGCGCAGCGTGTGGCCGCCGAGCTGGAAGGAAAAGGACTTCTCGAACCAGACCGGCTCGGCGTCCGTGCCCTGGAAGCGCTCGTGGTAGCGGATCAGCGCCTGCTCGGCCTTGCCCCGCAGCTGGCGCTCCTGCTCCGTGTCGCCGAAGCCGCCGCGGCGCCAGCCCTGCTCGAGCAGGCCAAGCATCTCCGGCAGCGAGCCGGCCGGCGACTCGCCGGCGTGGAAGCGCTCGAGCACCTGGTGGACGAGGATGCCGAAACGCTGGTTGAGCGTCGGCTCCTGCGGGATCCGGAACACGCGCGCGAACTTGTACTTCAGCGGGCAGGTCCGGTAGGTCTCGATGTCCGAGGCCGAGAGCAGCAGCCCGTCGCCGCGGCGCGGCAGGAACTGCTCCAGCGACGGCTCGCTGCGGCGGGCCACGACCGAGGCGCGGGTGCGCTCGTCGCGCTCCGCGTCGAGCAGGTACTCGTCCAGCGCCGAGGTCTCGAAGATCTCGCGCTGCTCGGCGGTGACGGCCTGCAGCAGCCGCGCGTTGACCTCGGGCAGGGCCTCGGCCACGGCCTGGCCCGCGCGCGTGCGCTCCATCAGCGCGCTGATCTTCATCACCTCGAGGGAGCGGACCACGGCGTGGCTGACGTCGAGGTCGGTGTCGAAGCGCAGCTCGCCGAGGCGGCCGCCGACCTGCGAGATGGTGGTCATCAGCTCGTCGCGCAGGACGCGGAAGGTCGACTGCAGTGTCTCGGCCGGCCCGAACAGCTCCTCCTCGCGGTCCTCCCACTCGCCGCCGACCGCCGCGCGTGCCTCCTCGGCGAACGGCGAGGGCAGCTGCGCCGCGCCGCGGTCGGTGACGGCCGGGTAGGCGAGCACCAGCCGCAGGCGGGCGCGGGTCATGGCGACGTGCAGCAGGCGCCGCTGCCCAGCGTCATGAACGGACTTGGAGTCCGGCGGCAGCTTCCCCTCCTTGATCAGGGCGTCGGGGATCGGCTCGAGCGAGCGGCGGCGCGGGCCGGGCATGCGCGCCGCGAACAGGCCGAGTACGTAGACGTGGTCGAACTCGTGCCCCTTGGCCGCGTGCATGGCCATCACCTGCACGCCGCGCGGGCGCTCGGAGGCCTGCGCCTCCTCCTTGCGCAAGCCCGCCTCGGCGACGGCGGACACGCTGCGGGCGAAGTCGCGGGCCGTGCCCTGCGGGGAGCGGCGGGCGTAGGTGGCGGCCAGCTCGCCGAACTTGGCCAGGTTCACGAGCCGCTCGACCACCTGGGCGGTGGCCGCGAACAAGAGCTGGCGGCGCAGGCCGAGGCGCTCGATCATGCGGTGGACGAAGAGGTCGGGCCGGGTCGAGTCCAACGCGCCGGAGGCGGAGCGGTAGAGCTTGAGGAAGGCCAGGATGCGCTCGCGGGCCTCGGGCGGGATCTGCGGGGACTCCATCGCCGCGCCGAGCGCGCCGACCATGTCGAGCTTGCGGCGGCGGGCGATCTGCGTCACGCGGGCGAGGTCGATCGAGCGCAGCTCGACGGGCGGTCGCGCGAGTGCGCGCACGACGGCGCCGGCGTCCCCGGGGTCGACGAGCAGGCGCAGCCACGCCAGCAGGTCGCGCACCTCGGCGCGCTGGAAGAAGGCGGCGGCGCCGGCGATCCGGTACGGCACGGCGCGCTCCTCGAGGGCCACCGCGACCGTCTGGCCCTCGCCCTTGACCGAGCGCACCAGCACGGCCACCTCCTCGGGCGCGACGCCGTCGCGGGTGATGAGGCGCTCGATGTCGGCCGCGGCGGCCTGGGCCTGGGCGCGCTCGCTGGCCGCGCGCCAGAAGACCACCTCCCCGCCGGCCGGTGGGTGGGCCGTCATCGGCTTGTCCAGCCGGTCCTCGTTGGGCGCCACGACGGCGTGGGCGGCGTCGAGGATCGCCTGTCCTGAGCGCAGGGAGCGGTCGAGCGTGACGACCTTCACCCCGTCCGACTCGTCCTGGAAGTCGCGCAGGTTCTTCGTCGAGGCGCCGCGGAAGCGGTGGATGGCCTGGTCGTCGTCGCCCGCGACCAAGAGATTTCGGTGCTCGGCGACGAGCAGCCGGACCAGCAGCCCCTGCGCGAAGTTGGTGTCCTGGAACTCGTCCACCAGCACGTGCTTGAAGCGCTGGGCGAGGCGCGCGCGCACGTGCGGGCGCTCGCGCAGGAGGCGGAACGCGTGCAGCACCAGGTCGCCGAAGTCCATCGTCCCGGCCGCGGCGAGCATGCGGTCGTGCGCCGCGTAGATCTCCGCGAACTCCCGCTCGCGCAGGGCTCGCGCCCGCTCGGCGTCGGTGTCGTCGGGCAGTCCAACCTCGCTTCGCTCGGAAGCCGCCCAGGCCGCGTAGTCCGACGCAGTGATGAGCTCGTCCTTGAGGCGGTCGACCCGCTGCACCACGGAGCCGAGCAGCGCGCTCGGGTTGCCGCGCAGGTCGTGCTGGGAAAGCGGCAGGTCGTCGATGTGCTCGAGCAGCATCGCGAGCCGGTCGGCCGGGGTGACCGGGGTCGCGAACGGGTCCACCCCCGCTTCGGTCGCCTCGTCGCGCAGCAGCTGCGCGCAGACCTCGTGGAAGGTGGTGACCGCCAGCTCCTCGTAGGGGCGCGCGATCGCGGTCTCGACGCGCCCGCGCAGCTCCTCGGCCGCGGCGCTCGAGAAGGTCAGGCAGAGGATCTCCTCCGGCGCGCAGGGATCGGTGGGCCGGTTCACCAGCCAGGCGAAGCGCTCCACGAGGACGCGCGTCTTGCCCGTGCCGGCTGCGCCGATGACGAGCAGCGGCCCGCCGTCGGGGTGCGTGACGGCTTCGAGTTGGGCGGAGGTGAGCGCGTCCGCGGGCACGACAAGGCAGGATAAGTCGACGGTGACCGACGCTCTCGAAGCCGACTGGCTGGGCGCCTCGCGCCGTGCGGCCGAGGCGCTGCACGACCTCCTGGCCGAGCGACCGTCGACCGACGAGCGCGTGCGCGAGACCGGGACGCGCGGCGACGGCGGCGACGACACGCTCGTCATCGACGCCGACGCCGAGGCGGCCGTCTTCCGCGAGCTCGACGCGCTGCACCGCGACGGGGCGCGCTTCACGGCCGTCAGCGAGGAGCGGGGATGGGTCGACTTCGGCTCGCCCGACGTGCGGGTGGTCATCGACCCGATCGACGGCTCCAAGAACGCCAAGCGCGGGCTCCCGCAGTTCGCCATGTCGATCGCGGTGGCCGACGGGCCGACCATGGCCGACGTCGCGTTCGGCTTCGTCCACGACTACGGGCCCGGGGAGGAGTGGATCGCGCGGCGCGGTCAAGGCGCCTGGCGCGACGGCGCCAGGCTCGAGACCGAGGTTCCCGAGCGCCGCACCGCCGACGGCCGGCTGGAGCTGCTGGGCATCGAGTCCGCCGACCCCGGCTGGCTGCGCGAGGCCGCCGATGACCTCGTCGCCAGCGCCGAACGGCTGCGCGTGCTCGGGAGCATGGCGGCCATGCTCTGCCAGGTCGCGGGCGCGCGGCTCGACGGCATGGTCGCGCTGCGCCGCACGCGGGCGGTGGACGTCGCCGCCGGGCAGCTGATCGTGCGCGAGGCCGGGGGGCAGGTGGCCTTCACCGCGTGCCAGGACCCGCTGGGCGCGACCCTGGACACCGAGAAGCGCTCGCCCATGGTCGCCGCGCGCACACCCGCCGGGCTGCACGACCTGCTGCGAGTCCCGTTGGAATGAGGTTCCGGCCGGCCCGGGGGTCCGCTCACGTGCCGGCCCTTCCCACTCCCTGAGGCTCTGCCGCCGGTCTCGGCCGCCGCCGTCCCGCGCCTGAGCGAATCGACACTTGGTGGAGGGGCCTACCGTGGAGCGGGTGATCGATTGGCGCCTCGCGGAACGGGTGGCGAAGGCCGTGGCGTCGACCACGCCGGCGCCTGACGGTGACGCGCTGGACGGGCTGGCCGCGGAGGTCGAGGGCTTCGCGACGCGCAGCGCCGAGCTGGTCTCCGACTACACCGGCCTCGCGTCCGCAGACGTGCTGCCCGTGCCGGAGACCGTGGACCGCGGCGGCTGGGCGACGACGAACCTGCGCTCCATGCGCTCGGTGCTCGACCCCGTGGCCGCGCGCTCGGGCGAGGGGATGGGCCCGCTGGCGGGCCCGCTGCGGGCGCTGACGGGCATGCTGCTGGCGGTCGAGGTCGGCGCGCTGTCGGGCTTCCTCTCCGCGCGCGTGCTCGGCCAGTACGAGTTCCCGGTGCTCGACCCCTCGGTGCCCGCGCGCCTGCTCTTCGTGGGGCCGAACCTCGCGCAGGTGGCGCAGTCGCTCGACGCCGACGACCAGTCGCTGGCCCGCTGGGTGGCGCTGCACGAGACCACGCACGCGCTGCAGTTCGGCGGCGTGCCCTGGCTGCGCGAGCACCTCGCCTCGCGCGTGAAGGAGATGGTCGGGTCGCTGAGCGTCGACGTGGACCTGCGCACGCTGCGCCTGCCCAAGCTCGACGATCTGCGGGCGCTGGCGGACGCCGTGCGCTCCGGCGACCTCATCAACCTCGTCGCCGGCCCCGATCGCCGAGCGCTCCTGGACGAGCTGCAGGCGACGATGGCCCTGCTGGAGGGCTACGCCGAGCACGTGATGGACGCCGTCGGCGAGACCCTGCTGCCCGACCTGCCCAAGCTGCGCTCGGGGCTCGAGCGCCGTCGCCGCGAGCGCTCGGGCCTGCTGCGCGTCCTCGAGCGCCTGATGGGCCTCGAGCTCAAGCTGCGCCAGTACGAGCAGGGCAAGGCCTTCTGCGACGCCGTCGTCGCCGAGGCCGGCATCGAGGCGCTCAACCGCGCCTGGGAGAGCCCCGCCGCGCTGCCCACGCTGGGCGAGCTCGACGAGCCCAGCGCGTGGCTCAGCCGCGTCTCAGCGGCCTGATCCACCGAACGTTTGTTCGCTGGCATGTAACCACCGGGTGATCCCGGTTTACAAACAGGTGTTCGGGGCATACACTTGTCTCCGGACGAGTTAGAACTAATATCCTTACTCACCCTGAGAGGGCTGATTCGCTTCATGGCCACCACTGCCAGCAAGACCAACACCACCACTTCGAAGGCTCGTCGCAGCACCAGCGGCTCGCGCAGCACTGGCTCGCGCAGCGCCAACACGTCGCGCAGCACCGCCACGCGGAGCTCGCGCACCAACGGCTCGACGAACACGCCTGCCGCCAAGCAGGCCCGCCAGACCACGGCTGCCAAGCGCGCCCGCACCACGGCCGCCAACCGCACCCGCACCGCGACCAAGTCGGCAGCCCAAGCCAACAAGACGGCCGCCAAGGCCACCGTGGTCGAGACCCGCACGTACGCCGAGCGCGTCCTGCTCACCGGCGTCGGCACCGTCCTCGTCACCGGCGAGACCGTCACGGAGTTCGTCGACGGCCTGGTCAAGCGCTACGGTTCGCTGACCAGCGCGCAGAAGGAGCTCACGCGCGACCTGAAGCGCTACGAGCGCCGCGGCGCCACCGCTCGCAACCGCTTCGAGCGCGAGGTCCGCAAGACCCGCACGCGCGTCGAGCGCCAGCTGCGCACCCGCCGCCGCGCCGTCGAGCGCACGGTCAAGGGCAACACCCGTCGCATCGAAAAGCGCGCCTCGGTCGTCACGACCAAGGTCGGCGGCTCGATCAAGGACACCGGCGAGCAGGTCAAGACGCTCGTCTAGCCGCGACTTCACCCGCCGGGCGCCGAGGAGAGCGACCCGGGCCGGGACAGGTCTGCCCGCCTCATACCCTGCGGGCAGATGTAGCACCCTCTCCTCCCTCAACCGTCGGGTCGGCCTTGTGCCGGCCCGTCGGCTTTAAGCGGCTCGTCAGGGCCTACGGCTGGAGAACGACCTTGCCGAAGACCTCGCCGTCGGCGACCGCGCGCAGGCCCTCGGCGGCGGCGGAGAGGGGAAGGACGCGGTCGATGGTCGGCTTGGCGCCGGTCGCGGCCATGAAGGCGAGCAGCTGGGTGAGCTCGTCGCGCGTGCCCATGGTCGAGCCGACGACGTTGAGCTGGAGGAAGAAGACGCGGCGCAGGTCCGAGACGGCCTGGTGGCCGGAGGTGGAGCCGGCGACCACCAGGGTGCCCCCCGGCTTGAGCGACTTCAGCGAGTGGTCCCAGGTGGCCTCGCCCACGGTCTCGATGACCGCGTCGACGCGGGCGGGGAGGCGGGCGCCGGGCTCGAAGGCGCCGTCGGCCCCGAGCTCCTCGACGGCCCGGGTGCGGCGCTCCTCGTCGCGCGAGGTCGCGAAGACCTGCAGCCCGGCGGCCGCGCCCAAGGCGATGGCCGCCGTGGCGACGCCGCCTCCCGCGCCCTGCACCAGGACGGTCTGCCCGGGCTGCAGGGCCGCGCGGGTGAACAGCATCCGGTAGGCGGTCAGCCAGGCGGTGGACAGGCAGGCCGCCTCCGCGTAGGACAGCGCCTCGGGCTTCGGGACGAGGTTGCGCCGAGGGACGGCGACCTGCTCGGCCAGCGTGCCTGGATGCTTCTCGGAGAGCAGCGTTCGCCTGGGGTCGAGCGTCTCGTCCCCGCGGTAGTCCGGGTCGCCCACGACCGCGTGGACGACGACCGGGTTGCCATCGGGGTCGGTCCCGGCCGCATCGCAGCCCAGGATCATCGGCAGCTTGTCCTCGGCCAGGCCGACGCCCCGCAGCGACCACACGTCGTGGTGATTGACCGAAGCGGCCTCGACGTCCACGGTCACCCAGCCGTCCGGGGCGTCGGGCGCTGGGCGGTCGCCGACCTCCAGCCCCGCGAGCGGGTCGTCGGGATTCAGGGCGGCGGCGTAGGCGGCGAGCATCAGCGCCAGAATGCCGGGTCGCGCTCGACGGCCTCGCGCCGGGTCGCCTGCATCCAGGGCGAGGGCTTGGCGGCGGTCGCGGCGGGGGCCGGCGTGGTGTCGCGCAGGAACTGCTCGATGGCCGCGACCACCGCGGCGGCCTCCTCCGGAGAGGCCGAATGCCCCATCAGCGTCAGCCTCGGCCGGCGGTTCACGCACTCGATACTATGAAGGACATGCCCACGAGAGAGCAGATCCTGGAGGCCTTGAAGGCCGTCATCGATCCTGAGCTGCACAAGGACATCGTGACGCTGGACATGGTGCGCTCGATCGACATCCACGCGACGGGTGTCGTGGACGTCATGGTGTCGCTGACGACGCCCGGCTGCCCGATTCGCAGCACCTTCCAGGCCAACGTGCAGAAGGTCGTGGGCGCTCTCGAGGGCGTGGGGGGCGTCAACGTCAGCTTCGACGTGCTCTCTGCCGACGAGAAGGGCAAGCTTCAGCAGAAGCTCGGCCGCGGCGGCCCGCTGCCCGAAGGCGCGCTGGCCCAGGTCAAGAACGTGATCTGCGTCGGCTCGGGCAAGGGCGGCGTCGGCAAGTCCTCCGTGACGGCCAACCTCGCCGCGGCGCTGGCCGCCGAGGGCAAGCTCATCGGCGTGCTGGACGCCGACGTCTGGGGCTACTCGATTCCGCGCATGTTCGGGCTCGGCTCGGACCGGCCGCGGATCTCCAACGAGAAGAAGATCGTCCCGCCCCTCTCTCACGGCATCAAGATCATGTCGATCGGCTTCTTCCTGGACGAGGACGCCGCGGTCGTCTGGCGCGGCCCCATGCTCCACAAGGCGCTGACCCAGTTCCTCAAGGACGTCGACTGGGGCGAGCTGGATTACCTGCTGGTCGATCTGCCCCCGGGCACCGGCGACGTCTCCATGACGCTCGCCGAGCTGCTGCCGCAGGCGAAGTTCCTGATCGTCACCACGCCGCAGGACACGGCTCGCAAGGTCGCGCGGCGCGCGGCGGAGATGGCCGACAAGGTCCGCCTCGAGGTCTGCGGCGTGGTCGAGAACATGTCGGGCTTCACCACGCCGTCCGGCGAGCGCTTCCAGATCTTCGGCGAGGGTGGCGGTCAGGCCCTGGCGGAGGAGATCGACGTGCCGCTGCTGGGCAAGGTCCCGCTGACCATGCCCCTGCGCATCCAGGCGGACGCCGGCCTGCCGCTGGTGATGCACGACCCGGACGATCCCGCCGCGCAGGCGCTCCGCCAGACCGCGCGCGGGCTCATCGCGCTGTCCCCGATCGACTTACCGGTGCTGCAGTCCCTGTCCCCGCCCGAGCCGGCCAAGCCGCTCGGGATGAGCCTGCCGATGGCCGGCTAGCGAACTCGTCGCCAGCAGCGCTTCGACGCCGGCCGCCGGGAGCGGGCGGGCCAGCAGGAAGCCCTGCGCCAGCGGGCAGCCCTCGTCGGCGAGGAACTGGTGCTGGGCCTCGGTCTCCACGCCCTCGGCCACGGCGATCCGGCCGAGCGCGCGGGACAGGCGCAGGATGGCGGTGACGATCGCCGCCGCTTCGGCGTTTTCGGGAACTTCGCTCATGAAGGCACGGTCGATCTTGAGCGTCTCGACGGGCATGTCGCGCAGCCGGCTCAGGGAGGAGTAGCCCGTGCCGAAGTCGTCGAGCGCGAGGCGCAGGCCCTGGGCGTGCAGGGCGCGGAGGATCGCCTCGCTCTCGGCGGGGTCCTCCATGGTGGCCGACTCGGTCAGCTCGACGGTGAGCCGCCTCGGGTCAGCGCCCGTGTGGCGCAGGTGCCCGGCGACGCGGTCGGAGAAGTCCAGCCGGCGCAGCTGGCGTGGCGAGACGTTGAAGGAGATGTGCGGCGTCAGCCCGCGCGAGGCCCAGTCGACCTGCTGCTCGCAGACCGCGCTGACGACCCAGTCGCCGAGCTGCTCGATCAGCCCGGTCTCCTCGGCCAGCGGGATGAACTCGTTCGGCGGGATCATGCCCCGCTCGGGCTCGTGCCAGCGCATCAGCGCCTCCACGCCGATGAGCTGCCGGCGCGGCACGTCGAAGATCGGCTGGTAGTGCAGAACGAACTCCTGCCCGGCCAGCGCCCGGCGCAGGCGGGTGGACATCGAGAGCCGCTCGCGGCGGTCCGCCGGCGCCATCTCCCCCGGCGCCCAGATCGCCCAGCCCCCGCGCGCGACGAGCTTGGCCCGGTACATCGCCGCCTCGGCGTGCTCGAGGAGCTCCTGGCCGTCGCGGGCCTCGCGCGGATACAGCGAGATCCCGATGGTGCACTCGAGGCTGAACTCGGCACCGTCGACCACGAAGGACTCAAGCAGAGCGTCGTGGATGCGGTGGGCGGCCTCGGTGGCGACGGCTTCCGCCGCGTCGCACTCCACGTCGGCCACCAGCAGCAGGTACTCGTCGGCGCCAGAGCGTGCAAGGAGGTCTGTCGTGCGCGTCGCCTGCTGCAGGCGAGCCGCGAGGTCGGTCAGGACGAGGTCGCCCGCCTGGTGGCCGAGGGAGTCGTTGACCAGGCGGAAGGCGTCGACGTCGATGTGCAGGAGGGCCACGGCCGTCTGGGACCGTCGCGAGCGCGCGAGCGCGAGTGTCATGTGCTCCTCGAGCACCGCGCGGTTCGGAAGCCCGGTCAGCGGGTCGCGGAACGTGAGCTCGAGGCCGCGCTCGCGCTCGGCGTCCAGCTTGCGCTGGACTGTCCGCAGCGCGGCCCGGGCGGCGTCGAGCTCCTCGGTGAGTCGGGCATCCTCCACGCCTCCTTCATCGGCGC
>Ga0136640_10000604_pt1 | contig 13909 bp, 10 predicted proteins | sample AntDrymUQ8642106_2_FD_105498 | JGI IMG/M metagenome (GOLD analysis project Ga0136640, IMG submission 105498) | Polar desert sand microbial communities from Dry Valleys, Antarctica - metaG UQ864 (21.06) | ecosystem: Environmental > Terrestrial > Soil > Desert | place: Antarctica: Dry Valley...
ATGTAACCTTTGACGGAAACTTCTTCTTTCGGGCGATACATTTTGCGGTCGTCAAAAACAAACCAGCGCAGAGAATCGGCTGGCGATTTCTTAAACCAATTTCCCGCTTCCTGCCAGTAATAATCAGTATTTTCCGGCAGAAAAGCGACATCTTTTCCCTTTCGGGCAATCAAAACATTCTGTTGTTTGGCTTGCGTGTCAGGCAAAGGCAGACGCAAAATTCCGTTCGCGCTCGTTTGGTTTGTCTGCGCCGCTTCAATAGTTTCAGTTCGCGAAGCTTCGCCATTTTCATCTCTTAAAATGGTATCTTTCTCCGTTTCAGACGGCGCGACAAAACTCCACGCCCAATCCGTCCAGGATTGTTTAGCCGCGTCGGAATTTTCTTCGCTTTTCTCCTGAGTGTTGACTGTTGACCGCTGACTGCTCACTATCTTTCCGTTCGGATAAATCGAAATTTCGACGCCTGCAACCGGTTTTCCCGTTTTTAATTCCGTCGCAAAGCCGACTAATTCCTGATTATCGACAAAAGCGTCAAGACCGATTTGCGTCGCCTGAACCCACGAAAAAATGCGCGTCCGGTCATATTGATTAATCCGCACGGGCGGCTCGATGTCCACGATTAAATGCCCGAAACCCGCGTCTAAAAATTCGCTTAAATCAATGCGCGTTTCAACCATCTCGTCCGGTTGGTTATTGACCGAAACTCTTTTGTCGGCAACTAATCTGCCCGGAATGGTCGGGCGCTGCGTTTTGTCGTCGTAATTGAGGCGGCGCACGTACGCCTGAAACTGCGCCCAATCCTTTGGTTCGGCGGCGTAAATTTTCGCCAGAAACGAATTATAATTTGTCGAATAAACGGAAAACGCGGGTTTCGCGAGCGGGTCAAGAACAACCATATTCCCGCCTTGCGCGTAGAGTCTCGGCTCGCTCGGACCGACGTTAAAAGTGGCGGCGGCGGTTTGCCCCAAAGTTTGCCCGAAAACATCTCGAAGCGCGCCGTCGACCGTAACTTTATAAGCCGTGCGTCCCTTTTTATAGCCCTGAATTACAATTGTGTTGCCGCTCGGAACAACATCTAAATTTTCAACATTCGGCTCGACTTTGACGAGCGATTTGTCAAAAATTTTGAGGTCAATCGGATTGGAAAACTGCATCTGCCAGCTTCCTTCCGGCGAACATAATTTTTTATTTTCATCATAATCGCAAAAGCTTTTGACAAACTTCAACGCGCCGAAAGTTTTGAAAGAAAAACTTTGCGCCTTCAAAGTCGTCAAAGGTCCTTCGGCGGACGGCGTTCCCTTTTCAACCGTAACGGTGATGTTTGAATCGGCAGGTAGAGCATTGTCGGTCGAACCGTCTGAGTTTATTGCCCGCAACGCTAGCCAACGCTTGGGCTGAACATTTTTGACGTAATAAGAAATACTTTCGTCTTTCGATATTTCTACTTCAGTGGCAAGTCGAATCGAAATTTGTTTTCCTGTTGAAGTAACGGAGATTGTTTTTAAAACTGCTTCCGGGTTAATTTCCTGGTCAAACGAAACGAATATCAACGCATCGCGGCGCGTCGTTTGATTTTGCGGAATCATCGTTTCAACTTTCGGCGGCGGTGTGGTAAAAGTCCAACTCACCTCTTTTTGCAAAATCTGTCCGGTCGCCGACTTTGTTCCAGCGGAAATTCGCGCGACAAATTTCGTCGCCATCGGAAAACGCTTCGTCGCGTCAAACATCAAAGTTTTTGTTCCGAGCCAACGCCAATTTCCTTCTGGCTGCGGAGTTAATTGTACGAAAACATTTTTGGCGGCTTCTTCCTGCGACGAAACGGCAACCATCGGCTGCGAAAACGTAACGTTCAAATCAGGCGCGAGACCTACTTCACCGGCGGGCGAAAAACGCACAACTTCTAAAGTGTCTGACGAATTTTGATTCGGTATCGGACGCTGTTCATCTGCGGGGAATTTCGCATTGATAATTGTTCCGGTTTTCGGCGCGGGAAGGCTTCCCTGCTGCTTTGCAAAATCCTTTTGGTCGTCTTGTTCAGGTTTAATTTCCGGCAGGCGTTTCAAAAGATTCGATGTTTGATTTTCGCTTAACGCTTCGCCTGCTGTCGGCGGGGTGGTTTGGCGGTTTTCCGCGCCTTCCGCGCCTTCGCTTAAGCGAAATCGCAAACCGTTCTGCATTGTTTGATTCATATTTGGAGAAGCTGTTTTGCCCCGCGAAGTCTTCTGCGCTTGGGTCGGTAAAACCATTGGTGTGATTAAACCCAAATAAACGGCAACAATCAATACCAAAGAAATCAGTTTTTTCATAATTCAAAAACGTCCCATACTTAAAACCTTTTGAGCGCACAACTTAACAAAAGGTTGTTTGTTTGACTTTTTATAAATTCAATGTCGCATCAATGAGACTTTTTATTTCGCTTAAAAGTCTTTGCATTTTTGTGAACGCTATTGATTGATAAATCTTGCAAATTTTATCAACAAACGACCCGTCGGTTGGAAGTAACAGTAATTTATCTAAATGCAGCGAAATACCCCAAAATTTGCACTGCATGGATAAAATTTCGATTCTTATTACAAATAAATCAGAGATATTTTCAGCGGAAACGGCGCAGACAAAAATTAAATGTTCGAATCAGAAGAATAAATTTGGAGCCTCAATTACAGACGCTCCAAATTTAAGGTGAGTTCTTGCTTAATTATGGGTCATGACTAGTGTTTAGTCACAAAGTGTGATGGTGTAGAATGCACATCATCAATCAACAAGGAATCACTATGGGACAAATTTTACACGGTTGCGCCAGTACGACTGCGGCACTCCGTCGAACAATACAACATAGTCAAGAAAGCTTAGCTTGCTTGGCTTCGCGTTATCACATCAATGCCAAAACTGTTGCCAAATGGCGTAAGCGAACGACCGTCGAAGATGCTCCAATGGGTCCGCGCCAACGGCATTCAACTCGACGATTGTTTGTATGCGTTGCAAGCGAGCATTCCTCATTTGACTCGTTCCGCCCTTCACCGCTGTTTGCAGCGGCACGACATCAGCCGTCTGCCGGATATAAAGAGTGAAAAACCCGTTAAGAAAAAGTTCGCCCAATATCCGATTGGCTATTTTCACATTGATATTGCCGAAGTCTGCACCGAGCAGGGACGGCTTTGTCTCTTCGTTGCCATTGACCGCACGTCCAAGTTCACCTATGCCGAACTGCATCCTGACCAAACGCGTGACAGAGCGTGTCAATTCCTGCGCCAGTTAATTGCCATTGTGTCTTATCACATTCATACCATCCTGACCGACAACGGCATTCAGTTTACCAATCGCCTGAAAGATAAATGGGCGTTCAAACATTTGTTTGACTGCATTTGCAGTCAACACAAAATCGAACATCGCCTGACCAAAGTCAATCATCCGTGGACTAACGGACAAGTTGAGCGGATGAACCGCACCATCAAAGAGGCAACCGTCAAACGCTATTATTATGAAACGCACAAGCAGCTAAAAGAACATCTTCAACTTTTCCTGACGGCGTATAACTTTGCCAAACGTCTGAAAACTCTCAAAGGATTGACATCCTACGAATATATAATCAAATGCTGGCAAAATCAGAAAGAAAGCTTTAAGATAAATCCACACCATCACACTCTGGGACTAAACACCTAGACTTTTTCCTCTTTTGAAACCGAACAAATCAAAAATTACCTTTATGGTGGAAGTAATTTTATGGAGATTAAAACAATCGAGCCTTTTTTGAATTACTACGAAAATTTGCGCGGACTGACAATGAAAGTTATCAAATGTATTCCGCCTGAGAAAATTGATTGGACGTATCAGACGGGCGCTTTTTATTGAAGAGGTGCGCTAGTGGTAGGCTTTTGTCAATCGTTTTACGAGACTTTCAACCGGCTGGCGAAAAGGTCAGATTCTGCATGTCGCAATCTCCGATTTAGACGACAAAAACAAGGCGGTCTCGATTATCAAATCGAAAAAGACTCCGCCGCGAAAGGTTCCCGTCTCCACATTCGCGTGGCGAATCTTTGAGCGGTTAGCGGTAGAAGCAAAAGAGGCGGGAACGGGTTGGTTATTTTTCAACGAAAAGACGAAAAACCGGCTCGGAGAATTTTCAGACGACCTGGCGAACCGCGCCTAAAAATGCTCGTATCAAAGGCTTTCGCTTTCACAATTTGCGGCATACTTTCGCCTCCGATTTGCTCGAACTCTGCGCGGCGGCTTTTATGATTCAAACCGCTCTCAGACACTAGGAAATAATGACGACGGAAATCTATACGCACTTCAAAGATAATGTTTTGCGCGGGCATTAGAGCAGCTCGGCGAAAAACAAAATCCCGCCCATTACACCAACTAAGGAAAATTAAGAAAAAGGCTTTCTGAAGCGAGTCCAAAAAGCCTTTATTTTCTTATAATTAAATGGTCGGGGCGAGATGATTTGAACATCCGACCTCTCGGTCCCGAACCGAGCGCGCTACCGGGCTGCGCTACGCCCCGTCTGAAAACTGACTAACCGATTCTATGTTACCGCTTGCCGGATGTCAAACTTCAGCGTTTTGAGTCTCGTGTTTCTTTTCGCGTCGGGCTTTTAAGTATTCAATAATCATCGGGACAATCGAAAGCAGAATGACAACGATGACAACTTTTTCAATGTGCTCTTCGAGTTTAATGTTAAATGCGTTTTCAATAATCGTACCGAGAAAATAACCCGCCAGAACCATACTGCCAATCCATAATAGCCCACCGAAAATACTGAATGGCAAAAATCTTGAGTAAGGCATTTCGGTGGCGCCGACAACCATCGGGGCAAAGGTTCGCACAATCGGGACGAAACGCGCCAGGACAATTGTTTTCGCGCCGTGTTTTTCAAAAAATTTTTTGGCTTTTTCGACGCGGCTCGGTTTGAAGATAAAGGATTTCTCACGATTGAAAAGGCGCTTGCCCATTGTTCTGCCCGTCCAGTAGCCAACGCTGTCGCCGATTACAGAACCGGCGAAGAAAGCGATTAAAACTAAAAAAATATTCAATTTATCCGGCAAAGTTCGCGCCATTAAACCTGAAACAACGAGCAGCGAATCGCCCGGCAGGAAAAATCCGACCGCCAAGCCGGTTTCGGCAAAAACAATAAAAAACAAACCGAAGTAGACAAAACCCCCAAGCCAATTGAGCAAAGTGTCAATCAAAACTTTCGGATTGAGAAGTTCTATAATTTGTGAAAAAAATTGGACAATCGATTCCATAAATAAAAAAGCTTGGACTTAAAACTTTTGCCAAGCGCAATATCGTATCAAATAATTTTTCTTATCTATAATGTAAATGTCATTTCTGTGTAATTTGAAGTAACATCTGGATATTTAATCTTCATCTCCAAAATCCAGCGGCACGCGCATCGCAAGCAAATTTCGGCTCACAATCATGCTCACCCAGATTAGAAGCGCCATACAGGAAATTGCCCATCCAAGATTAGCAATCAAATTTTCATCCAGCATTACACCGAAGATAATTGGCGGAAAACCAAAAAGAGTAATCATCAGACAGGTTTTTTGCGAGCGCTCAAGACTTTCGAGCATTTTAACACGGCTAATTTCCATCTCCATATAATTTTCATCAGTACTGAGTTTGGAAAAATACTCACTTTCGCTTTTTGTCCAGCGTTTTAAAGCCGGTGTGTTTGTAAGGCGATGAGCATTCGAGAAATGATGGATAACGTGCGCGATTTTCCCCTGGAGCAGGGCAATTTCAGCTAAACCGCGAACCGCACGAAAATTGTCTCCCGCCGTTTCGATTGATTTGTGGAACATCACTTGAGCGCGCCGCCAATCTCCGTATTCGAAATAACTTTCGCCGAGACGCACCAGTATTTCACTATCGTTTTGCTCGCGCCTTTCCGCCAGCCGTAAAATGGCAAACGCTTTTCGTTTGAGTTTCCAGTTATGCTCGAAACCGGCGAACGAATGGAGACATCGCGCAAAATCAAATAGCAGCCACGCATTTTTCGGTGTGAGGGAAAGAGCGCGCCGAAATGCTTCGAGTGATTGCAAAAAATAGCCCGAAAGCCGCAGTTCATTGGCAAGACGGTGTAAATAATCCGCCTCTTCTATTTCTGCGCCATTAATTTGTTTGTTTTCGTTTCTTTTTTGTGAATGTTTATTGAGATTGTATAATTCGTTCAGCGAACTTTCTAAGACTTTGACCGAAGGAATTTTGGCAAATCCGGCTTTCAACAGTGTTTCTTTCGGCTTGGATAAATAATCGCGCAGCTCCAATGAACAGTTATCAAGCATATTTTCCGGCAAAATTGGAAAAATAGCCCGCACTATTTGCCGGTATTCTTTGCCGCCTGAAACAAAAGTTATTTTAATCCCTCTGCCTTGAAAGGTTGTCTGATAGCGATAGAAAACATTGCCGCCACGCTTTTGTGGACGAAGGGCGCGTGTTTCAACTTGCTCAACGGCGGAAAGTTTAAGACGATAACGGAAATTGTTAATCCAAGCCCAAGCGCGCGGAAGGAGTCCTGTGCGGATTAATCTTTTCCCGTCAAAAGTAATTTGGTCAGTCCAGGCTAAAATTGGAAAACTCAACCAGCTTATTGTAAAAAGCAGTGAACCAGCCCAATCTTTTTCTAAATAAATCAAAAAACCGGAAAAAAAGGTCGTCAGAAAAAGCGCGGCGAAATAACTATTCGATGAAACTCGAATACTAAGGAAATGATGTGATTTTTGGGTGTCGGCAAATGTGTTTTTTGCCGCAATACCGGTTGATTTTGTGGCTGAGAGGTTGCTCAAATTTTAGTTTTCCTGACCACCGTTGATTTTTATGAAATAACTAGCTGAACTTAATTTACAAATTTGAATGAGAAATAAAAAAGAACACAAAATTTAAGAATTGACTAAGCAGGCATAAATATCAAAAAGTGTGTAAATTCCTAAACTCTGCGTCCGGTTTCTAAAGGAAATTTACATGTTTATAGTCCTTATTCCGTCTGAAGGTTGTGATTCGGGTTCTTTAATTTCCTTTGCTTTTTCGGGATTTAATTCTTCGAGCTTTTGTTTGGCGGAACGGGCAGTTTCCGACATTGGAATCGGTTTGTCCTGTAAATCTTTGGCTTCGCTGGCAGGTTTGGCAATATTAAAATATATTTCGGCAGCTTCTGCCTGTTTTCCTTGTTTCTCATAAATTTTCGCCAGTTCAAAATGGATTGTATCTTTTGAAAGAATCGGATTTTGCAGCGCGGCAAGTTCTTGATAAAGGGTGGCGGCTTCGTCTACTTTGCCGTCATCATTTTTTGCTTGGGCAAGCGCAAATTTTGAAAGCGTTCCGACTTCGTTGTTTGATTTCGATAAGGCTTCTAATTCTTGAATTGCCGCACCGCGCTCGATGACCAGTCGATTGACGGCAATAAAATATTTTGCTTTCTCCTGAACCGGATTGCCGTATTTATCGGCGACAGCTTGAAATTCATTAATAGCGGCTTCGGCGCGCTCTTTCTCAGTGGCAAATGTTTTACCCGTAAAGCCCGGAGGCGCGGGTGAAGTAGAAACAAGACCTTGAGAGGTTTCTATCGCTTTACCGAGAGCGGTTTGCGCGGCAGCATTCGTACGGCGATTCCACGAATTGAAAATGCCGAACAGCACTGCCAAAATAGCGAGTGCCGCAACCGCGTAAAGGATTGTCTTGCCTTTACCCTCAAACTTACTACCGAAATCTTGAACCTTTTCGCCGACATTCGCTTGAAATTCGTCTCGGTAAGCAATTTTTGTTTTATCTTCCTGGACAACTGGTCGAAACTGTTCGGGAATATATCTTTTTTTTCTAGCCATTTTTTTGCAATTATTATTTTCTCACTCGTTATAGAATCGGTTGATAAGTTTTTTGTGAAAGAGTCAATTTATCGTAAATGCGGATGAAGGGCAAGTTTATACGGACATTTATCCGGTAAAAGCAGCGTAGGTAACCCGATTTCAGAAAATAAATAATTTTTTTGGGAACAAATTTAAAAATATGGTGTCTAATAAAATAGTTCGCGGAAAATCCGGAATGAGCAATTTGAAAATCTCCGAAATCGAGAGAAGGGAAAAGGTGCAAGATGTTCTTCAGTAAGTCAATCGCGTTTGACGAGGAAGAATTGGGAAAGGTTGCTTTGGCGACAGGCGCATCTTCTGTCCGCTCATTTGCCGAAGCCGAATTTATTGAAAAGTTAAAGTTAGGCGAGGCGAAAGCTTTTGATTTGCTGGTCACGCGGTATGCTGGAGACATTTATGCGTTGCTTTTTCGAATCACTGAAGACGTTGAGGAAGCAAACGATTTGACGCAGGAAACTTTTTTGCGGGCGTTGAAGGCGATTGAAAAATTTCGCGGCGAAGCGGATTTGAAAACGTGGTTGTTTCGAATCGCCATTAACGAATCGCGCAATCGTTTTCGGTGGTGGAAACGGCGAAAGAGGGAAAAAACATTTTCGCTCGATGCGTGCGTCCAAGGCTCGGAAGTTTCCATCCATGAAACAATGCCGGGTAATTCCGCCAATCCTGAAGAAAATGTTCTGCAGTGTGAACGTGAACAGGTTTTAAGCAAAGCAATAAATGATTTGCCGCAAATTTATCGTGAAGCAGTTGTGTTATGCGATGTTGAAGGTTTGAGTTATGAAGAAATCGCTTCTGCGCTTGACGCGACGATGGGAACGGTAAAATCGCGTATCGCCCGCGGACGCGAAGAATTGAGACGAAAGTTAAAAGATATTTGACAGGAATCTTATAATTTCAGATTTCAAATTCGGATGATGAAAAAAGCATTGTTCAATCTGGAATCTGTGAATTTGAAATTCCAAACAGTGAATGATTGACTCGCCCCGGTATCACTTTAAACAACCAAAAATCGGTGCCAACGAAAAGAGGTCAAAGGTGACGAGAAAATTCGACAATGAGGAAATTGAAAAATAATTTATAAAATTTTCGGTTTTATTTGAAAATGACCAACAACAACCAATAATGCCGAAACTTTTTTATGAATAAAAGTTCAAACTTAAAATCGAACAATGCGTTGTTTTCCGTCAAAGGAAAACAGCCGGGGTCAGTCAGTCATTCACAAAAATAGAAGTCACGAGGCAAGAGTTTAGATGTCAATCAAAACCAGCCTCTAACTTCTAAATTCAAGACTCTTTTTACAAAAATGAAGTGCGAAAATTTACAACTTAATTTGTCGGTTTATCTCGATGATTGTTTGACCGAAGGCGAACACGCGGAGATTGAAAACCATCTGCCGCACTGTCCTCTGTGCCGTCAAAAGTTGGCTGATTTTCAGTCTATGCGCAATGATTTGCGTATTTTAAGGCGACCCGCGCTTTCTGATAATCTTCTAAATTCAATCAAAAGTCGAATTGCACAGGAAACACAATCTAAAAAGCCGGAGCGAGTTTTTCTTGAATCTTTTGTAAAAAAAGAAACTTTGCGCGGGTGGTTGCAGATGCGTTTGATTCCGTACAGCGTTGGCACGACAATGTCTCTGCTGCTCGGGTTAACCCTTTTGTGGAGTTTGCTGTCAGATGCCAACAGCTCATCGCCAAATACTAAAATTGCACGACTTGAACCAATTGAAAAATCAACTGTCTTCCTTGCTAATTCTTTAACCCAAAATTTTGAATTAGCTACGCCTGATTCTTCCGCGATGACTATTTCGCACGAATCGCCTTCGATTAATCCGAAGGGTGCGTTAGCTGCAGTCACAAAATCACTGGTGCGCGGAAAAATGGAGGACGATGAAGTGGTCGTTGTGGCAGACGTTTTCGGCAGCGGACTCGCGCAAATTGCTGAAGTTGTTGAGCCTTCGAGCGACCGCTGGGCGGTCCGCGAACTGGAGAAAGCGTTGAAGACTGATCCAAATTATGCTCCATTTGTTTCCGCTAAACTTGATCATCGAGAAGACAAAACCGTGCGTGTAATATTGAAAATTCAGCGTGTTGACGTTAATGCGCACTAAACTTTTAATTGCTTTTACTTTCATCCTTTACTTTCTGTTAATTTATTCACTCTCGCTTGCTTCATTCAACCCAAAATTGTTATAGCTTTTAATAGATCAAATATTAATCGACGAGGAATAGCAAGGATGGGTGAACAAAATACGATACAGGATAATATTCAGAATTTTCTGGAAAGTTTTGAACAAAACGCCTCTGATTTTTTGGAAGGCGTGGCGGAAACTTTTCTGGGGAAAGCAGATACTTTGCGCGATGGAACGGAACTTGACCCGGTCGAATTGCCGCGCGACCTTTACGCGCACTACAATGCTCAAACCGAATGGTGGTATTACACAGGTCATGGGGAAACTTCCTCGGGTAAAAATTTCGGTTTTGAACTTGTTTTCTTCAAACGGCGGACGGATTTAGATAAATTCAGCCTAGTGCCGCTTCGCTTTTTTGGTAATCCGATTTATTTCGCTCATTTTGCCTTAACCGATTGCGACGATAAAAATTTTCGATATTCGCACCGCAAAAGCGCCAACGGTTTTTTTGATTTGCCGGCTTCAGCGAGTGAAGACCATTTTCATTTGCGCCTCGGCGACTGGTCTCTGCGTGAATCGCACGAGACGCACGTTCTGCGCGCTACAATCGGCAGTGATGTTGTTTTTGAAGCGACGCTCAAACCATCTAAAAAACCGGTCTTGAACGGCAAAGATAAAAAAGGAGTTTCATTTAAGGACGAAGGCGAAGCCTCGCGTTATTTTTCCTACACGCGAATGGTGATGGAAGGCGATCTTGTCTGGAACGGTAAGACCGACCATTTTACCGGATCGTCTTGGATGGACAGAGAATTCGGAACGTGGACGCCAACGGAAAAACAAAAAGGCTGGGATTGGTTTTCGGTGCAATTAGAAAACGAAACTGAACTGATGTGTTACCAGATTCGAGACGGCTCAAATAAAGTTTCATCTTTTTCGAGCGGAACATTTGTTGAAAAAGACGGGAACTTTTCGCCGCTTGCCAAAGAAGATTTTACAGTTGAGCCGACCGGTTACTGGAAGAGTCCCTCTACAAAAGCAGTTTATCCAAGCGGCTGGAAACTAAAAGTTCCGAAAGTGGATTTAGATTTAACGGTCACGCCCGTTATGCAAAACCAGGAATTGGACACGCGCGGAACGACAATGATTATTTACTGGGAAGGCGCGTGCGAAGTCAGCGGCAAAGCTGGCGGCAAAGAAATAACCGGGCGAGCTTACGTCGAACTGGTTGGTTATGACCGTTCGCACGACAGTCCCAACCTGGCTTATTTTCTGATGGGCAACAGTTTTGAGTTTCCTTCAAAATCAATTTTTGGTTAAAGTTTTTACATAAAAATAAATAATCTCTTGTGAAATATTCACCAAGAGATTATTTATTTGTCAAAACTTCGCATTTATTTACAAAAATTTATTGCTTCTCGATGGCTTTCTTAAATTTTTCAGCTAAACCGGCGTTGATTTTGAGCAGAACATTGTATTTCTCAAGAGCTGAGGATATATCTTTTTTCAAAAAATAGATATATCCCAAATTATAGTGCGCTCGCGCGAAACCTGGATTTAATTCCAAAGCTTTTTTGTAAGCTTCGGTCGCCTTTACCGTTTGATTATCAGCAAAGTAGGCGTTTCCTAAAAGATAAAATCCGTCTGAATTATTCGGTTTACTGCGTGTCAGTTCTTCTAATTCTAAAACCGCCTGCTTGTAATATTTGGTAGCTTCCTCCGGCTTCAACAACAAGTCATATGCCCGACCGAGATAAAAATTGGTTTCACCATCAGATGGATTCAACCGAAGAGCATTTTCACAAGCTGAGATGGCTAATTGGTACTCTTTCAAATCATTGAAGGCGCGGCACAAATTGCTATATCCCGCAGGATTTTCGGGAAGCAGCTTGACAGCGTTTTGTGCGGTTGCGGCTGCCTCAAGTGGTTGGTCATTTAAGTTGTAATACCAGCTTAAGCTGACATGCCAGTTGGCTTCATTTGGAAACGATTGTAAACCTTTTTTTATCGTTTTGATTGCTTTATCAAATTGATTTTGACTACGGTAAAGTTCGGCTAAATTATTGTAAACCTCAAAAATATCCGGTTTCACGTTAACGGCTTTTTGATACGCCTCAATCGCTTCAACCGGCTTTTTTGCTTTTTGCAGTGAATCTCCAAGCAGGTAATAAGAATCACCGATAAATTGGGTGTTTCTTTTGATAGCTTCGGAAGCGGCTACTCCCTGAGGTAAAAATTCGTTGAGATTGAAATGCGACAAAGCGATAAAATAGTAAACATCGCGGTTGTCCGGATCAATTTCGACCACTTTTTTATAAGCGTCGAGCGCTTCCTGAAACATACCTTGCAAGCGATAAATATTGCCGACCGCTAAATTAAAATCCTTGTTTACCGGTTCAATCTTCAAAACTTCGCGGACATCTTTCAACGCTAAATCATAATTCTTTTTTTCGTAATGGACATACCCGCGAAGTTTATAAACGTCAAGCGGTTTATAACCTTGTTCAAAAGCGACGTTAAAATTTCCGATTGACTGGTCAAATTCTTTCAGATTATAGTGCGCGTAACCTTTCCAAAAATGGGCGGAAGGAAACTCCGGGGAAAGAATTACCGCTTCCGCATATTTATTGACGGCGTTTCGATAATCTTTTTTTTGGAAATACTGGTCGCCTTGTTTAGCCAGCTTCTTCGCTTTGTCAGACGGCTTTTTTGATTGGGCGTAGACTTCCGTTTTGCCGCCCGCAAAGACGCTTAAAAGTAGGAAGCTGATTGTCAATAATAAAAAAATCTTTTTCGCCATTTTCTAATTTCCTACATTACTGAAGAATTTCTGTTCGCGGACTTTTCGGAGTCTTCTTTGGTGAAGCGAGCGGCGTGGGTCGCGGAGCTTTCGCGGCGGCAGTTGATGACGCCGGTCTAGATGCTGGAACTTTGACGGAATTTTGTTTTGCTGCCCGCGCCGATTTTTTTTTATCAAAAGAATTTTCCGTTGTTTTTCCATTATTCTGCTCATCAATCGGGCTATTTGTCTCAGGTGAAACAATTTCGCTTTCGGCTGATGAATTTGTATTCGCAATTGCTTCAAGTATCGACGGGGGAGTCGGCACCGCCGCATTTGCCGAATTGGATGGCGGCATCGGGATAACACTCTGTGTTTGAATACTTTCTCCGCGCATCGCAAACCAAACCACCCACGTCGCGCCGAATGCCACAACAATCAACGCGCCCAAGCCCCCCAAAATTTTTAAAATATTTTGAAAATATTTACGTTCGGGTTCAGCAGGCAGGACAAAGGTTTGAGAATAGACATCTTCGGCTGGTAAGAAACTTTCACTTGCCGGATTAATTTCGCCGGTAAATTCTTTTTCTCCAACATGCAAAGTGGTGCTAAATTCTGATGTTCCATTCAAACTACTGGATGATATTTTGTCAATCTGTTTGCCGAATGAAATTTCTGAAGCGGTTGTATCGGGAGAAAAGACGAACGGCAGCTCATAATTATTTTCTAATTTGGCGCCTGCCCCGGAAGCCGTCGCCATCGTTTTATTCTGGACGAGCGCTTTATCTATCAAAGGTGGCGTAGTGAAAGAATTCGTTCTTTGGTCCGAAGCTAAATTTTCATTTTCGCGACGATTATTAACAGTAGTTACAGATTGTGCGCTTGACTGAGATTCACTGCGGGCATATGCGTCGCGCAGAGCTTTCTGCATTTCGCGCGCGCTTGAAAATCTTTTTTCCTGACTAACTGACATCCCTTTTATAATCACGTCCGAAACCGCTCTGGAGACTTCAGAATTTATTTCATTGATCGCCTTTATCGGGTCGGGCTTATCGTTGATTAAAACGTCGGCGCGAGTGAGCGAGTCGGGTGGAATGGTGTTTGTTAAAATTTGAAAAAGCGTTGCCGAAAGCG
>Ga0136640_10000606_pt1 | contig 13900 bp, 13 predicted proteins | sample AntDrymUQ8642106_2_FD_105498 | JGI IMG/M metagenome (GOLD analysis project Ga0136640, IMG submission 105498) | Polar desert sand microbial communities from Dry Valleys, Antarctica - metaG UQ864 (21.06) | ecosystem: Environmental > Terrestrial > Soil > Desert | place: Antarctica: Dry Valley...
CCCCCGCGGTGTCTGCAGTACCTTGCCCGCGCCGACGATGACCTGGCGGCTGACGAGGAACGGGATGAGCACGTCGGCCAACCGGCTGAACTCACCCTGGCGGGTCACCAGATAGTTCTCGTGGCACCCGTAGGAGTTGCCCGCCGAATCAGTGTTGTTCTTGAACAGGTAGACGTCGCCGACGATGCCGTCGTCGCGCAGTCGGCGCTCAGCGTCGACCACCAACCCCTCCAGGATCCGCTCACCGGCCTTGTCGTGCGCCACCAGCTCGCTGATGTCGTCGCACTCGGGGGTGGCGTACTCGGGGTGGCTACCGACGTCCAGATACAGCCGCGCACCGTTGCGCAGGAACACGTTGCTGCTGCGACCCCACGACACGACCCGACGGAACAGGTAACGGGCGACCTCGTCCGGAGACAGACGCCGCTGCCCCCGGAAGGTGCAGGTGACGCCGTACTCGTTCTCGATCCCGTAGATCCGGCGGTCCACCCGCACAGCCTATGTCGAATGCTGACCGAACGTGCCCACGACGCGGGGCGAGCCGGTCGGCAGTGGTGCCACGCACCGGCCCGGTCGTCCTACGACCATTCGCCGATACCGCGGCACTCGCCGCGCAGGCACGCTGTACCTCCCGCACCACCGCGGCACCCCAGCAGCAGGGAAGACCCGGCATGAACCAGCTGCTCAGGCAGCGCCGACTGGAAGCTGAAGGCGAAGTCGGACGACGGCAGAATCGAAGTTGAGGGCGAGGTCGACAGCAACGTCAACGGCCAGAAGTGGAAGTGGCGGATCCTGCACGACGGAAGCGTGTCCGCGCGGGGCACGGCGAAGACCACCGGACCGAGCGGCTCCTTCGACCGGACCCGCCGAGTCCTGAACTCCTCCGGCACGGACCGCATCGGCTGGCGGGCTCGGAACGTCGCCAGCGGCCAGACATGCAAGGGCAATGCGCTTCTGAGCCGTTGTGGCCCCCGGGGGCCTGCGGACTTGGCGCACTGAGTGCTCCGTCGTCAGGGGGGCAGGTATGTCCTCACGGTTGTTGCCCACAGCCAGGGCGGCGTCGACTCGACCGAGTTGGCACCGTCCTGTGCTGCAGTACGTGGCCGCCGGGCTCATCGCCGCGACTCTCGTCGCGTACGCAACTGGCGGGCTCAGCCGGCGAGCGGCCCAGGAGGAAGCAGTCCTGGATGCGAAGGCCACCACCGACCTGCTGGCCCGTTCGGTCATCCAACCTGCACTCCCCCGTGGGTTGGTGGGCGGCAACCAGGGTGCGCGCGACCGGTTCGACCGCATCTCGCAGAGCCGGGCGATGGGCGGCCCAGTGATGCGCGTCAAGCTGTGGGACGTCGAAGGGACCGTGCTCTACTCCGATGTGCTGCAGCTCATCGGGCGCGACTTCGAGCTCGGCGGCGACGAGCTCGCAGTGCTGGAGATGGGTGGCACCGAAGCCGAACGCAGCGACCTGTCCAAGGACGAAAACGTCTTCGACCGGCCGCTGGGCGACGTGGTCGAGGTCTACACGCAGGTGCGCTCCCCCGAAGGTGACCCGCTGCTGTTCGAGGTGTACTTCTCCGCAGCAGACGTCACCAGCCGCGCCGATGAGGTCTTCGGGGCCTTCCGTCCGATCTCGGTGGGTGGGTTGCTGCTGTTCTTGGGGATGTCGGTTCCCTTGGTGTGGCTGTTGGCGCGACGGCTGGACACCGCCGCCACCGAGCGGGAGGGCCTGCTGCTTGCCGCCGTCGAGGCCTCCGATGTCGAGCGCCGCAGGGTCGCCCGCGACCTGCACGACGGTGTCGTCCAAGACCTGGCCGGCACCGCCTTCACACTCGCTGCGAACAGCCGGTCGACCAGCGAGCCGGACCTCAGCCACCGGCTGGAGACTCTGGCGGGCCGAGTGCGGCAGTCCCTACGCACGCTGCGGTCACTGCTCGTCGAGATCTACCCGCCCGACCTGCACACCGCGGGTCTGGCCGCTGCATTGGATGACCTGGTGGCCCCCGCCAGCGCCGCCGGCGTACGCGTTGAGCTCGACGTCATCGACGCCCACCACATCCCCGAGGAGGTCGTCTCCTTGCTTTGGCGGACTGCACAAGAAGCCACCCGCAATGCGCTGCGGCACGGCAGACCGCGACACCTGCAGGTGTGCGTGCGCCAGCAGGGGGTGCCGAGTGGGACCGTGGTGCTCGAGGTCGTCGATGACGGGGCTGGCTTCGACCCGGACCAACCGGTGCCCACCCAGCATTTCGGATTGCGATCGCTTCGCGACCTGGTGCGGGTCGTCGGCGGCAAGCTGCACGTGCATTCGGTGCCCGGCGAAGGTACCCGGCTGACATTGGAGGTGTCGCTGCCATGACGGCCGCGGAGATCCGCGTTGTGCTCGCCGACGATCACCCGATGGTGCGCAACGGTCTGCACCAGCTGCTGAGCATGGACGAACGGATCGTCGTCGTCGGCATGGCGGGCACCGGCGCCGAGGCCGTCGAGCAGGTGCTGGAGCACGGCCCGGACGTAGTGCTGATGGACCTGCAGATGCCGGACACCGACGGGGTGACCGCAACGCGGCTGCTGCAGGATCAAGCGCCCGCCGCCCAGGTGGTGATCCTGACGTCCTTCTCCGACCGGGAACGGATCGTGGCGGCTCTTGATGCGGGAGCCATCGGCTACCTGTTGAAGGACGCAGAACCCGAGGAACTGCTCGCGGGAGTGCACGCCGCTGCTCGCGGGGAGTCCCCGCTGCACCCGCGAGCGGCCAGGGAGATGCTGAGCGCTCGGGACCGTGGACGCCGCAACCGGCAGCAGGCCGCCGACGCCCTCACCCCGCGCGAGTGGGAGATCCTCGCTCTGGTCAGAGATGGACTGGCCAACAAGCCGATCGCCCGGCGACTGGCGATCAGCGAGCGCACGGTGAAGGCCCATCTAACCTCGGCGTTCCACCGCATCGGGGTCATGGACCGCACCCAGGCCGCGCTGTGGGCCGAGCGGCAGGGCGGCGACTAGTCGTCACGTCACCTGCGTGCATCAGCCCTCGGCAAGCGAGGCGGCCACAGCCTCGTCGGACAGCCTCAGGAACTTGCGCTGCTGTCCGCGCGTGCGGTCCAGTACGGCCGCCTCCACGTCTTGAGCGGGTATCTCTCGAGGGGTTTCATCGTTGTGGGCCAGCGCTTGCACCGCCAGCCGCACCGCCTCGCCGCGGGTCAACCCCTCACGGTAGTGCTCGCTCAGCCAGGCCACCGGCCGCTCGGCGGCACCGCCCATCACCGCAAACCGCTGCTCGTCCGCCACCGAGCCGTCGTAGGTCAACCGGTACACCTGGTCGTCTTCGGGCGCGTCGCCCACCTCGGCAACAAAGATCTCCACCTCGTACGGTTTCTCCCCGCCGGACGAAAAGATCGTCCCCAGCGTCTGCGCGTAGGCGTTGGCCAGCGCTCGGCCGGTGACGTCGCGGCGGTCGTAGGAGTATCCGCGCAAGTCCGCCAGCCGCACGCCCGCAATCCGCAGGTTTTCGAACTCGTTGTACCGCCCGACCGCTGCGAAAGCGATCCGGTCGTAGATCTCGGAGACCTTGTGCAAGGCCTGCGATGGGTTCTCCGCAACGAAACAGATGCCGTCGGCGTACGGGACCACCACGACGCTGCGCCCCCGGGCGATGCCCTTGCGGGCGAAGTCGGCCCGGTCCTTCATCAGCTGCTCGGGTGAGACGTAGAACGGTGCGGTCACTGCAGGTCTCCCCAGAGGCAGTCGGCGGTCACTGTGGGCGTCATGTCAGCGGGGCGGCCGGCCCGTCGGGCCGGCCCATCCGGGCAGCGACGATCTCATCGGCAAGAACGGCGACCTCGTCGTCCGGCAGGCGCCGATAACCCTCCGCAGTGACCACGGCCACCACCGGAAAGATCCGGCGGGCCAGGTCGGGCCCGCCGGTGGCCGAGTCGTCGTCGGCCGCGTCGTACAGCGCCTGAACGGTTGCGGTCACGCAGTCACGTTCGGCCAAACCGTCCTTATAGAGCTTCTTCAACGAGCCGCGGGCAAACAGGGACCCGGACCCGACCGCGTGGAACGCTGTCTCCTCGTAGCGCCCGCCGGTCACGTCGTAGGAGAAGATGCGTCCTCCGTCGTGGTGCGGGTCGTACCCGGCGAACAGCGGCACGACGGCCAGCCCCTGCATGGCCATCCCTAGGTTGGCGCGGATCATCCCGGCCAGCCGGTTGGCCTTGCCGTCCAATGACAGCGGGGTGCCTTCGATCTTCTCGTAGTGCTCGAGCTCGGTCTGGAATAGCCGCACCACCTCGACGGCGAGGCCGGCGGTGCCGGCGATGCCGACGCAGGAGTACTCATCGGCGGGGAACACCTTCTCGATGTCGCGCTGGGCGATGATGTTGCCCATGGTGGCCCGCCGGTCGCCGGCCATCACCACTCCGCCGGCGAAGGTCGCCGCCACGATCGTCGTGCCGTGCGGCACCTCCAGCCCGGTGGTAGCCGCAACAGCCGCGCTCCGGGAGCTGGGGAGCACATCGGGGGTCTGTCCGGCCACGAAGTCAGCAAAGGACGCCGAGCCGGGAGCAAGGTAGGCGCCGGGCAGGCGCGCGGAGAAGCCAGCTTGCGATTCGGTGGGCCGAGTGTTCACTGGCCACCCTTCTGCACGAACGAGCGGACGAAGTCCTCGGCGTTCTCTTCCAGCACGTCATCGATCTCGTCCAGGATGGCGTCGACGTCTTCGTCGAGCCGTTCCTTGCGCTCGGTCAACTCCTCGCTGACTGCAGTCTCCGGCTCCTCCTGGCTCGCCCCGCCGCGCTTGCTGCTGCGGTGCTGCTGGCCGCCATCACTGGCCATGACTCATCACCCTCTCCGCTCGCGCACGAACCATGCGCGGTGCGCACCGTGCATGGACGACCCTAACCGCCTTCACTGCCTGGTCAGCGCCGCGAACAGTTGTTCGGCCGTGTCGCAGGCGTCCAGCAGTCCACCGACATGTTCGCGGGTACCGCGGACCGGGTCGAGCGTCGGGATCCGCTGCAGCGACTCGCGACCCGGCAGGTCGAAGATCACCGAGTCCCAGGACGCCGCCGCCACCCGATCGGGGTACTGAGCCAGACACCGGCCGCGGAAATACGCCCGGGTGTCGGCCGGTGGGTCGGTCACGGCCGAGGCAACTGCGTCATCGTCGACCAGCCGTTGCATCCGACCCAGCCGCACCAGTCGGTGATAGAGCCCCTTGGCTGGGCGAATGTCTGCATACTGCAGGTCGACCAACTGCAACTTGGCGTTGTCCCAGCTGAGGCCGTCCCGATCGCGGTACTGCTCGAGAAGCGACAGCTTGGCCACCCAGTCGAGCTCGCCGCGCAGCTGCATCGGGTCGGCCTCGAGCCGGTCGAGCACCGATGCCCAGCGCTCCAGCACCTCGGCGGTCTCCGCGTCGACGTCGGAGCCATGAGTGCGCTCGACGTGCTTACGGGCATGCTCCAGGTATTCCCACTGGACCTGGACCGCCGTCATCTTGCGGCCATCGCGCAGCGTCAACAGGTGCCGTAGGGACGAGTCGTAGGAGACGTCGCGGAGCTCACGGACGGGCCGCTCCAGCGTCAGGTCGAGCGGCAGCGCGCCGTCCTCGATCATCCGCAGCACCAGGGACGTGCTGCCCAGCTTGAGAAACGTGGACACCTCGGCGAGGTTGGCGTCCCCGATGATCACATGGAGTCGCCGGTGCTTGGCCGGGTCGGCATGTGGCTCGTCGCGGGTGTTGATGATCGGCCGCTTCAGGGTTGTCTCCAGCCCCACCTCGACCTCAAAGTAGTCGGCGCGCTGGCTGATCTGAAAGCCGCTTTCGCTGCCATCCTGCCGCCTGCCCACTCTGCCCGCGCCGCAGACGACTTGCCTGGTGACGAAGAACGGCACCAGGTGCTGCACGATCTCGCCGAACGGTGTGCTGCGATCCATCAGGTAGTTCTCGTGCGCGCCATAAGAAGCGCCCTTGTTGTCGACGTTGTTCTTGTACAACAAGATGTCCGGGCTCTTGGGCATCTGCGAGGCCAGCGCGGCGGCGCGCTGCATCACCAGCTCGCCGGCCTTGTCCCACAGGACGGCAGCCCGCGGGCCGGTCACCTCGGGGGTGGAGTACTCCGGATGCGCATGGTCGACGTAGAGACGTGCCCCGTTGGTCAGGATCACGTTGGCGAGGCCGAGGTCCTCGTCGGTGAGCAGGGTCGAGTCGGCGGTATCACGCGACATCTCGAAGCCGCGCGCGTCCCGCAGTGGGCTCTCCTCCTCGAAGTCCCACCGCGCGCGGCGGGCCCGCAGGTCCGCATTTGCCCACGCGTTGACCACCTGCGTTGAGGCAAGCATCGGGTTGGCCGTCGGCTGACCCTGCACCGAGATGCCGTACTCGACCTCGGTGCCCATCACCCGGCGAACGCTCATGGCGCTCAGCCTACGTTCCAACACGGACACGAGCCTCGTACGGTGGGCTGGATGTCGGGTCCGGAGCGTGGTCGTGTGCTGCTCGGCGGTGGCTGGGACAGCCGTACCTACCTCGTTGACGGTCGGTGGATCGAGCGCGAGCCCCGACGACCGGCGGTCGAGGCGGGTCTGCGCACTGAGACTCGACTGATGCCTTGGCTCGCACCGTCTTTGCCGCTGCAGGTGCCGGTGCCGCGAGTGGTGTCGGAGCGACCGCTGGTGGTGCGGCACCGACGCATCCGGGGTGCGCGGATCGAGCGTCTGGACGAGACGACCGGCCGGCGCTTCGGGCAGTTCCTGCTGGCGTTGCACGCCCGGCCCGTCGATGACGCCATCGGCCTCGGTGCGCCTGATCCCGAGCAGGCCCTGGCCAGCCGGGCACGGTTGCTCACCAGGCTGCGGGCCGAGGTGCTCGGCCTGCTGCCGGATGACCTGGTCGCCGCCGGATCCGCTTTGCTCGACCGGGTGGCGGATTATCCGATCGACACCCTCGTGCATGGTGATCTCGGCCCGGCCCACCTGCTCGTGCATGTCGGGCGGGTGCACGGCGTCATCGACTGGACGGACACCGGCCCGGGCGACGCGGCGCTGGACCTCTCGTGGGGGCTGCACGGCAGCTCCGCCCCGTTCGCGGCTGGGGTGGGCGATACGTACGGTGTCGACCCCGCGACCGGTCAACGCGCCCGGGACTGGCACCTGCTGGGCCCGTGGCACGAGGTGCTGCACGGTGTCGACACCCAGGCACCGGGATTCGTGATTTCCGGGTTGACAGGTGCGGTCGCGCGGCTGTCAGCGGAGTCGCTGTGAGGCACGGTGATGCCACCAGGCCCCGGCCCGCCCGGCTGGCTGCCCAGGGGCCTGCCCAGGGGCCTGCCCAGGTGCACCGACTGCTCGCTGGCGCAGTAGTGCCCGAAACCAGCGATGTCGTAATAGCCGGTGGACCGATAGAGGGCGATCGCCTCAGGCTGCGCCTGACCGGTCTCCAGCACGATCGCCTGCACGCCGGCCGCCCGGGCCGACCGGGCTCGGCGAGCAGCCGGCGGGCCAGTCCTCGACCGCGGGCCTCGGGCACGACGTACATCCGCTTGATCTCGGCCGCTCGGTGCCACGGGACGTGACCTGACCGTGCCGGGACGTGCCGACGCCAGCCGCCGATGACAACGGGTACGCCGTCGCGCCGAGCCAGCAGGAACATTCCCTCGGGTGGGCTGAACTCACCCTCGGTCACCGGGGTCTCGTCCCACCCGCCGTAGCGGACGACGTACTCCTCTGCCTGCAACCTGAGGACCAGCGCAGCGACCACCGCGTCGTGCTAGGACGCCTGCGACACGTCCACGCAGGCGCCGGACAGATCCACCGGGAGAGCCTACCGAGCCGTTGGTGCGCTCAGCGTTTGCGGGCGCGACGCCGGCCCCAGGCGTTGGCGACGTTTATGCCAACCAGTCCGGTCCACGCGACGATGAGACCCGGCAGGTCGGAGATGTTCGCAGCCAGAGCGGTAACGGGCACGCTGACACCGAGCGACACCAGCGCGATAACGAACCCCTCGGTGTCCCAACCCGATGAAGCCTGCTGCTCTCGTACGGCCACATTCGACCGCTCAGCAACGGTCTGATCGATCTTGTCCGCGAACGACTCGACGAGAGCAGCCTCGTAGTCGGGCCCAAGCTCACGGCGAGCAGCCAGTGCCGCCTCGAACTCCGCATGCGAGAACTCCTCGCCCGCTGCGCCGGGCACCGGAGACGACCCGAACCTCGACATGGCTACAAGTATTGGCCGGTGTTCGCCACAGTGTCGATAGAACGCCCCGGCTCACTGCCCTGCTTGCCGGAGATGAGCGTGCGGATGAACACGATCCGCTCGCCCTTCTTGCCGGAGATCCGGGCCCAGTCGTCGGGGTTGGTGGTGTTCGGCAGATCCTCGTTCTCCTTGAACTCGTCGACACAGGCCTGCAGCAGGTGCTGCACCCGCAAGCCCTTGTGGCCGGTGTCGATGACCTGCTTGATCGCCATCTTCTTGGCCCGGTCGACGATGTTCTGGATCATCGCGCCAGAGTTGAAGTCCTTGAAGTACAGGACTTCCTTGTCCCCGTTGGCGTAGGTCACCTCGAGGAACCGGTTCTCCTCGGTCTCGGTGTACATCCGCTCCACCGTGCGCTGGATCATTGCCCCCACACAGGTGTCCCGGTCGCCACCGAACTCGTCCAGGTCGTCGGTGTGCAGCGGCAGCTCGGCCAACAGGTACTTGCTGAAAATGTCTCGCGCCGACTCGGCGTCCGGTCGCTCGATTTTGATCTTCACGTCCAGCCGACCAGGGCGCAGGATCGCCGGGTCGATCATGTCCTCGCGGTTGGACGCGCCGATCACGATCACGTTCTCCAACCCCTCGACGCCGTCGATCTCACTCAGCAGCTGCGGGACGATGGTGTTCTCGACGTCCGAGCTGACGCCGGACCCGCGGGTGCGGAACAGCGAGTCCATCTCGTCGAAGAACACGATGACCGGGGTGCCTTCGGAGGCCTTCTCGCGGGCTCGTTGGAACACCAGCCGAATGTGTCGCTCGGTCTCGCCGACGTACTTGTTCAGCAGCTCTGGGCCCTTGATGTTGAGGAAGAAGCTCCGGCCCTCCTGGCCCGTCTTGGCCGCGACCTTCTTGGCCAGTGAACTCGCCACCGCCTTGGCGATCAGCGTCTTGCCGCAGCCGGGCGGCCCGTACAGCAGGATCCCCTTCGGAGGTTTGAGCTGGTGCTCGGTGAACAGGTCCGGGTGCAGGTACGGCAGCTCGATGGCGTCGCGGATCTGCTCGATCTGGTTGCCCAGCCCACCGATGCTCAGATAGTCGATGTCCGGCACCTCTTCGAGTACCAGCTCCTCGACCTCGGACTTGGGCACCTTCTCGTAGACGTACCCAGCACGTGAGTCCAGCAGCAGCGAGTCCCCCGGCCGCAGCTTGATCTCGCGCAGCGGAGCGGCCAGCCGCACCACCCGCTCCTCGTCGGCATTGCCGATCACCAACACCCGGTCCCGGTCGGCAAGCACCTCCTTGAGCATGACGACCTCACCGACGTTCTCGAACCGCTGCGCGGCCACGACGTTGAGCGCCTCATTGAGCATGACCTCCTGGCCGCGCTGCAGCTCATCCAGCTCGACGGTCGGGCTCACCGCCACCCGCATCTTGCGGCCACCGGTGAACACGTCGACGGTCCCGTCGTCGTGGGCGTTGATGAATGTGCCGTAGCCGGCTGGGGGTTGCGCCAGCCGGTCGACTTCCTCCTTGAGCGAGGTGATCTGGTCCCGGGCCTCGCGAAGGGTGCCAGCGAGGCGGTCGTTCTGCGCGGTGACGCTGGAGAGCCTGGCCTGGGTCTCGGCGAGTCGCGACTCCACCGCGCGGGTCTCCCCTGGCGCACCTGACAGTCTGCGGCGCAGATGCTCGACTTCCGCGCGCAGGTAGTTCACCTCGGCGGTCAGCTCCCCTGCGGGGCGCGACTCATCGGTGGGACTCATCCGGGCCACCTCCGTACGTACGTCTCTGCAGACTTTTGCGACCCTACCCCGCGCTCTGGGCGCATGCCCGCACCAGCGACCCGCCGCGCGCGCCTGTGACCAGATCGTCATGGCGCCGCGACAAACGGCCGATCAGCGCTGCTCCCGGGCTGCCTTGATCCGTGCCATCTGGGCCGACGCCGGCCCGGCGTAACGCTCGGGCCAGTGCTGAGCCATCGAGCACAACCACAGCGCCGCCTCCAGCCTGCGGCCGCGCCGGTACGGCTCCAGGTCGGCCGTCTCGACCAGGTCGCGGCGGCTGGCCGTGGCATAGGACGCGAGCAGCCCAGCCGCCTCTGCCGCAGACAAACCCTGCCCCGCGGCGACCGCAAGATCCCACAGCACCGGCCCCCGGCAGGTCTCCTCGAGGTCGGTCCACAGCCAGCGGCCAGCGATCGACAACAGGTTGCCTGCGTGCGCGTCGCCATGCAGCACTACCTCGTCGCCGGACGGTTCAGCGGTGATGGTGTCGAGCACGTCCTGCTGCTCCGCTCGCAGCATCCGCAGTGTCCGCGGATCGACCTGCCGCTCGCGCCCGAGCAGGGCAAGCAGATCGTCGACCTGGTCGACGATCGGGGCTAACCACAATACCGTTCAGTTAAGGTGACGGCGGTGTAGTTTGGACGCATGCCACGAGCGGGTTGGAAGAAGTCGGAGACGGATCGTCGCTTGTCGGATCTGGTGTCGGTAGGGGTGCTGACGCGGGTGTTCCCGCCGGGGGTGGTCGATGAGGTGATCGCCGATACCGGTCGGACTGAGCAGCGTCATCGGTCGTTGCCGGCGCGGGTGATGGCCTACTTCTCGATCGGGATGGCGCTGTACTCCGAGGGCTCCTATGAGGACGTGCTGGCGCAGTTGACCGATGGGTTGTCGTGGGCCTCGGGTTGGCGGGAGAGCTATAGCCCGCCGAGCAAGTCCGCGATCTTCCAGGCCCGGGCCCGCCTGGGTTCCGAGCCGTTGGCTGCGCTGTTCGTACGCGTGGCCCGACCGATCGGTGCCGAGCAGACACCGGGGGTGTGGCTGGCCGGTCGTCGACTGGTCGCGATCGACGGGACCTGTCTCGATGTCGCCGACACTGCGGTGAACGCCGCGCACTTCGGACGTCCGGGGGTCAACAAGGGTGAGCAGGCGGCGTTCCCGCAGGCGAGGGTGGTGGCTTTGGCCGAGTGCGGAACGCACGCAGTCTTTGCTGCCGAGATCGGCAAGTACTCGCAGTCCGAGGCGACGTTGACCGAGCCGCTGTTGGACCGGTTGGAGCCAGGGATGCTGCTCACGGCTGATCGCGGGTTCTTCTCCTATGCCCTGTGGCGCAGGGCAATCGGGACCGGCGCCGACCTGTTGTGGCGGGTTCGCACCGACAAGTCGGCTCCTAAGCCCACGCACGTCGAAGACCTTCCTGACGGTTCGTGGCTGGCTCAGCTGCGGGGGCTCACGCCCGCCGCGGAACGCCGTCAAGAGCCGATGCTGGTCCGGGTCATCGACTACACCGTCGAGGACGGGCGTGAGAACCCCACCACCTACCGGCTCTTCACGACGCTGACCGACCCGGACGAGGTCACCGCGGTCGACCTCGCCGCTGCCTACGCCGAGCGTTGGGAGGTCGAGCTGGCCTTCGATGAGTTGAAGACCCACCAGCGCGGACCGCGCACGGTGCTGCGGTCGAAGTCGCCCGACCTTGTCCTTCAAGAGATCTGGGGACACCTGTGCTGTCACTACGCGATCCGGTCCCTGATGGCCGAGGCCGCCACCCATTCCGGGCACGACCCGGACCGAGTCAGCTTCGTCGCCGCTCTGCGGATCACCAGGCAGACCCTCGCCCACCCGGGCGCTTTTCCCCCCTGACCACCACGGCCGCGACAGCCCCGGCTGGCTGCTCTTCCTCCAGCGACTCATCGGTCGGCTCAACCCGGCGCGACGCCAACGCTCAGCACCACGAGTCATCAAACGCAAGATGCCCAAGTGGCACGTCAAACGCGCTCGCCACGCCACCTGGCCACAGCCCCAGGCCCCGCCCGCCTACACCATCAAGATTGCTAACTGAACGGTATTGCCGCTAACCCCGGTGATTCATGAGGATGATCGGCGCAGGGGGCGTTGCTGCGTGATGGGCTGACCGACTGGGTGGACGGTTCGGGGTACGACGTTGTGCCGGCTGGCGCTGCCGGGCTGCGGTTCTCCTGGTTCCTCGGGTCGTGGGTTGGCGGATGGTCAGGCGGGTTGTGGGATCGCGGCGATGTTGGCGAAGACTGCGACGATCGCCGTCGCCCAGGGCCAGGTCTGGGGTATCCGCAGCCGTCGTCTTCGGGCGCTGTGGGTCAGGCGGGCGGGGACGTGGAGGAACCGGTAGCGCAGCGCCTTGGGCTCACAGGTCGCCAGGACGGTCGCGTCGCCGACCAAGGCGAGGAGCCTGGTCCAGGAGGTCAGGTCGGCCGCGATCGTGGTGAGCATCAGCCACGCCTGGTTGATCTTGAACTCCCGCGAGGGGAATCGACCCAGACCCGAGTCCTTGGCGTGCCGGATGCGGTCCTCGACCCGGGCGTGCGCTCGGTGCCTGGCTTCGAGGAACGCCAGTTGTCCGACTGTGGTGTTGGTGACGAAGGCCTGGTAGCGCCAGCCGTCGCGTTCCTCGAACAACGACAGCTGCGCACCGGGATGCGGTCGTTCGCGGCGGACGATGACCCGCATCCCCACCGGCCATGCCGCGAGCATGGCCGGGTCGAGCAGGCCGGTGATCTCGGCGACGTTGCCGCCCTCGCGGACCGCGCCGTCGGCGTCGCTGGCCGGGGTCCAGACCCTCGTGGGGACCAGGTCGATCGCTGTGCGGATCTTCTCGGTGATCGCGAATCCGACGCTGTACTCCACGCTCCTGCCACGCACCTGGCCCTGTTCGGTCAGCCAGTCCAGCAGGCCGTGGGACGCGCCGGCACCATCGGAGCGGATCAGCAGCTTCCGACGATGCTTGGCGGGGACCTGGACGATCGCCTCACCGAGGACCTCGATGTGATCGACCGCAGTGTTGGACCCGGCCTTCCCGGTCCGCAACTGCGCGGCGAGGAACTCTTCGGTGTTGTCACACCACACCCCGAGCGGGTGGAACCCGAAGGTGCGTTTGAACGTCGGGGAGGCCTGCTCCTTCTCGCTGTGCGCGATCACGATCGTGGCGTCGACGTCCAGCACGACCGTCTCGCCCAAGGCGGTCCCGGCGACCTTGCTGGCCGGGATACCGCCGTGGCGTTCGGCGATCTGCGTCCACACGCGACGACGGACCCGGGCCCGCGCAGTAGCGATCTTCTTCAACCTGCCCGGCGTGACCTCATCCAGCGTCCGCCACACCGTGGGTGGCGACGCGACCGGCCCGAGCAGGCCGACCTGGTGGCGCAGCACGTCGATGTCGGCGATCGCCTCGCCACCGTCGGCGAGCATCACCGCGACGTCCGCGAGGACCCGGCCACGGTCGTGGACCGGGACGAACGACCGACGGGCCATCGCCTTCGACAGCTCGGCCGTGAGGCCGGTCCGGTCGGACAGGAGCCGCAACGCGACGCTCCCCGCGTGGGCCACCACGCCGACACCATCACCGGACACGGACAAGCCAGCAGACCACGAAGTACGCTTCACCTACGGAGTGCCTTCCACGTGGAGGATCTTGAGTCGTCGCAAACCCAAGTTTCCCCTGCTGGGCAGGCACTTCCGTGTTTCTACGCGCCGATCACGCCGCCGACCGGTGAACGGTCCGGGCTAGCCGTCGAGCCGTCGGCGACTCCGTCTACATCGGCGGCAAGTTCACCACCATCGACGGGGTGAGCCGGCCGGCGATCGCCAAGCTGGACGCACGGACCGGCGCGGTCGCCCCCGACTTTCAACCGGCGATGCGCGGCGGACGGGTCAGCGAGATCCGGCTCGTCGAC
>Ga0136640_10000607_pt1 | contig 13891 bp, 10 predicted proteins | sample AntDrymUQ8642106_2_FD_105498 | JGI IMG/M metagenome (GOLD analysis project Ga0136640, IMG submission 105498) | Polar desert sand microbial communities from Dry Valleys, Antarctica - metaG UQ864 (21.06) | ecosystem: Environmental > Terrestrial > Soil > Desert | place: Antarctica: Dry Valley...
CCGACCCCGCTGATCGCCATGTCCATGTCGCCGGTCGCGGTCAGCAACACCATGTCGGAGCTGCCGGGCAGGATCTCGAGCTGCACGTCCAGCCCTTGCTCGGCGAAGTACCCCTTTTCGTAGGCCACGAAGACCGGCGCGAAAATCGAGACCGGGATGTAGCCGAAGGTGACTTCGGTGGCCCCATCCGGGATTGTCACTCCCGGCAGTTCGGGCGCCGCGGCGACCTCTGGAACCGGCGTGCCGGTGTCGAGCGGCTGGCAGTTGGCGCCCTGCGCGGTCCCTGCCAGGCTGACGGGTGCCAGCAGCGAGAGTAGGAGGCCGATCACCGCGAGCGAGACTACCGGCAGCCTTCTTCCGCGATACGGTTCGTTACGTTGCGTGCGCATCTTCGTGATTTCTCCAGAGATCAGGTCAAGCCGGCAACGTGGTGCAGTTGACGTGCGCAGGGGAGGGCTAGCGAGCCATGACGCTGTACCACGCGACGACACCTGGCTCGCGGGCGCCTGTCCAGAGCGGAGCGTGGGACCCTCCCGTGGTGCCGCGTCTACCCCGATCCGGCGACGGGAACCGAGGCTTGGTCACACGGCGCTCGGCCGGGAGGGCATACGCGGGCCGAAACGGGAAGGCGAAGGTGTCCTTCACGGCCCGCTGGCCCTCCCCTACGCGACCGGTGGGTGAACGCCTGCCATTGCCTACAGCCCATGTGATCGCCGTCTAGCTCACCGCCTGCAGCTTGATCATCGGCTTGTAGGCGTTGCTGTGCTCCTCGACCACGTCGAAGATGCCGTTCTTGCGGTCCTCGACCACGGCGTGGATTTCCTTCGTCAACTCGTCCAGCATGTCCTCTTCGAGCACGGTCTTGACGATCTTGCCCTTGCGGAAGATGACGCCCTTGCCGTTCCCCGAAGCGAGCCCGACATCGGCGTCCTTCGCCTCGCCGGGACCGTTGACGATGCAGCCCATGACCGCCACCCGAATCGGCTCGTCGATCTTCTCCAGCACCTTGTCAACGTTGTTCGCGAGGGTGAAGAGATCGACCTCGACCCGGCCGCACGTCGGACAGGCGATCATCGTCGCGCCCTTCTGGCGCAGTTCGAGGCTCTTCAGAATCTCGTAGCCAACGAAGACTTCCTCGGTCGGATCGGTGGTCAGTGAGACGCGGATGGTGTCGCCGATACCAAGCGCGAGCAGGGTGCCGATCCCAACCGCCGAGCGAACGCTGCCGGCGCGGGGCGTGCCAGCCTCGGTCACGCCCAGATGCAAGGGGTAGTCGTTGGGGAGGCGGGCGAACCGCTGGTACGCCTCCAGCAGCACCGGCACCTCGAACGCCTTGAGGCTGACTTTCGTGTCGTAGAAGTCGAGCTCTTCGAGGATCTTGATGTGGCCGAGCGCCGACCGCACCAGCCACTCGGCCCGGAGCTGGATTTGCGACGCGCCCTCCAGGGCCATCTCGTCCACGAATTCCTCAGTCATCGGCGCAACGGACCCGAAGTTGACCCCGATCCGAATTGGCGTGCCCCGCTCCCTGGCCTTGGTCACGACCTGGCGAACGTGCTCTTCCTTGCGGATGTTGCCGGGGTTGAGCCGCAGGCCGTGGATGCCGGCGTCAAGCGCCTTCAGGGCCAGCGTGTACTCGAAATGGATATCCGCGATGAGCGGCACGGGCGAGTAGGGAACGATGTCCGGGAGCGCGGCGGCGGCCTTGCGGTCAGGCACTGCGATTCGCACGATCTCGCAGCCGGCGTCGGCCAGTTCCTGGATTTGGGCGAGGGTCGCCTTCGGGTCGCGCGTGTCCGAGGTGGTCATCGATTGCACGCGAATTGGGTAGTCACCACCGAGGGCGACATCACCGACGTTGAGCACGCGGGTTTTGCGTCTGGGTGCGACGAGGGACATGGGTGGGTGCGTCCTTTGTTTGGACCGCGTTAAAGGTTGGCGGAGCGGTCCGGGAGAAGAGCGAATGCTCCCCCTATGGTACGACGCGACGGCCAATTGTGCCGAATTTCACAGGTCAAATGGGTAGCGTCATACGCCTGAACAGGTCACGATGATGATTGAGGATCAAGCCCCATGTACGGTTGTGTGCCGGCCACCCGTTGGGGCCGAGACACGCGGTCGGCAGCCCTACGGACCCGACGCCATCCCTGACCCGAGGCCTGTCGGCCTCGTCATTCGCTCCCCGATGGGACGTGGCGACTGGCGGGCGGGACTCGATTTGTCGAGTTCCGCCCGCCAGTTGTTCAAGCACTGTTTACGATGGCCGCGAGGGCAAGTACCGCCGCCTACTGGATCGTCACCGGCACCTCGAAGACGGCGTTGTAGTAATAGCCGCGGGCGTTCCAGGGAACCGTCGACGGCTGGGTCATCTGCAACTCGTCGGTGGCGCGGGCGTAGAGGCTCACCTGTCCCGGCAGGGCGTCCCAGGTCGTCTCGAACCGGACCCACGAGAGCGGGCCCGCCTCCTCGACGATCTCCGCCTCGGTCCAGTTCACGCCGCTGTCGGTGCTTACTTCCACCATCGTGATCCCGCCGAACCCTGACCAGGCGTAGCCGCTCACGGTCTGCTGCCCGGCGTCGAGCTCCGAACCGCTGGTGGGGGTGGCGATGACCGCCTTGACCGGCATCTCCCGCACCGGGCGGATCCGTCGCTCGAACGGATCGACGATCGTGTAGCTGTCGGTGTTGAGGGGACCGCCGAAGACATGGTCGATGACGTCGATCCCGACCAGCCACTTGGTCGAGGCGATGCCGCCCCAGCCGGGAACGAAGAGGCGGACTGGACCGCCGTGAACGACCGGCAGATCCGCGCCGTTCATTCTCCAGACCAGCATCGTATTTGGGCTCAACGCATCGCCAATCGGCAGCCCGCGCTGCATTTCCGCGAAATCGCCGCCCTGCGACACGATTTCCACGGCACCTTCCTGAAGACCAGCCATCTCGAGGATCGGCGCCAGCGGCGTACCGACCCACTCGGCATTGCCGATCGCGGTGTTGCCCCACTGGGTTCCGGAGGCGTTCGGCTCGAAGAAGCCCCGGCTGTCGCCGGAACATTCCAGGAACGACGTGTAGGTCCGGTTCTCCATGCCCTTGAGATCTTCGAGGGTCAGATCCAGCGGCTGGTCGACCAGGCCGGTTACTTGAAGCCGCCACTGCGCGGGATCGATCTCCGGCACCGGTCCATTGTTTCGAACGAAAAAGAGGTCGTTGGGGACGATGAAGCCCTCGACGGCATCGAGCGGCGTCCCATAGTTGAACGGATCGTACTGTATGAGCCGTTCGTCGAGCCCGAACGCCTCGCGCAGGTCCACGCCCGGTTCGGCCGCCAGCGCTGGTGTCGCCTCCGGCGTCGCTTCCTGGGCCATGCCCTCGCGGCTGAGGATGGACGCGATGACCGGGGCAGAGAAACCCGCCGCCGCGAGCCGCCGCACGAGTTGGCGTCGCGTGAAGTTAAGGCGCTGCTCTTGATCGGATTGCTGAACCATGAGGTGTTCCTCTCGTGAATTGGAGCGTTCGCTCATCAGCTGGCAACTGGCCCGGATGCGGTCGGGCCGTGCCTACTCGACGATCAGCGTTCCGACCATGCCGGCCGGGGCGTGACCCGGAACCGAGCAGTAGAACTCGTACTCACCGGGCACGGCATCTTCGGGAATCTGGATGTCCACCAGTTGGCCGCTCGGCAGATCGACAGATATGTCCAACTCTTCGACGACGAAATCATGCTCCAGGGCGCCAGTGTTGATCGACTGGATGGTGTCGCCAGGCGAGACGGTGACCGTCGATGGCGCGAACACGAGGGAGTCGAGCGCCTCGACCGGCTCCATCGCTCCCGTCGCGGCGGCCCCCTCTTCCCCGGAGGCTTCCGGCGTGCCTTCCATCGCGGCAAAGATCACGCCACAGACGATCCGGCCGCCGCTGTTCCCCGATGGATCGGTCGTCAGGTCGTCGGGATCCGCGTGAATCACGAGCGCGCTGCCGTCGCTATCGGGCAGGGAGTTGTCGTCGCCACTTGCCAGGGTAACGCGATCGGTTGTCAGCGACACCATGCCGGTGCCGTCGTCGGCGATGGTGATGTTGCTCAGGTCACCGGCATGTGCTTCCGGCGCGGCCACCGGCGTACCGGCAGAGGCTGGATCTGGACCCGGACCGTGGACGGTATCGGTTGGATTGAAGTGGTCACCCGCCGTGGAGAACGGCATGTCGCCAGCCGGATCGCAGGCGCCAGTTTCGTGGATGTGGATGCCGTGGTCGCCTGGCTCCAGCCCCTCGACCGTGAGGTCGATCGTGACCGAGCCGTCGGCTTCCGTGAAGGTCGCGCTCCCGGCCTCGTTGCCGTCCACGTCGAGCAGGCTGACCTGCACCCCCGCGTCCGCCGGCGTGGCGTCCTGCGCCGCAATCCCGGCGCCTCCGAGCGCAAGCATGCCCAGCGCAACCACGATCGATGCCGTGCGAGACCCTCGCACAAGCCGGTTCCTGGATGATTCGTGCGTCACGTTTCCTCCCGTGCGTAGTCTGGAAGGGCCGCGCCCGCGAAATCTCCACGACACGCATCGCGTTGCGGTGAGAACCTGGCGTGCTCTTGCTCCAGACGAAGTGACGAAAGCGTAGCACAGGCCTTTCGGAGGGCGTCCGAAACGAACGTCCACAAGGGCTAGCCGGAATGATTCATGAAATCCGGATTTGGCAGGTGAGGCCCGGTGTGGCCTCTCGCCTCCACAAGGCCGGATTCAATTGAGTCGAGACAAACTCGGCAGCCCTACGGGAAGATCGAGCGGCCATCGACGAGTCGCGAGACATCGCCGAAGGCAACGAAGAACATCAGTCCGAGGATGACGACCATGCCCGCAAGATGCACGAGTCCTTCCTTCTCGGGCGAAATCCGGCGCCCCCCGCGCAACACCTCAATCAGCACGAAGAGCAAGCGCCCGCCATCGAGCGCCGGGAGCGGCATCAGGTTGAGCACGCCGAGCGACACCGAAATGACCACGGTGATGATCGCCAGCGTTACCCAGACCGGAGTGGCGCTCTGGGTCAGCAACTCCGAGGTCATCTGGCCCATGCCGACCGGGCCGACCAGCGTGTTGGGGTCGACGCCCTCGGTCACCATCGTCCTGAGTTGCGCGAACGTGCCCGAGGTGATTTCCCAGAACTGGGCCCAGCCCTCGGGGATGACCTGGCCAGCCGGTACAGGGTTGTAGACTCGCCCGATGATGCCATCGGTGCCAAGCGCCTCGTACGGATTTTCGACCCTGGCGTTCGCGCCAATCGCGTCCAGCGGGTTCTGGTCCTCGTCGAGCGCGGGCACAGTAAGATTTACGGTCAGCGGGCGATCTTCGCGCATGACCTCGACCGGAACCGTCGTGCCTTCGGCGGCTTCCAGCAGGTCGAGGAAGGCGGCGGCGTCCGTGACCGGTTGACCATCGATGCTGTTCAGGATGTCGGCGGGGTAGAGCCGGGCGTCGGAGGCCGGCGTATCGGTTAACACCTGAGTCAACGAAACCGTCAGTTGCGGCATCGTGACTGTCGTCTCGACCGTCTGCCCGTCGCGCTCGACGGTGACGGGAATCTCTTCGCCGATGTTCGCGGCAAACAGGTTGCGGGCCTGGGCCTCCGCCTCAAGCTGGATGCCGTCGATCGCGACGATCTCGTCGCCGCTTTGCCAGCCCGCCGCCGCGGCGGCCGATCCCGGATCGACGTCGGTGATTCGGAGGATCGAGGGCGAGCCCTGAACCATCTCGATCCCGGTCGCTCCCTGTCGGGCCGGAGGATCCTCGCGGGGCACGACGCTGGTTTCGATCAGCTCGTCGCCACGACGGATCGTCACGCCGACCCGTTCGCCAGCGCGGTCGCCGATCGCATCCTGAAGCTGGCCCGAGGTGGTGACGACCTCGCCATCGACGGCGTGAATCGTGTCGCCCGGTTGCCAGCCTGCCCCCGCGGCCGGTGACCCGTCCACTACCGTCGCGATGTAGATGTTACTGGTGGTGTCCGGCACACCCTGGAAGGCGACGATCACGATCGAGAGGATGATCGCGGCGATGAAGTTCATGGCCGATCCGGCCACGAGGAAGAAGGCGCGCTGGCCGGGGCCCTTCCGGTTCATCGAGCCCTCGCCCATGTCGGCGCCGTCTTCGCCCTTGACCCGGACGAACCCGCCGAAAGGAATCCAGTTGATCGACCAGAGGACGCCGTTGCGCCGCCAGCCCCTGGCCCGGGGCGGAATGCCGATGCCAAACTCCTCGACCTTGACCCCGACGCTGCGCGCCGCGAAGAAGTGGCCGAACTCGTGGATGACGATAAGGAGCGCGAGGATCGGGATGATCAGCAAGCCGAAGGCTAACCCACTAGAAATTGGCAATCTGGTCTCCAAAGTGGTTCGGATAAAGTCGACGTTGGGGGATCGCGGAAGGTTCTTCCGTCAACACGCACATTCTACTACGGCCCCGCAGCGCAACATAACCATCGAGTATCCATGCTAGAATGCCAACGCCAATGGGGCCGGGCGGGAGCGAACGTACACGATGCAAACGCCGCCGCCGAATGTTTCGAAAGCGTCGAGCCAGAGTGTTTGCCAGGGAGGATCGGCGTGATCGTGGGTGTACCTCGCGAAGTGAAGGATCGGGAAAACCGGGTCTCGACCACGCCGGCCGGCGCGCGTGAATACGTTGCCCACGGTCACACCGTCCTCGTCGAAACCGGCGCCGGGCTCGGCAGCGGCTTCAGCGACGCCGAATACGTGGCGGCCGGCGTCGAGATCGTCGCGACGCACGAGGCGGTCTTCGAGCGGTCCGGGATGATCGTCAAGGTCAAGGAACCGGTGCCGTCCGAGTACCCTCTCCTGCGGCCGGAACAGGTGCTCTTCACCTACCTCCACCTGGCCGCCGACGAACCGTTGACCCGCGCGTTGATCGACGGCCGGGTGCAGGCGGTTGCCTACGAAACGGTCCAGGCGCTCAACGGTCCGTTGCCCCTGCTCCAGCCCATGAGCGAGGTTGCCGGGCGGATGTCGGTTCAGGTCGGCGCCCACTACCTGGAACGGACCCAGGGTGGACGCGGCATGCTGCTGGGCGGGGTACCGGGCGTGCCGGGGGCCGATGTCGTGATCGTCGGCGGCGGGATCGTCGGCACCAACGCCGCCCAGATCGCGCTGGGGATGGGCGCCAACGTCACGATCCTCGACATGAACGTCGAACGCCTGCGGTTTCTCGATCAGGTGCTGCATGGGCGTATTCACACATTGGCATCCAATAGTCATAATGTGGCAGAGTCAGTGCGGCGCGCCGACCTCGTGATCGGCAGCGTGCTGATTCCCGGCAAGCGGGCCCCGAAACTGGTCACGCGGGCGATGGTCGACACGATGCAGCCCGGCTCGGTGCTGGTCGATGTCGCGATCGACCAGGGCGGCTGCTTCGAAACGTCGAAGCCGACCTCGCACAGCGATCCGGTGTTCGATGTTAACAGCGTCGTGCATTACTGCGTCACAAACATGCCGGGTGCGGTGCCGCGCACCAGCACCCTGGCGCTGTCCAACGTCACGCTGCCGTACGGGCTGGCGCTCGCCGACAAGGGGCTGGTCGGGGCCGTCACGCACGACCCGTCGCTGGCGAAGGGCGTCAACGTCTACGCCGGCCAGGTGACCTACGCTGGTGTCGCCGAAGCATTCGGGCTCCCATACGTACCGCTGGCGGATGTCCTGGCATCGGCGGCCGTGTAAATCGCTTTACTGATCGGGTTTGGAGTGGGGTCGATGTCCACTTCGAGGGTTGAAAGGATCTTCCACTGATGGAAGAACAGGTCGATGCGTTCCTGAGTTCGCTTCAGGCTGAGCGTCAATTTTCCCAGAACACCATTGCCGCCTACCGAAACGATCTCCAGCAATTCATCGCGTATCTCGCGGCCCCGCCCGAGGAAGACCAGCTCTCCCCCGTCAACGCCTGGCGGGAACTGGGGGACGCGCACCTCGGCGCCTACCTGCTGCACCTGCGGTCCCGCGATTACGCCGCCTCCACCGTTGCCCGCAAAACGGCCGCCCTCAAGTCCTTCACCGGCTACCTCCGGAAGCAGGGGATCGTCGGCGAGGAGATCGGCACGCGTCTCAGCTCCCCGAGGGTCGACAAGTACATGCCCCGGGCCATCACCAGCGAAGAGGTGGCCCGCCTGTTGCGGCAACCCACCGAAACCACCCCCGACCGGCCAGAAAGCATCCGCGACCGGGCGATGCTGGCGATGCTCTACGACACCGGGATGCGGGTTAGCGAACTGGTCTCGCTCGACCTCGACCACGTCGATCTCGAACGCGCCCAGGTTGAATGCCAGGGCAAGGCGGGCCGAACCAGGATCGTGCCGATCACGCCCGCGGCGATCACCGCCGTCAACGACTATCTCAACCGAGCGCGGGACACACTGACCAACGGCGAAACGCAATCACTCTTCGTCAACCACCGGGGCGGGCGGCTCACCCGGCAGGGCTTCTGGCTGATCCTGAAGTCCTACGCGCAGCGGGCCGGCATCGACGACATCACGCCGCACACGCTTCGTCACTCGTTCGCCGCCCACGCCCTCGGGCAGGGCGCCGAACTTTCCGCCGTTCAGAAGCAACTCGGCCACGTCAGCATCTCCACAACCCAGATCTATCGGCAACTCGCCGGTCAGAACGGCGTGGCGCCCCGGATCGACCGCGACGGTACCGGGGAGGTTTAACAACCTCCCATCACCCCCGATTCATCCCCGGCTGGCTATGCGCCAGCACCATCTCGTACTGGCTGGTCTTGTGCCAGCCACTGCACGGCTGGTGACTCCTTGTTCGTCGGCCGCCGCGAGGGAGGGCACAAGACCCTCCCGTACGAGAAGTCTCCCGATTCGTACTGGCTGGTCTTGTACCAGCCACCTTTGACTGGATACACCGCCCCATGACTGACACCAACACCACGCGCGCGTCGTCGATGGAAAAGATCGTCGCCCTCGCCAAGCGGCGCGGATTCGTCTTCCCCGGCTCCGACATCTACGGCGGGCTCGCCAACACCTGGGACTACGGGCCGCTGGGAATCGAACTCAAGAACAACATCAAGCAACTCTGGTGGCGCACGTTCGTCCAGAAACGACCCGATATGGTGGGGCTCGACGCCGGGATCCTGATGAACCCCAGGGTCTGGGAAGCTTCTGGCCACGTCGTCAACTTCAACGACCCGCTCGTCGATTGCAAGACGTGCAAGTCGCGGTTCCGCGCCGACCACCTGCTCGAAGAGAAGCTCGGCATCCTCGACGCGGCCACCAAATCGCCGGACGAGATGTCGGCGATCCTCAAGGAAGTGAACCTCGCCTGCCCACACTGCGGCAACCGGACGCTGACCGATGCCCGGCAGTTCAACATGATGTTCAGCACCACGATCGGCCCGGTGTCCGAGACCGGCACCAGGGTCTACCTGCGGCCGGAGACGGCCCAGGGCATCTTCGTGCAGTACAAGAACGTGGTCGCCTCGTCGCGGGTCAAGCTCCCATTCGGCGTGGGCCAGATCGGCAAGGCGTTCCGCAACGAGATCACGCCAGGCAACTTCATCTTCCGGGTGCTCGAATTCGAGCAAATGGAGATCGAGTATTTCATCAAGCCGGGCGACGGCGAAGCCGCCTTCGAGATGTGGCTGGAGGCGATGTGGTCTTGGGTCCGGCTGCTCGAGCTCAACGAGGATCACATCCGCGTGCGCGAGCACGACCCGGCCGAACTCTCCCATTACTCGGACCGCACCGTGGACTTCGAATACGATTTTCCCGGCTCGATGGGATGGAAGGAACTCTACGGCCTGGCCAACCGCACCGACTTCGACCTCCGCTCGCACCAGGCATCCAGCGGCGTGGACCTGACGTACTTCGATCAGGCGGAAGGCACACGGTATCTTCCCCATGTGATCGAACCGACGTTCGGCGTCGAGCGGTCGATCCTGACCGTGATGATCGACGCCTACGATGAGGAAAGCACGGTCGACGTCAACGGCAAGGCGGATACGCGCGTGGTGATGCGCCTGGCGCCGCGGCTCGCCCCGTACAAGGCGGCGATCCTGCCCCTGGCGAAGAAACCCGAGTTGACATCGGTGGCCCGCGACCTGTTCGACCGGCTTCAGGACGACCTGGGCGTGATGATCGACTACGACGAAACGGCCAACATCGGCAAGCGGTATCGAAGGCAGGACGAGATCGGCACACCTTTCTGTGTGACGGTCGATTTCGACACGCTTGAAGACGAGGCCGTGACCGTGCGCGACCGCGATTCCATGACGCAGCAACGGATCGGGCTCTCCGAAGTTGCCGGCTTTCTCCGAGACGCGATCAGATAAGCCGAATCTCGTACTGGCCGGTCTCGTGCCGGCCACCGCGAGGGAGGGCACAAGACCCTCCCGTACGAGAGTCTCCCCTTTCGTAGTGGCCGGTCTCGTGCCGGCCAACACCAACTTCGGTATCATTCGTGCGGGGACCATCGTCACCGCCCAACGCACCTGAGACAGACCGTGTGACCGTGCGGGTCACTCTTTGAGGAATGGTATGGCCAAAAAATCGAAACAGATTCAGGAAGCAGCCGCCGCCAACCGTGCCGGCGGTGCGGAGGGGACCCAACTCGGTCCCGCGCGCCGGGCGACACGTCGGCCGGACGCCGTGCGGATGCGCAAGGACCAGCGCAAGCAGCAGTTCGAGAAGCAGCAAAAGCAGTGGTTCTACACCAAGATCGGGATTGGAGCCGTGGTGGCCATCGTCATCGGCGCCCTGGTCTGGGGCGCCTGGGGCCAGGTCCAGCAGTGGCGGGTGTCGCGCGATGTCGAAGCCTACTTCGGGGCCTCGGATTTCGTGGGCCAGCATGAACCGGAGGCGGAAATCCTCTACGAGCAGGTGCCGCCCACGGGTGGACCGCACCGTCCGGCCGGCGCCTGGCAGAACTGCGGCTTCTACAACGAGTTCATCGAGAATGAGCGTGGCATCCACTCGCTGGAGCACGGCGCGGCCTGGATCACCTTCGATCCCGACCTCCCCGAGGACCAAATCGACATCCTCAGGGAAAAGGCCGACTCATCGTCGAAGGTGCTCGTCAGCCCGTACCCCGGCATGGACGCACCGGTCGTTGCCTCGGTCTGGGGCAAGCAACTCATGCTCAATGGCGCCGAGGACGACCGGCTGGACCCGTTCATCGCCAACTACGTCAACAACCCCGGCAACACGCCGGAGATCGGCGGCATCTGCTGGAACGGCATTGGCGCCACAACCGAAGAGGTGCCGCAGCAGGAACCGTACGTAAGACCGGAAGGTTCCGATCCGGTCGGGGGCATTCCAGCTTTGGCCGCGACACCCACCGCCGACGTTCTCAATCCAGCTCAGGCCACGCCGGGCGCAACCCCGGCGGCAACCCCTCAAGCCTCGCCCGCGCCCTGACCCGGCGGGGCGGTCCCAAAACCGGACCGCCCCGCCGCCGACAACGCGGGCGGATCCGGGTGGGTGAGTGGTCGTTCACGATCGATGGCGGTACCGCCCCTACCAGATAACGACGCGGTCTATAGTTCTGCAATTCGGTCATCCACCGACTGGTCGACACCTTGACATCCCCCACGAAATCACTCTGGAAAATCCGGCGCCAGCGCGAGAATCATGGCGAACCTGATGCGCGAACGGCTCGCGACGGGTTCTTCGTGCCGCTGCCGGCGAGCCGCCTGGCGCTGGCCGCGCTGGGCATCATCGTCGTCGGGCTCGGGGTGCTCGCCTGGCAACTTTGGCCCAAAGCACCCGGCGGAGAATCCGCGGAAGCCGGCTTCCTGCGCGACATGTACTCGCACCATGCCCAGGCGGTCGAGATGGCGATGACCATCCGGGACCGCACGGACGATGAGGAACTGAACACCCTCACCACCGAGATTGCGCTCGGCCAATCCACGCAGATGGGTACGATGCTGGGCTACCTCGCCTTGTGGGATCTCCCGCTCGGTTCCACGGAACCATCGATGACCTGGATGGGACATCCCGTCGAGGGCTTGATGCCGGGGATGGCGACCGACGAGGAGATCGCGCAACTGGCCACGCTGCCGGTCGCGGAAGCCGAGATCCTCTTCCTCCAGCTCATGATCCGCCACCACCAGGGCGGCGTCGAAATGGCCCAGGCGTACCTGGATCGCGGCGACCAGGAAGAGGTGGCGCTTATGGCCGACCGGATCGTTCTCCTCCAGGCCGCGGAAATCGACACGATGAATTACCTGCTCGAACAGCGCGGTGACGCCCCCGTCACCGAACCCCTGCCCGACTCCCACGAAGAGCATTGAAGACCGTCCCCGGGATTCGTACTGGACGGTCTTGTGCCGTCCACCTCGCGTCGGCGCAAATCGTAGGGGCGGATCCCACGCTGCGCTCTGGCCAGGCTCAGGATCGACCCGTGATCAACTGCTCCGCTCCCCCTATCCTGGTCGATCCTGTTGTCCGCCCGGAGTGCAACCTCTGGGCGGACGACCCTGCACGTCGATTGGCCAGGTGTCCTATGCGACCGGAGTCCGCCCATACGGATAGACGCGGAATGAGGCTACGAAGGGCGATCAGCCACACGTAATACGAACTTCGGTTGGAGAGTGTTGGAATCCCTGGTAGCGGCAGAGCTTGTCTCTGCCCAGATTTCGGGTCGGGAAAACCTCGACCACGATTAGGGATGTACGACTGTCTACCCGAAGTCCGTATAAGGGGTTCCAGGGCGGAGCAAGCTCCGCAGCCCTACCGAATATCCGTCCCGGCCGACTCGATCAAGTCCGCCATCGCTGCGTCGCCGGGATCGCCAGTCGAGCGGAGGCCAGCCGAGGCGGTGGCGCGATCGGCGGCGGACCGGTTCTGGCTGACCTTCCACTTGCCAATCATCCGCGACACCGGCAACTCGATGCCGACGATGTTGGCCAGCATACCCTCGAGGTAGCTGGCCGGTGCATCGGCCATCCGCCACGGGACTGGCTGCGGTGCCTCCATCGTCTTCGTCAGGCGCCCAACGATTCCCCGCAGCCACTTCTCGTCCTCGTGAACGACCAGTTGGCCATACGTATGGACGACGGCATAGTTCCAGGTCGGAACCACCTCGTGCGTCTCCTTCTTCGAGGCGTACCAGTTTGGCGAAATGTAGGCATCGGCTGCCTGGAACACCGCCAGCGATTCGCCCCGGTGATTGCCCTGTCGCCAAACGTCGTTGATCCTGGCCACGTGCCCGATCAGCGCGCCGTGCTCGCCGCGACCCGGATCGAGCAGCAGCGGGATGTGGTTGGCGGCGATGCCGTCGTCGCCGACCGTTATCAGGGTAGCCAGCGGAAACGTCGCGATCAGTTCGCGCATCGCCTCGGGCCGACATTCGGCGAAGTGTTCGGGGAGGTACACCATCAGTCGGTCCTCATGGCAGGCGAATCCGCGTCTCGCTCACGTCGTACATCGCCGGCTCTTCGGCGATCGCGGCCAGACCGTCGCGTTCCAGGCCATGCACGATGTCCAGCAACCAGGGCACGTCGGCTTCGGCAAACGTGGGCCGCACGATTGGCCCGAGTTCGCCGACGGTGATCCCGGTGTCCCGGCGATCCCGCAGCGCATCGACGACCCGGCCTCGGAAGTAGCGGTTCGACTCCTTGAACGGTCCTTCCTTCTTCGCCTTTACACCCCGTGGCCGCTCGACGATCAGCGACTGGATGTCCGGGTACGCGGCGCACGATTGCTGCACGGGACAGACGACGCACAGTGGCTTGCGGGCGGTGCAGTGCAAGGCGCCGAACTCGATCAGCGCCTGGTTCCAGTCCCACCCATGACCCGCGGGCAGTGTCTCGGCCGCCAATTGGATGATCTCCCGGTCGTTGGCGAGCGGCGCGGGCAGTTCCGGCCCCAGGAAGACCCGGTGCAGCACGCG
>Ga0136640_10000608_pt1 | contig 13881 bp, 11 predicted proteins | sample AntDrymUQ8642106_2_FD_105498 | JGI IMG/M metagenome (GOLD analysis project Ga0136640, IMG submission 105498) | Polar desert sand microbial communities from Dry Valleys, Antarctica - metaG UQ864 (21.06) | ecosystem: Environmental > Terrestrial > Soil > Desert | place: Antarctica: Dry Valley...
CCGGGTCGTTGCTGCCGGTGCATGGTGCCCGTTGTCGTACTGGTGGTACGGGGGCGGGCACCGGGTGCCGGCAGCAGCGAGCCGGGCCCGCCGGAACACGTGGAACTTTCGGACGGGACCACTAGTGCAGGACGCCGACGCCTACCGGGCGGAGTCCCGCCGGGGCTGGGGCTCCGTCGCGGAGGGCTGGGAGCGCCATGCGCCCTCGATCCGCGGCGCCTTCATGCCGGTCACGGTGTGGATGCTCGACGCGGCCCACCTGCAGCCCGGCGCCCGGGTGCTCGAGCTCGCAGCCGGGACGGGGGAGGTCGGCCTGATGGCGCACGAGCTGATCCAGCCCGGCGGCAGCCTGATCATCTCGGACTTCGCCCCTGAGATGCTCAGCGCGGCCCAGCGCCACGCTGACGAGCGCGGGGCCGGCGACATCCGCTTCAAGCAGATCGACATGGAGTCCATCGACGTGGACGCGGCGTCGCTGGACGCCGTGCTGTGCCGCTTCGGGCTGATGTTCCTGCCCGACCCCGAGGCGGCCCTGCGCGAGGTGCGGCGTGTCCTGCGGCCGGGCGGGCGCTTCACGACCGCCGCGTGGACGGCGGCGGAGGAGAACCCATGGTCGTCGGTCGTCTCCGCGACGCTGGTCGAGCTCGGCCACGCCGAGGCCCCGCCGCCCGGCCAGCCCGGGCAGTTCGCCTTCGCGCGCGACGGGCTGCTCCGGGAGCTGCTCGAGGGGGCGGGGTTCGTCGACGGCATCGCGGTCGAGGCGCTCGCCTTCGCCATGCCGGAGACCTTCGACACGTGGTGGGCGCGCACGCAGGAGATGTCGCGCGTCGGCGCGGTCATCCGGGCGCTGGCGGCCGGCGAGCGCGACGACGTCCGTGAGGCGCTGCGCGCCAAGCTCGCCCGCTACGAGGACGCCGACGGCGTGCTGCAACTCCCGGCCCGCACGTGGGTCGGGGCCGCCACCGCGTAGCGCCGGGGCCAATAGCCTTGCGGCCCTATGGCTGACAAGGACATCTTCTACGACGACGACGCCGACCTCGGGCTGCTCGAGGGCAAGACGGTCGCGGTCCTCGGGTACGGCTCGCAGGGCCACGCCCACTCGCTGAACCTCAAGGACTCGGGCGTGGACGTCGTGGTCGGACTGCGCGAGGACTCCGCGTCGGGTGACAAGGCGCGCTCGGAGGGCCTGGAGGTCTCGAGCCTCGCCGACGCCGCCGCGCGCGGCGACATCGTGATGCTGCTCGTCCCGGACGAGCTGCACCGGACGGTGTGGGAGGCCGACGTCGCCGAGGGCATCGAGAAGGACAACCTGCTGCTCTTCGGCCACGGCTTCTCCATCCACTACGACGAGGTGCAGCCGCCGCCGGACGTCGACGTCGCGCTGGTGGCGCCCAAGGGGCCCGGGCACATCGTCCGCCGCCAGTACCTCGAGGGCTCCGGCGTCCCAGGCCTGATCGCCATCGACCAGGACGCCACGGGCCATGCGCAGCAGCTGGCGCTGGCCTACGCTCGCGGCATCGGCTGCACCCGCGGCGGCGTCATCGAGACCTCGTTCCGCGAGGAGACCGAGACCGATCTCTTCGGCGAGCAGGCCGTCCTGTGCGGCGGCGCCTCGGAGCTGGTCCGCGCGGGGTTCGAGACGCTGGTGGAGGCCGGCTACGACCCGCGTATGGCGTACTTCGAGTGCCTGCACGAGCTCAAGCTGATCGTCGACCTGATGTACGAGAAGGGCATCAGCGGAATGCGCTACTCGATCTCCAACACCGCCGAGTACGGCGACCTGACCCGGGGCAAGCGCGTCATCACCGACGAGACGCGGGCATCGATGCGGAAGATCCTCGGGGAGATTCAGTCCGGCGAGTTCGCGAAGGAGTGGATCGCGGAGAACAACGCGGGGCAGGAGAACTTCAAGCGCATGCGCGAAGAGGGTCAGAAGGCGCAGGTCGAGACGACGGGCAAGGAGCTGCGCGGCATGATGGACTGGATCGAAACCGAGTTCTGACCCCATTCGGACGCGTCCACTAGCGTCGGCCCCATGAGGGTCCTCGTCGCCGAGAAGCTGGCCGATTCGGGCATCGACGCCCTGCGCGAGCACTTCGAGGTCGATCTCGGCTACGACTGGACGGCAGAGGAGCTCGCCGAGCGCATCGGGGCCTACGACGGGCTGTTGATCCGCTCCTCCACCCAGGTCACCGCCGCGCTGATCGAGCGCGCGGACCGGTTGAAGGTCGTCGGCCGCGCCGGCATCGGCGTGGACAACGTCGACGTCGAGGCCGCCACCAAGCGCGGCATCGTGGTCGCCAACGCGCCGCAGTCGAACATCATCGCCGCCGCCGAGCACACGATGGCGCTGATGCTCGCCGTCGCGCGCAACATCCCGCGCGCCCACGCGTCGCTGACCGCCGGCAGGTGGGAGCGCTCGCAGCTCTCGGGCGCCGAGCTGTACGAGAAGACGCTCGGCATCCTCGGCTTCGGCCGCATCGGGCAGCTCGTCGCCGCCCGTGCGCGGGGTTTCGGCATGCATCTCGTCGCCTACGACCCGTTCGTCAGCGAGGATCTCTACCGCGAGGCGGGTGTCGAGATGGCCGCCTCCGCCGACGACCTGCTCGCGCAGGCCGACTTCCTCACCGTCCACCTGCCGCGCACGCCCGAGACCCGCGGCTACCTCGATGCCGAGGCGTTCGCCAAGATGCGCGACGGCGTCGTCGTCCTCAACGTCGCCCGTGGCGAGCTGCTCGTCGACGCGGACCTCCAGGCCGCGCTGGACTCCGGCAAGGTCGCCGGAGCGGGACTCGACGTCTTCCACACCGAGCCGATCACCGAGCACCCGCTGTTCGCCTATCCGCAGGTGGTCGTCACGCCGCACCTGGGCGCCTCCACCGCTGAGGCGCAGGACCGCGCCGGCGTGCAGACCGCCGAGCAGGTCGTGGCGGCCCTGACCGGCGGGGTCGTCTCCACGGCGGTCAACGTCCCGGCGATCTCCGCCGAGGACCAGGAGCTGCTCGGCCCGTTCGTGCCGCTGTGCCGCAAGCTCGGGGCACTGGCGATGGCGCTCGCCGGCGGCTCTTCGGTCGAGTCCGTCGGAGCGGAGTACCTGGGCCGCATCGCCGAGCGCGACACCCGCTTCCTCACCCTCGGGGTGCTGATGGGGACGCTGGCCGGTCGCGTCGACGAGGAGGTCAATCTCGTCAACGCGCCCTCGCTGGCCGCCGATCGCGGCATCACCGTGCGCGAGACGCGCCAGCCCTCCGCCCGTGACTATTCCGATCTCGTGCGCGTCACGGTTCGCAGCGGCGACGAGGTGGTCCGGGTCGTCGGGACGCTCGTCGGCCGCAAGCATCGGCCGCACCTGCTCGAGGCCTGGGGCCAGCGCTTCAACCTCCAGCTCGACGATCACGTCTCCCTGTTTCGCAACTCCGACGTGCCCGGCATGATCGGCCGCGTAGGCACGTTGCTGGGCGAGCGCAGGGTCAACATCGCGCAGATGGTCGTCGGGCGCGAGGACGGCGCCAGCTCCGACGCCGCGGTGATGGTCCTCACCACGGACGCCCAGATCCCCCGCGACGTGCTCGAGGAGATCGTCGCCCTCGACGGCTTCCTCGACGGCCGCTCCGTGTCCCTGGCCTAGTTCCCGCATACAGCGCGAAGCGGTCCCGGTGGCGTCCGGGCCCGCGGATATCGTCGCCGGTCCGTGATTGCGATTCCTCTCTCCAGCGTCGCCGGCCACCACCCGATGGGCGCCTCCACGGGCGTGCTGGGCCGCGGAAGCGATTGGCCGCGCCTGGTGCGGGCCGCGTGCGCGGTGTCGACCCATGCGGTGGAGCTCGCCGCGCACGACGCGCCGGAGCTCGGCGGCCTCGTCGCCTACCTGCGCGGCCGGCCGCGGCTGCCCTTCCGCCACGTGAGCGTGCACACGCCGGTCAAGGGCGCCCTGGGCTCCGACGCCGAGCGCGTCGCCGCCCTGCTCGAGCTGCCGCCGGACGTGCGCACGCTGGTCGCGCACCCGGACCTCGTCGAGGACCCGGCTCCCTACCGCGCGCTGGGGCGCCGGGCGATCTTCGAGAACATGGACGCCCGTAAGGCCGGCGGGCGCACGGCGGACGAGCTCGCCCCCCTGTTCGCGGCGCTGCCCGAGGCCGGCTTCTGCCTGGACATCGCGCACGCGCACACGATCGATCCGACCATGGACGTCGCCGCCGAGCTGCTGGACCGCTTCCGCGGCCGGCTGCGCGAGGTGCACCTGTCCTCCATCCGCGACGGCTCCCACACGACGCTCACGCCGGAGGACGAGGCGCGGTTCGCGCCGCTGCTCGCGCGCTGCCGCGACGTGCCGTGGATTCTCGAGGCCGCGCCGCCCGCCCGCTGGGCCGCTCCCGTGCGCCTGCCCATGCGCGCGGTGGGCGAGTCGCTCGCCGCCTGAGGCGTCGCCGCTCGGGCCGCGCCGCGCGCTTACCCGGGCGGGGCCCGGTGCGTCGCCGCGCCCAATGGTGGCCGGAGCCACCATTTCCCGCGTCGAGGCCGGTTGGCGCGCGCCCGCCGCCGTGTACCGTCCGCGCCGTGTCCGTCGCGGCCCTCGCCGAGCAGACCGGCGAGGCGTTCGCTTCCATCCTCGCTGCGCGGGAGCGCACCGAGGCCGGGATCGCGCAGCGGCGCGCGCGGCTCGACGGGGTGGTGCTGGACCCGGACGCCGCCGTGGTGCTGCTCGGCTCCTGGGGCCGACACGAGGTCACCCGCGCGTCCGACGACGACGCGATCGTGTTGTTCTGCGGCGCGCCGCGCGACGCCGTCCGGCCCGAGCCCGGGGTGGTCGCCAACCTGCTCGGCGGCCCGTCGCCCGGGCCCGAGGGCCTGTTCGGCGCCACCGCGTGGCTGAGCGACCTCACCGACCGCATCGGGCTCGACCTCGACACCAACACCAACCTCACGCGACGCATGCTCTTCCTGCTCGAGTCGGTCGCCGTGGCGGGCGACCACGCCCACGCCGCCGCGCGGGAGTCGCTGCTGGGCACCTACCTCGCCCAGCACGAGGGCGACTACCGGCCGCCGCGCTTCCTGCTCAACGACCTGATCCGGTACTGGCGCACGATCGCGGTCGACTTCGAGGGCAAGCATCGCGCGCGGGCGGGGGAGGGGTGGGGGCTGCGCCACGCCAAGCTGCGCTTCTCGCGCAAGGTCCTCTTCGCCGGCGGGCTGCTGCCCGTCCTGGAGTGCCACGCCCTCCCGGCCGCGGAGATGCCGGCCTTCCTGGCGAAGCGTCTTGCGGAGCCGCCGCTGGACCGCCTCGCAGCCGCGTTCCTCGCGCACGACATGGCCGATGCCGGCGCCCGCGCCCTGCGCGCCTACAGCGCCTTCCTCGAGATGCTCGACGACGCGGCCTCCCGGGCCGAGCTCGCCGGGCTCGCGGAGGAGGACGCGCACGCCTCCGAGCTCTTTCAGCGCGTGCGCGAGCACGGCGACGACCTCCAGGCGGCGCTGCTCGCGCTGCTGTTCGAGGACCGTGAGCTCGAGCGACTGGTACGCGACTACCTCGTGTTCTAGACTCTTGGACCGTGGCCTTCCGCCTCGATTTCCTCCTCCTCCTTCTCCTCCCCCCGCGGGGGGAATAGCTGCGCGTGGCGGCCGCCTGAAGCCGCGAACGAAGGGAAAGCTGGAAACCGAGACACGAGAAAGGCAAGCGCCATGACCACTGACCCCGACCGGGTCGTCATCTTCGACACCACGCTGCGCGACGGCGAGCAGTCGCCGGGCATCTCGCTGAACAAGACGGAGAAGCTCGAGATCGCGCATCAGCTCGCGCGGCTCGGCGTGGACGTCATCGAGGCCGGGTTCCCGATCGCCTCCCCCGGCGACTTCGAGGCCGTGCAGGCCATCGCCCGCGAGGTCCCCGGCCCCGTCATCGCCGCCCTCGCCCGCGTTCAAGCCGCCGACGTGGAGCGTGCCGCCGAGGCGGTGCGCGACGCCGAGCGACCTCGCATCCACACCTTCGTCTCGACCTCGGACATCCACATCGAGCACCAGCTGCAGTCCACGCGCTCCGACGTCAAGGCCCAGGCGCGGGCCGCCGTCGCGCACGCCAAGTCGTTCGTCGAGGACGTCGAGTTCTCCCCGATGGACGCCACCCGGGCCGACGTCGAGTACACGGCGGAGGTGATCCAGATCGCGATCGACGAGGGCGCCACGACGATCAACGTCCCGGACACGGTCGGCTACACGATGCCGCTGGAGTACGCCGCCTTCCTCGCGCGCCTCTACGAGCTCGTGCCCGCCCTGCGCGACGTCGTGCTCTCCGTGCACTGCCACGACGACCTGGGCCTCGCGGTCGCCAACACCTTCGCCGGCGTGCAGGCGGGGGCGCGGCAGGTGGAGGTCGCCATCAACGGCCTCGGTGAGCGGGCGGGCAACGCGTCGCTGGAGGAGATCGTGATGCTGCTCGAGACGCGCAAGTCCGACCTCGGCTTCCAGACCGGCATCACCACGCAGGAGATCGCCCGCACGAGCCGCCTGGTCTCCCGACTCACGGGCTACAACGTCCAGCCCAACAAGGCGATCGTCGGGCGCAACGCCTTCGCCCACGAGTCCGGCATCCACCAGGACGGCGTGCTCAAGGAGCGCACCACCTATGAGATCATGGACGCGCGGTCGATCGGCCTCGACGCCAACTCGCTGGTGCTGGGCAAGCACTCCGGCCGGCACGCCCTGCGCGCCGCGCTCGAGGAGCTCGGCTACCAGGTCGACGGGGCTGCGCTCAACCAGGCCTTCAAGCGCTTCAAGGAGGTCGCCGACCGCAAGAAGCAGGTCACCGCGATGGACCTCGAGGCGCTGGTGACCGACGAGCTGCGCGCCGGCAGCGGCGACGCGTGGACGCTCGAGTGGTTCGAGGTCGAAGCCTCCTCCCGCCGGCCGCCCCACGCGCGCGTCGGGCTCGTCGACGGCGACGGCGAGGCGGTGACCGGCGACTTCACCGGCGACGGGCCGATCGACGCCATCTTCCGCGCCATCAACTCCGCAACTCGCCGTGAGGCCAAGCTGCGCGACTTCCGCATCGATTCGGTCACCGACGGCCAGGACGCGCTCGGCGAGGCCAGCGTGGTCCTCGAGCTCGCGGACCAGAAGGCCTCCGGGCAGGGCGTCTCGACGGACATCATCGAGGCCTCCGCGCTCGCCTACGTACGGGCGCTGTCGAACTGCGAGCGGCGCCTCGAGCACGAGGCCGGGCGCACCGAGGAGCCGGTCGAGGCGGCGTAGCGCGTCTCAGGTTCTCATCCGGCCAGCCGCCGGCCCTGGACGCGGCCGGCGGCGACGACCGCGCCGCGGTGGGCGCCGTCCATGAGGTTCGTGCCCATCGCCTTCATGCAGCCGGCGTCCGGCGCGACGATGCGGGTGCGGGCGCCGCGGGCGCGCAGCACCTGCAGCTCGGCGAGGCCCGCGGCCTGGCCGGCGGCGCGCAGCAGCCCCGCCGCGCTGCGGCCCGGCCCGCCGCGGCCGAAGGTCGGCAGCAGGGCGAGCACCTCGGACTGGCGCCCGGCGGGAGCGGCGTCGAGGTTGGACAGGCTCCAGACGCCGCCGTCGACGTATTCTCTGCCGCCGATCGCCACCGGCGCGAACAGCCACGGGACCGAGCACGACGCGAGGACCGCCTCGGCGACGCCGGCGGTGGGCGCGCCGGGGGAGCCGAAGACCACGCGGCGCCCGCTGGACCGGTCGACCGCCGTCACGCGCAGGCGGCCGTCGAAGCTCCCCAGGCGCTCCGTGTAGGCGCCGAGGTCGAGGTCGCGCGCCTTCGGACGCCTGGCCGTCCTGAGGATCGCGGCGCGCGCGGCGGCGCCGGGCGCGCGGGTGGCCCGCAGGGCGAGCGGGACCAACGGCGCCGTCGCGGCCGCCGCCACGCGCCCGCCGCTGCCCGCGAGGCGGCGCAGCGGCCCCGGGGGCTCGTCGTCGATCGGCACCTCCGCGGAGATGTCGTGCAGCGCCTCCAGATCTGCGGCCGGGCGTCCGGCGGCGAGGTGGGCGGCGACGTAGGCGCCGGCCGAGGTGCCGACGAAGTACTCGCAGCGGCGCAGGTCGAGCCCGCCGGCCTCCTCCAGTCCCGCGATCAGCCCGCGCAGCCACGCGATGCCGAGGGTGCCGCCCGCGCCCAGCACGAGGACGTCGGGAAGCGACTGCACGGGCCGAGCCATCACTTTCGACTCTAGTAACAGACGGACGTATGCGATAACGTACGCCACCGATGGCCGTGACCGCCCTCCCCGCACCCGGCCTCGGTCCCCGCATCCGCGCCCTGCGCGAGGCCTCGTCGTTGTCCCTGCGCGACCTCGCTGAGCGCTCGGGCGTCTCGGCGCCGATGCTCAGCCAGGTCGAGCGGGGGGAGACGAGCCCGACGCTCCAGGTCGCCACGCGCATCGCGAGCGGGCTCGAGCTGCGCCTGTCCCAGCTGCTGCGCCTTGACGAGGACGGTGCCGTCCTGATCGTCCGCCAGGGCGACAGGCGCAGAGCCGGCTCACGCGGCGGGCACGCCTACGAGATCCTCACGCCGCCGCTGCCGGGCCAGCGCGCCGAGGTCACCCGGCACACGCTGGCGCCCGGCGCCCGCACGGGCGACGCGCCGATCCACGAGCCCGGCTCCCGCGAGACCGTGCTGGTCCTCGAAGGCGACGTCGTGTTTCGCTGCGACGGCGAGGATCACGACCTGCACGCGGGCGACTGCGTCACCTTCGACGCCGATCTTTCCCACCACTTCGAGAACCCCGGAAAGGAGGAAGCGGTCCTGCTCGGCGTCCTGTCGGCGGGCCTGCGCCGCTCATGAGCACCCCCACCACGCTGCTGGACAAGATCTGGGCCACCCACGAGGTGGCGCGGGATCTGCTGTTCATCGACCTGCACCTCGTGCACGAGGTCACCAGCCCGCAGGCCTTCGACGGCCTCCGGCTCGCCGGCCGCGCCGTCCGCCGCCCCGACCGCACGCTTGCCACGGCCGATCACAACGTGCCCACGGACGGCACCCCGACCGCCGCTCGCATCAAGGAGACGCTGTCGCGCGTTCAGGTGGAGACGCTGGAACGCAACTGCGAGGAGTTCGGCGTCCCGGTCTACAGCCTCGGCTCCGAGCGCCAGGGGATCGTCCACATCATCGGCCCGGAGCTGGGCGTCACCCAGCCAGGCATGACCATCGTCTGCGGTGACTCGCACACCGCCACCCACGGCGCCTTCGGCGCGCTGGCCTTCGGGATCGGCACGAGCGAGGTCGAGCACGTGCTCGCCACCCAGACGCTCGCCCAGCCGCGGCCGAAGTCGATGCGCATCGTCTACACCGGCGCCCCCGGCCCGGGGGTGACCGCCAAGGACCTGATCCTCGGCACCATCGGCCAGATGGGCACGGGCGGGGCGGCGGGCCACGCGGTCGAGTACGCCGGCCCGGCGATCGAGGCGCTCTCCATGGAGGGACGCATGACGATCTGCAACATGACCATCGAAGGCGGTGGTCGCGCCGGGATGATCGCACCCGACGAGACGACCTTCGAGTGGATCCGCGGGCGTGCCGGCGCGCCGGAGGACTTCGAGGAAGCAGCGGACGTGTGGCGAACGCTGCGCACGGACGAGGGCGCAGCGTTCGACCGCGAGATCGAGGTCGACGCCGCCGCGCTGTCACCGCTGGTCTCCTGGGGCACCACGCCGGCGCAGGTCGTGCCGGTCAAGGGCGCGGTCCCACGGCCGTCGAGCGAGAGCGAGGAGCGCGCGCTGACCTACATGGCGCTCGAGCCGGGCACGCCGATGGAGGAGATCACGCTCGACCGCGTCTTCATCGGATCCTGCACGAACGGGCGCATCGGCGACCTGCGCGCCGCCGCCTCGATGCTCGGCTCGCACACCGTGCACCCGAACATCCGCGCGATGGTCGTGCCGGGCTCGGACGCCGTCCGCCGCCAGGCCGAGGCCGAGGGCCTCGACGAGACGTTCCGCGCCGCCGGCTTCGAGTGGCGTACCGCGGGCTGCTCGATGTGCCTGGGCATGAACGAGGACACGCTGGAGCCGGGGGAGCGCTGCGCCTCGACGTCGAACCGCAACTTCGAGGGCCGGCAGGGGCGCGGCGGGCGCACGCACCTCGTTTCTCCGCAGATGGCCGCCGCCGCGGCCATCGAGGGCCGGTTCGTCGATATCAGGGGGTGGGAGTGATGGAGCCGGTGGGCATCATCTCGGGCGCGGTCTCGGTGCTCGACCGCGCCGACGTGGACACGGACCAGATCATCCCGGCGAAGTTCCTCAAGCGCGTCGAGCGCACGGGCTTCGGGGAGTTCCTGTTCTGGGAGTGGCGCACCCAGGAGGGGTGGGACCTGCCGGCCAACCCGATCCTCGCGGCCGGGCCGAACTTCGGCTGCGGCTCGTCGCGCGAGCACGCGCCGTGGGCGCTCGAGGACTATGGCTTCAAGGCGGTCGTGTCGTCGAGCTTCGCCGACATCTTCTTCAACAACTGCCTGAAGATCGGCCTGCTGCCGGTCCGCCTGCCGGAAGCCGACGTGCGCGCGCTGATGGCGGCCGTCGAGGCGGAGGTCGACCTCGAGGCGCTGGAAGTGCGCTTCGAGGGGCGGGTGGTGCCGTTCGAGATCGAGGAGGAGCGCCGGCACCGGCTGCTCAACGGGCTCGACGACATCGCCCTGACGCTGCAGCAGGACGACGCCATCTCGGAGTACGAGCGCACGCACGAGCGCTCCGGCCCGGTCACGACCGCGCTGTGAGTGGGCGAATCGTCACCCTGCCCGGTGACGGGATCGGGCCGGAGATCATGCCGTGTGCGGTGCGCGTCCTCGACGCCGTAGCGCCCGGCTTCGGCTTTGAGGAGCATGTGTTCGGCGGCGCGTCGATCGACGCCCATGGCGAGCCTCTCACCTCCGACACCCTCGAGGCATGCCGTTCGGCCGACGCGGTGCTCCTGGGGGCCGTCGGCGGCCCCCGGTGGGACGCGGGCGGCCCACGCCCCGAGGCCGGCCTGCTGGGGATCCGCAAGGAGCTCGGCCTGTTCGCCAACCTGCGCCCGGTGCGCGCGATCGCGTCGCTGGCGGGCGCCTCGCCGCTGCGCGACGTCGAGAACGTCGACCTGCTGGTCGTCCGCGAGCTCACCGGCGGGATCTACTTCGGCGCCAAGGAGGAGGGGACCGAGCAGGCATCGGACCTCTGCGCCTACTCCCGCGAGGAGGTCGAGCGCATCGCCCGCGTCGCCTTCGGGGCCGCCCGCTCGCGCGTCACGAGCGTGGACAAGGCCAACGTCCTGGCCACCTCGCGGCTGTGGCGCACCGTCGTCTCCGAGCTGCACTCGAAGGAGTTCCCCAACGTCGAGCTCCAGCACCTGCTGGTCGACAACGCGGCGATGCAGCTCGTCACCTCGCCCCGCCACTTCGACGTGATCCTCACCGAGAACATGTTCGGCGACATCCTCAGCGACGAGGCCTCGATCCTCACCGGCTCGATAGGCCTGCTGCCGAGCGCCTCGCTCGGCGCCGGCGGCCCCGGGCTGTTCGAGCCCGTCCACGGCTCCGCGCCGGACATCGCGGGGCAGGGCATCGCGAATCCGCTGGCGATGATCCTCTCGGCCGCACTGATGTTGCGCCACGCCTTCGGCCTCGAGTCCGAGGCCACCCGCGTGGAGCTCGCCGTCGACGCCGCGCTCGACGACGGCCTGCGCACGGCCGACCTCGGGGGCGCCGCGACGACAGCCGAGGCGCTGAACGCGGTGCTCCAACACCTGTGAGGCGCACTTCACCGCCGGTACACTCGCCTGACCTTCAACCGAGGAGCCGAGAGCGGTGGTCTCAGCAGATTGCGTGTGGATGAACGGGGAGTTCGTGGCCTTCGAGGACGCGAAGGTCTCCGTACTCACGCACGCGCTGCACTACGGGACGGGCGTCTTCGAGGGCATCCGCTGCTACGACACCCCGCGCGGCCCGGCGGTGTTCCGCCACACGGCGCACATCGACCGGCTGTTCCAGTCGGCCCGCATGTACTTCATGGACATCCCGTTCAGCCGGGACGAGATCCGGGCGGCGACGGACGAGCTGATCGTGCGCAACGGCTTCCGGGGCTGCTACATCCGGCCCCTCGTGTTCCGCGGCGCCGGCCCGATGGGCCTCTACCCGCTCAACTCCCCGGTCGAGATCGCGATCGCGGCGTGGGAGTGGGGGAGCTACCTCGGCGACGAGGGCAAGCTCAACGGCGTCCGGGCGCGGGTCTCGAGCTGGCGGCGCATCGACTCCGCGAGCGTGATCCCGGCCGCCAAGGCCACGGGCCAGTACCTGAACTCGATCAACGCCAAGGTGGAGTCCGAGAAGGCCGGCTACGAGGAGGGCATCCTGCTCGACACGCGCGGCTTCGTGAGCGAGGGCACCGGCGAGAACCTCTTCATCGTCAAGGACTCAAAGCTCGCCACGCCGCACTTCACCTCGGACATCCTCGGAGGCATCAACCGCCACTCGGTGATCGAGATCATCCGCGACCTCGGCTACACGGTCGAGGAGCGCGACATCGCCCGCGGCGAGCTCTACATGGCCGACGAGTTCTTCATGACCGGCACCGCCGCCGAGCTGACGCCGATCCGCGAGATCGACGACCACCCCGTCGGAACAGGCCGTCCCGGGCCGATCACCGAGCGGGTGCGCGCGATCTTCGAGGACGCGCTGCACGGCCGCTCGGAGCGCTACGCCAAGTGGAACGACCTGGTCGAAGTACCAGCACGCGCGACGTGATCGTCTACGACTGCACCCTTCGCGACGGGATGCAAGGGGAAGGCATGTCCCTGTCAGCGGAAGAGAAGCTGCGGGTCGCGCACGTGTTGGACGGCCTGGGCGTGCACGTCATCGAGGCCGGCTTCCCCGCCTCGAACCCCAAGGAGGCGGAGTTCTTCGGGCTGCTGGCCGCGGAGGACCTCGCCCACGCGCAGGTCGCCGCCTTCGGCATGACCCGGCGCCCCGACCTCGCGGCGTCCGGCGATCCCGCGCTGCGGGTGCTCGCCGACTGCTTCGCCCCGGTGGCGACGATCGTCGGCAAGTCCTGGGGCCTGCACCTCGAGAAGGTCATCAGGGTCGAGCGCGACGAGAACCTGCGGATGATCGCCGACACGGTCGCCTTCCTGGTCGGAGCGGGCAAGCGCGTCGTCTACGACGCCGAGCACTTCTTCGACGGCTACGCGGACGATCCGGCCTACGCGCTGTCCTGCGCCCGCGCGGCCGCCGAGGCGGGAGCCGAATGGGTCGCGCTGTGCGACACCAACGGCGGGCGCATGCCCCACGAGATCGCCGCCGCGACGCGCACGGTGATCGACGCGCTCGGCAGCGGGGTCGGGATCCACTGTCACGACGACGCGGGCTGCGGCGTCGCCAACACCCTCGCCGCCGTGCGGGAGGGCGCCGGAATGGTGCAGGGCACGATGAACGGCTACGGCGAGCGCTGTGGCAACGCGAACCTGGTCTCGATCGTCCCCAACCTGCAGCTCAAGCTCGGCCACGTGTGCCTGCCCTCGCTGGCGGGCCTGACGGAGGCCTCGCACCTGCTCGACGAGCTGCTGAACCTCCAGCCTGACGCCAACCGCCCGTACGTCGGCGCCAACGCGTTCGCGCACAAGGGCGGGATGCACGTCGCGGGCGTCAACGCCGACCCCGCGACCTTCGAGCACGTCGATCCGGCCACGGTCGGCAACAGCCGCGAGATCCTCATCTCCGAGCTCTCGGGCAAGGGCACCGTGCTCACGCGGGCGCAGCAGACCGGGGCCGACCTCGACGAGGAGGGAGCGGCGCGCGTCGCGGAGCGCGTCAAGGCGCTCGAGCACCGGGGCTTTCACTTCGAGGCCGCCGACGGATCGTTCGACCTGCTCATCCGCAGGCAGACGGGGGAGTACGA
>Ga0136640_10000609_pt1 | contig 13825 bp, 14 predicted proteins | sample AntDrymUQ8642106_2_FD_105498 | JGI IMG/M metagenome (GOLD analysis project Ga0136640, IMG submission 105498) | Polar desert sand microbial communities from Dry Valleys, Antarctica - metaG UQ864 (21.06) | ecosystem: Environmental > Terrestrial > Soil > Desert | place: Antarctica: Dry Valley...
GATGGAGCCGACGACGTCGTCGAGGGCGACCCAGCTCCACCACTGGTTGCCGCTTCCTATCTTCCCTCCCCCGCCGAGCTTGAAGATGGGGAGCGTCGTCCCGAGGGCCCCGCCTTGCGGGCTGAGCACGATACCCAGGCGCGGGTACACCACCCTGATGCCGGCCTGCAGCGCCGGCTCCGCCGCGGCCTCCCACTCCCGGCAAACCCCGGCCAGAAAATCCGTGCCGGGGGCGCTCTCCTCGATCAGGACCTCGTCGCCGCGGTCCCCGTAGTAGCCGACGGCCGAGGTCGAGACCATGACCTTCGGCGGATCGGGGAGGGCGGCTATACTCTCCGCCAGAAGCCGCGTTCCCTGTACCCTGCTGTCGAGGATGCGCCGTTTCTTCTCGGGGTTCCATCGTCCCTGGGCGATGCTCTCGCCGGCGAGGTGGACGACGGCCTCCATCCCTTCGAGTTCGCCGTCGATGGTGCCGGCGGAGGGGTCCCAGCGGATGGTGTTGGCCCCCGTTTGGGAGCGGCTCAGGCGGGTGACGGTGTGGCCGTTGGCTTCCAGCTCCGGGACGAGCGCTGACCCGATGAGGCCCGTTGCGCCGCTGATCAGGACGTTCATCTCTCTCCTCCGCTGGCCGTCACCTCTCTACATGGTAACGCGCCAACCCGTCCCGCGGCGTGTCAGGTCTCCCGGCCGGATCAAGGCTAGGACCGATTTTCTTGCTTCCGGTCGCGCCAGAAATGTCGCAGGACAAGGAACAGGGCCACGGCCGCGGCAGCCACTATGAGCACCACGTTGGAGTACGAGCCGATCCAGCCAGACACCGCCTGCCAGTTGGCGCCGAGCGCCACACCGGCCCCGATCAGAAGCCCGTTCCACGCCGCGGACCCGAGGGTCGTCAGGAGGACGAACCGCAGCACCGGCATCTCCATGGTGCCAGCCGGGATGGACACGATGCTCCGCGCCACCGGAACGACCCGGGCGAAGAGCACGACCCAATCGCCGTAGCGCCGGAACCAGCCCTCGGCCCGCCGGAGGCCTCCCTCGTCTACCCGCAGCCATTTCCCGTAACGGAGGACGAGCTTGCGCCCCCCCCACCGCCCCAGCGCGTACAACACGAGCGCGCCCGCGACGCTGCCGAAGGTCGCCGCAAAGACCGCACCCCACAGGTTCAGATCCCCCCGGCCCACCAGAAACCCCGCGAGCGGCAAGACCACCTCCGAGGGGATCGGGGGAAAAAGGTTCTCCGCCACGAGCAACAGGGCCAACCCGAGGTACCCGAGCGCCCCGATCACATCCAGAACCAACTGCCCTACGTCGCCAAACACCAGCCCTCCGCACGGATCGCCGCGGTCTCGACTGTCAAGACCGCCCGAGACACTACCACTGATACCCCAAACCCCACGAAAGGTTTCGTCCCGCCCCGAACCGCGCGGACGCGTGCGGACGTCGAACCCGCCCCGCGACAAGACCCCCACAACGGCCACATCGCCGCCGCATCCGCTTGACATCCTTTTGACATCCATATACCATCCACATGGATGTTCAGTAGATGTATTGTGGAATTCGGGGGATCGGTTGGGATGAGCGAGACGGAGAAGATCACGATCAATTTGGGGTTGGTGGATCTGGGGCAGGTGGACCTGCTGGTGCAGGAGGGTTTCTACTCGAACCGGACGGACTTTATCCGGACGGCGATACGGAACCAGCTCTCCACGCATGCTGAGGTCGTGCGGCAGACGGTCGCCCGCAAGACGCTGGTGCTCGGGCTCGAGCACTACACCCGGCGGGATCTTGAGGCCGTAAGAGAGGCTGGCGAGACGCTGGAGATCAAGGTTCTCGGGCTCGCGAGCATCGACGACGACGTCAGCCCCGAACTGGCCCTTGAGACCATCGACTCGCTCGTCGTGCTGGGCGCCTTGCGGGCGAGCCCGGCCGTAAAGTCGGCGCTCGCCGGCAGGATAAGGTCCTCATAACAAGATCGGAGCAACAGATGATGAACGGGAACATACAGGCACGCATGGCCGAGGCCACGCGTCTGACGCAAGAAGGCCGCCTGAACGAGGCGACCGCCCTCATCCAGAACGCCCTCGGCAACCCTTCCGCGGCGTCTGGGGACACCACGACGGTTCGACACGACCGACCGATAGACGTGGCCTCCCGCCTCATCAAGGAGACCCCGCAGGGCCCCGCCCCGCACCGGGGCACGGGCCCGAACCTGCGCTCCCGCGGCGTGCGCCACCCGTCCGGCAAATCCGGCGGTCGTGCGGCCGGCACGCAGAAGACCGGCGGTCAGTTCGTCGATCGGTCGTACAGCGGCGCGGCCGGGGGTCGTTCGTACAAGCTCTACGTCCCGACCGGCTACACGGGGGAGGCGATGCCGCTCGTCGTGATGCTGCACGGCTGCACCCAGGACCCCGACGACTTCGCCGCCGGCACGCGCATGAACGCGCTCGCCGAGGAGCACGGCTTTCTCGTGTCCTATCCTGCGCAATCCGGCAACGCCAACATGCAGAAGTGCTGGAACTGGTTCCAGCCCGCGGACCAGGGGCGCGGCCGTGGGGAACCGGCCATCATCGCTGGCATCACGCGGCAGGTGATGGAGGAGTACAAGGTAGACGAGGGCCGGGTCTACGTCGCGGGGATGTCGGCCGGCGGGGCGATGGCCGCGATCATGGGCGCCACGTACCCCGACCTCTACACCGCCGTCGGCGTCCACTCGGGGCTCGCCCCCGGCTCCGCCCACGACATGCCCTCCGCCTTCTCAGCCATGAGCCAGGGCAACCCCGGCACCCCGATGCCGAAGGCCGGGTCAAACGGGCAGGCGAAGATCCCGCCGACCGTGGTCTTCCATGGCGACCGGGACGGGACCGTCCACCCGCGCAACGGCGAGCGCCTGCTCGCCAACCTCACCGCCGGCGACGGGTCGTCCCTCAAGGTTTCGACGCGCCAGGGACAGGTGCCGGACGGCCACGCCTTTACCAGGATCTCCTACCGGGACGCGGACGGGAGGTCCGTGGTCGAGCGCTGGAACGTCCACGGCCTCGGCCACGCGTGGTCCGGCGGGGGCCGCCCCGGCTCGTACACCGACCCCAAAGGCCCCGACGCCTCCGCCGAGATGGTCCGCTTCTTCCAGCAACACGCCCGCACGAAGTAGGAGCACTGTCAGCGGTCAACTATCAGCAAATACCGTATCGTGAGGCCTCCCGGAAAACGGGAGGCCTCACGATACGGTTACCCCACATCAAGCGTCAAAGCCACCCGTTCCAATCACCCCAACAAAAGCTGACGGCGCGGTTTGGCAGGGTCCATCCCGCCGAAACAGCTCTAGCGGGGTTGGAGGACCTCGCAATCGGTGAAGCGGTCCAGGCCCGAGTCGAAGACCACGAGGTCGCGGGGGCCCTTGCCGCAAGATATGGTGTCGCGCATACCGTCGGCGGCCTCGATGCGGTCGCTGCCGGTGCCGCCGCTGAGGCGGTCGTTGCCCAGATTCCCGGTCACGACGTCCTCTCCGTCGGAGCCGTTGACCGTGTCGTCACCCCGACCGCCCAGCAGCCTGTCGTTGCCGCCGCCCCCGTTCAACAGGTCGCCGCCGCCGTTTCCGCGGACGAGATCCCCGCCCTTGAGGCTGTAGATCTCGTCCCGACCGCCGCTGCCGAGCATGGTGTCGGGCCCGTCACCGCCGACGCACTTGCCGCCGTTGCACGCGAGCGTCGCCGCCAGGGCCGTTCCCCCCGCGACCAGCACCACCGCCGTAACGACCACCAGAAAAACCAGCCGCCTCACTCTGTCTCCTCCCCACCGGAGCGTACCCGTCAAGTCACCCACGCAGCATACCGGCCTTCCCGACCAGGTGCCACACCCCGCCAGGCTACTCGACCGGCGGACGGCGCTCCAGGCCTCGGCGGGCCGCTTCGCCGTTCGGGGCCGTGATGCGGCGGGGTTTCTCTTCTGTCGGGCCGTCCTCGGAGGCCATGCTCGCGCCGCCGGCGAGGGCGCCTATGGTGCCGGCGAGGTCCTGTATCTCCGAAGGGACGACGAAGAGCTTGCTCGCGGGACCTTTAGCCATCTCGGGGAGGGCCTTCAGGTAGAGGTAGCGGAGCGACTCCGGGGAGAGGTTCGAGTTTTCGAGGCGCTCGAAGAGGGCCCCGGTCATCTCGATCTGGGCTGCCTGGACGTTGCGGTACGCCTCCGCCTCGCCCTCGGCGCGCAGCACCGCTGCCCGCCTGTCGCCCTCGGCGCGGAGGATGGAGGACTCCTTCTCGCCCTCGGACTTCAGGATGGCGGCGCGTTTGTCTCCCTCGGCGGTCAGGATGGCGGCGCGGCGGGTGCGTTCGGCCTGCATCTGCTTCTCCATCGCCTGCTGGATGTCCCTCGGGGGTGTGATCTCCTTGAGCTCGACCCTCGTTACCCTGATGCCCCACTTCTCCGTCACCTCGTCCAGGATCGTGCGGAGCTTGCCGTTGATCTCGTCCCGGGAGGTCAGGGTCTTGTCCAGGATCAGGTTGCCTATGACGTTCCTGAGCGTCGTCTGGGCGATCTGCTCCAGCGCCAGGTGGAAGTTGACGACCTCGTACTCAGACGCCCTGGCGTCCACCACCTGGTAGTAGACGACCGTGGAGATCTGCATCCCGACGTTGTCGCTGGTGATGACGGCCTGGGGCTGGAACGCTATGACCTGCTCCCGCAGGTCCGTCTTCGGCAGCATCCGGTCTACTACCGGCACGACGAAGGTCAGCCCGCTCTCCGCGGTCCTGTGGTACCTGCCCAGCCGCTGGACTATCGCCACGCGGCTCTGGGGGATGATCCTGATGCTCCTCGCAGCCACCAGAAAGACGACGAACGCCAGAATACCTAGCACGATCAAACCCGTCACAGCTCTCCTCCTTCGGTCTCCACCGGCTCGACCAGCGCGGTCAGCCCGTCGATGTCCAGCACCCGCACCTTCGCGCCCTTCCCTATCCCCCCGCCCGAGTACATCGCCCGGGCCGTCCAGAACTCGCCGCTCCCCACCCGGACGGTCCCCCTCCCTCCGGCCTCTATGGGCTCCGTAACCACCGCGCTCTCGCCCGTGATGCCGCGGTGCCCCGCGTACTGCTCCCCGCCCCTCAAGGAGAGCCGGTTCAGCAGAGCGGGCCGCAGCACCACCATGCTCAGGACGGACGCGGCGATGAACCCTATCGCCTGCGCCGCGAGCCCGAACTGCGCGAAGGCCATCGCGAGCGCCACGACCGCCCCGAGCGAGAAGAAAAGCAAGAAGAAAGATACGGAGAGAAGCTCGCCGACGAAGGCCAACCCCGCCAATACCGCCCAGAAGATGATGTCCAGGTCCAGGTTCCTTCCTCTCTCTTCGAATAATTCTACACCACCCCGTTAGCGAACCGCGCCGTTCCACCTACAATACGACCGTGCCGGACGACGACTTTAGCGCGGACCTGGAACGGTACTTGAAGGGCCTGCCGGATCTCTCTCACCGCAGCGTCGGGTTCCTCGCCCGGGGCGAGTACAGCCTGAACTACCTGGTGCGGGGGGAGCAGGACCTAGTGGCCCGGCTCGTGACGGGCACCCAGATGGGCCTTCCGCTGGAAGAGCAGGCCCCCTACGAACACCACGCCCTGAAACTTCTCGCCCCCTCCGGCGTTACCCCGAAACCCCACCACGTTGACCCGAACCCGGAGGGCCTCCCCCATCCCCTCATTCTGGAAGAGTACCTGCCGGGCCGCCCCCTGGACTACTCGACCGACATCCCCGCCGCCGCCCGCTGCCTGGCCGCCGTCCACGCCCTCGGCGTCCCTGGGAAGCACCGCCTCCAGGTCCACCCAGATCCAGCCCCCGCCATCCTCGAAGAGTCCCGTGGTCTCGCCGAACCCTACCTGTCCTGGGACGGCGCCTCCGGTGAGAGCAAGGCCGCCCTCCGCCAGGGATTCACCCGGATAGAAGGCTTCCTCGAAAGGGGGGACCTCTTCGCCGGCGACGACCTCGCCATCGTCAACTACGACCTGAACACCCACAACTTCGTCGTGGAGGGCGGGGAGGCCCGGCTGCTCGACTGGGAGAAGGCCAGGATAGCGCCCCGCACCCAGGACCTCGCGCACTTCCTCCTCCCCGCCACGACCCTCTGGCGCGACGACACCGCGACGCTCCTTTCGGAAGAGCAGGAGAAGGAGTTCGTGGAGACGTATCTGGAGCGCAACCCGGTCGGAGACAGGATCCGGTTCCACGAGCAGCTCGAAGCGATGAAGACCATCGTCTCTTGGCGAGCCGTCTCGTGGTGCGCGTGGGCGGTGCAGGAGACCGCCAGGGCGGGGCGGCCCATCGCCAACGAGGAGACCCTGAACAAGGGCCGCCGGTACCTGGAGCCGGATTTCCTGGAGGGGCTCTTCAGGACATAACCCGGAGGTGTCCGCGCAGGAACGGAGCAAACCGCAAGGGAAACGCGACGTAGTCCGCGCGGCGCCGTGCTACGATCCTCGCGCTCCCATCACGCCTGCTACGAGAGGAGATCATGGCCCCCATTCGTGTGGTCCTCGACTGCGACACGGCGAACGAGGTGGACGACCAGTTCGCCATCGCCCACGCCCTCGGCCTGCCCGAAGGAGTCCTCGACGTGCGAGGCGTGATCTCCGTGCACAACACGACCGCGCACGGTCCCGGCTCCAGGGACATGTACCAGGACGAGGCCGAGCGGGTGGTCTCCCTCTGCGGGGGCGGCGTGCCGTGCATCACGGGTGCGGACCGGCCCATGAACAGCCGGGACGAGCCCGTGCCGAGCTCGGGCCTGGAGTTCCTGATCGACGAGGCTCGACAGGGTCCGCTGACCGTCGTCGCCACCGGACCCGCGACGGACGTCGCCTCGCTCTTCGTCGCGGATCCGGGCCTGCGGGAGAACGTCCGCGTCGTGTGGCTCGGGGGGTTCGGGGATGCGGAGGCCTACGGGCGCCACAAGTCCCACGAGCTCAACGGGCGGGCGGACATCGCGGCGTGGCGCGTCCTGTTCGAGGAGGACGTCGACCTGCTGCAGGTCCCCGGCTGGCCGGCGCCGGCGAAGATCCTGGTCCTGGCGGCCCCGTTCGCCGAAGAGGTGCGGGCCGTCGACAGCCCCGTCGCCTCGTACCTGGCGGAGATCCTGGAGCTGTGGGTGGCGGAGTACGGCGGCCCGGTGGACCCTGGGGGGGGAGAAGATCCTCTGGGACGTGGCCTGCGTCGCCGCCGTCGCCCACCCGGAATCCGTAACGATCGAACGCCGGGCCCTCCCCACCCTGGACGCCGCCGCGGCCCACGATTACTCGCTGCCAGGCCGCGAAGTAGACACGGTGGTCGACCTGGACAGAGGGCGGGTGCTGCGGGGCATGATGGAGGCGCTCGGGCGTCACCCCGGAGGGCCGCGCCCCTGATCCGCGCGCGTCCCGGCGGCGTAGACCGATGCGTGTAAGGCCGTCACAGTGAAAACGTCCCAGATGGGGTACATCGGAATGACTATGCCCGCCAGAAGACTCGGCAACCCTCTGCTCATCGTGCTGTTGACGCTTGCAACTTTCGCGCTCACGGCCTGCGGCGGGGCCGGCAGCACGGGCTCCTCTTCCGGGGAGGATCGGCCGTTCCCGGAACTGAAAAAGGAAGCCAGGGGGACGGAGGTCAACCTCGCCATGTACGGCGGGGACGAGGCGATCAACACCTACGTGGACGACTACGTCATCCCGGAACTAAAGGAAAAGCACGATATCGAGCTGACCCGCACGCCGCTCGGGGACACCGCCGATGCGGTCAACAAGCTGCTCAACGAGAAGCAGGCCGGCGAGGATACGGGCACCATAGACCTCGTCTGGATCAACGGCGAGAACTTCGCCACCGGCGCCGACGCGGACCTCTGGTTCGGCCCCTGGGCCGAGGAGCTCCCGAACGCGAAGTTTATCGACTGGGAGAACCCTTCCATCAACCGCGACTTCGGCTACCCCGTCGAGGGCCGTGAGGCACCCTGGGGCAAGGCGCAGTTCGTCATGATCCACGACTCGGCCAGAGTGAAGGACCCGCCGAAGACGATGGACGAGCTCCGCACCTGGACGGAGGAGAACCCGGGCCGCTTCGCCTACCCCGCCCCGCCGGACTTTACCGGCAACGCCTTTGTCGAGCAGGCCCTCTACGACGTAACCGGGCAGGTAGACGCATACCAGAAGCCCTTCGAGGAGGAGGTCTTCGAGGAGGAGTCTCCGAAGCTCTACGATTTTCTGGAGGACATAGAACCGGACCTCTGGCGCGAGGGGGCGACGTACCCCGAGGCCTCGGCGAAGATAGACGAGCTCTACGCTAACGGCGAGGTCTGGCTGACGATGAGCTACACCCCGCAGCTCGCCCAGCGCCAGGTGGACAAGGGGCTCTGGCCGGAGAGCACCCGCTCCTACGTGCTCGACGGCGGCACCTTGAACAACACCCACTACCTCGCCATCCCCTTCAACGGCCCGAACAAGGCCGGCGCCCAGGTCGTCACGAATTTCCTGGAGAGTCCCGAAGCCCAGAGGGAGAAGCAGGACCCGGGCGGCTGGGGCGACCTGACGGCCCTGAGCCTGGACCGGCTACCGGAGAAGACGCGCGAAGCGTTCGCCGAGCCCGAGGGAGAGGCCTCGCTCCCGACGCGCGTCCTGCAGCAGAACCGGGTGCCGGAGGCCCGCACGGAATGGCTGCTCCAGCTCGAAGAGGGGTGGCAGGAAGAAGTCTTGGAGGACTAGGGGTTGGGCGGTCGGCTGAAGATAGCGTTGCTGTTGGCCCCGGCTGTGGGTGTGATCGGGGTCCTCTTCGCCGGAGGCCTCGGCGTCGCCTTCGTCCAGAGCCTCGGCTACATGCCGGCCATCGGCCTGACCGAGCCGGGCCTGGACGCCTACCGGCAGGTCCTCGCCGACGAGGATTTTCTGGACTCGCTCTTCCTGACCCTGTACGTCTCCGGGGTCTCGACGGGCCTCTCGACGGTGCTGGCGGTGCTGGCCGCGCTCGCGCTCAGGAGGTCGGGCGGGCGGGTCTCGGCCGTGGTGTTCCAGTTGCCGATCACGATCCCGCACCTCGTCGCCGCCGTAGGTATTGCGCTCGTCGTCGCCCAGACGGGGCTCGGCGCGAGGCTCGCGGCCGGGCTTGGCCTCATCGGGGAGCCCAGGGACTTTCCGGCCCTGCTCTACGATAAGTACTCCGTCGGGATCATCCTCACCTACGTGTGGAAGGAGGTGCCGTTTATCGCGCTGGTGGTGCTGGCGTCCTTGCGGGGGGTGGCCTCGGAGCTTGAGGACGTGGCCCGTACGCTCGGGGCGGGGGCGTGGCAGCGCTTCTGGTACGTGGTCTTTCCGGTGATCTCGCCCTCCGTGGTGGCGGCGAGTTTGCTTGTCTTCGCCTTCACCTTCGGGGCCTTCGAGGTGCCTTACTTGCTGGGCAAGTCCTACCCGACGATGCTCCCGGTCATGGCGTACGACGAGTACAGGGAGATCGACCTGGCGGCGCGGCCGGCGGCGATGGCCATCAACGTCCTGATCGCCTTCATCACCGGGACGGTCGCCGCCCTGTACCTGCGCCTGGCCAGGGACCTGGGACGCCGTGGGTAAGGGCGCCCGCCGGTCGGACGCGGTCCTCGTCGTGGTCGCGGCGCTGGTAGCTCTCCCCTTCGTGCCGCTCGTCCTGTGGGCGTTCGCGGGTGAGTGGCGATTCCCCGACCTGCTGCCCACGGCGTGGTCGCTGCGTGGTATGAGCCACCTCTTCGAGCCGGGCGGCGGGGTGCTCGGGGCGGCGTTCAACAGCCTGGTCATCGGGGCGGCGACGGCGGCGGCCTCGGTCGCGGTCGGGCTGCCGGCCGGGATGGCGATAGGCGGCTACGAATGGCGGTTCAAGGGGGTGGTGGTCTTCTTTATCCTGCTCCCCATACTGGTGCCTCCGCTCGCCTCGACGATGGGGGTCCACGTCACCTTTATCCGGCTCGGGCTCGCGGACACGCTCCCCGGCGTGTTCCTGGTTCATCTGGTCCCGACGGTGCCTTACACCGCCCTGATCCTGGCCGGCGTCTTCGCCGAACGCACGGGCGAGCTGGAGGAGGCCGCCCGCACCCTGGGCGCAAGCCCGTGGCAGGCGTTCATGCGCGTCACTTTGCCCGGGGTTTTGCCGGGGGTTGCGGTGGCGGGGCTCTTCGCGTTCCTCATCTCGTGGGGCCAGTACGTGCTGACCCTCCTGATCGGGGGCGGCAACGTCGTCACCCTCCCGATGCTCCTCTTCTCGGCAGCCTCGGGCAACGACCCCGTCATAACCTCGGCCCTGGCCCTCGCCTTCGCCCTCCCGGCCATACTCACCCTCGTCCTCGCCCTGCGCGTCCTGAAACCCGGCCAGCGGACGAACCTCATCGGACCGGGCAAGGTCTAGTGGGCGCCCGCCTGGAAATGGAGAACGTCTCCCACCGCTACGGCGGGGACGCCCCGGCCCTGGAGGACTTGAGCCTCGATGTCGAGCCGGGGGAGCTGGTCGCCCTGCTCGGCCCCTCCGGGTGCGGCAAGACCACGGCGCTCAAGGTCGTGGCCGGCCTCCTGCGCCCGACGTGCGGCGACGTGCGGGTGGGGGGCCGCTCCGTCGTCGGCACCCCGCCGGAGAGGCGCGAGGCGGCGATGGTCTTCCAGAAGCCGCTACTCTTCCCCCACATGAGCGTCGCCCGGAACGTCGGGTTCGGCCTGAAGATGCGCGGCACGCCCAGGGAGGAGACCGGGAGCAAGGTCCACGAGGCTCTGCGGCGTGTGCGGATGGAGGGCTTCGCGGGCCGCCCGCCCGAAGAGCTCTCCGGCGGGCAGCAGCAGCGGGTGGCGCTCGCTCGCGCCCTCGTCACCGAACCGCGGCTCCTGCTCCTCGACGAGCCCTTCAGCGCGCTCGACGCCAACTTGAGGGAGGAGATGCGCGAGTTGGTCCTGCGCCTCCAGCGCGAGGGCGGCCACACGACCGTCTTCGTCACCCACGACCAGGAGGAGGCCGTCGTCCTCGCCGACCGCATAGCCCTCGTCTTCGACGGCAAACTTCAGATGTACGACGAACCGCAGGCCTTCTACGACCGCCCCGCAACCCGAGAGGTCGCCCGTTTCTTCGGCGCCACCAATTTTATAGAAGGCCGGACCAAAAACGGCTCCGTCCGCACCCCGCTTGGCGACCTCAGGCTAGAGGGCCCCGCCCCGCCAGGCGCCGTCACCCTCACCATCAGGCCCGAGGCCGTCCGCCTGGAGGCCGGCGAGAACTCCTTCCGGGCACGCGTCTCGTCGGCCTCCTACCTCGGAACCCAGGTCCACTACGAACTGCGCACCGCACAGACGACCCTGCGCGCCGCCCTCCCCCCGCACGTCCGGCTCGCGGTCGGCGACGAGGTCACGGCGAGGTTGCCGGCCGGGTCGTTGTGGACTCTGAAGGCTTGATCGAGGCTTCGGGTTTCAAACCTGGCCGCGATGACCGCCACACGGGCGATCGAGCGTGGCGGGAAAAGGAAACCCCGAACGGCGCACCGCGCTCGATGGCGATGCAAGTGAGCCCGCCGGCGAACGCGCAAGCGGAAGACCCTACGGATCGGGGCACCACGGTTTCTGGCCACCCGTCAGCTAATTACCCGAAGGTGGGTGAATAGCAACTGTCTTCTATGTCAAGTAGGATCGAGCGGGTTTGCCAACTCTTTTGCTCCTTTTAGGCCTCCGGCGGGCGCGTTCGGCTGCTCCTAGGAGGCCGGTAGCAAGCCCGGCTGCCAAGGGGTCCGGTTCCGTAAGATCGCGGCCAGGATGGTCAGCAGCTTCCTCATGCAGGCCGTGAGCGCTACCTTTTTCGGCTTGCCGGAGGCCACCAGGCATCCATAGAACTCGCGGATCGCGGGGTTGTGGCGGGTGGCGCACAGGGTGGCCATGTAAAGGGTCGTCCTCACCCCCGAGCGGCCGCCCCACACCGTGCGTATCCCGCGTAGGGTACCGGAGTCCCGGTTGAGGGGCGCCACCCCGACCAGCGCGGCGAGCCGCCTGCGGTCGAGGTGCTCCAGTTCGGGCAGCTCCGCCAGAGCAGCGTGGCCGAGAGCGTGGGACCGACCCCGGGGACGCTCATGAGGAGGGCCGCCCTCTCCTTCCACACCAGGCTCTCTTCCACCACCTGCTTCAGCTCGCCGTCTACCCGCGCCAGTTCCTTCCTCAGCCAGCGCAGGTGCGCCTCGATCCTCTTGCTCACGGCCTTCGGGGCTGTGCGCGCCCTGTTGGCCTCGGCGGTCGTCATAGCTAGGATCTGGCGCCTCCTGAGCACCACGGCCGAGAGTTCGCGGGTGTGCTCGTCGGCCAAGGGGCGTGGCTCCGGCCTCACCGCCTCGGCGAAGTGGGCGAGCACCGCGGCGTCGAGCCGGTCGGTCTTGCCGAGCTTGCCCGTAGCCTTGGCGAAGTCCCTGACCTGCCTGGGGTTGACGACCGCCACCGGCACTCCGGCGAGAGCGAGGGCCGCGGCGGCGGGCTGCTCGAGCCCCCCGGTGGCTTCGAGTACCGCCAGCGCCACGTCATCCTTACGCAGACGGCGCACCACCGACCGGATGCCCCGCTCGTCGTTGGTGGCCTCCACGTATTCCCCGCTCGGCCGGAGCACCACGTCCAAGCGGTCCTTGGCCACGTCGATACCCGCGTAGGTGGGCGTTCCCGTCATCTTCCTGCTCCCCTCCATTCGTGGCCCTGCCTTGCCGATGCGGGCTCGCCGGCGTCACCGGCGTCCCGGGCAACTGTTCGGGCTCTGTCGGTAAGAGGGGCGCGACGACCCTCGCTATTCAACGGTCTCTGAGTGGAGCTGGACCATGGGGCAGTCGGTCTGTCGCGCCCTCACAGCCGATTCTACGGCCACGCACAACATACAAGGGGCATGAAGAAAGGCCGGGGCCCCGAAGGATACCCCGGCCCGGACGTAAGCTGGCGCGTTCTTAGTACTACAGTTGTAAATAGTGTGGTCGTTTGGCATGATGTCCTCTCCGGCAAAGGAGGATGTTATGCCACAAACAGTGGATCGGAAGATGATCAGATCGTGGACCGAGGAGTTGGAGGCGGTAAACGAACGCCTCTCGGCGCACTTCACTCGCTCCGAGGCTCATGAACGGGCATGCGACTACCTGCTTGGCTTGCTCTCCGAGGCCGAGCGCAAGAACGGCTGGCAGTTGGCCGAAGTGGCCGGCGATGCTACGCCCTATGGCATCCAGCATCTCTTGGGACGAGCCAACTGGGATGCCGATGAGCTCAGAGACGACTTGAGGGAGTACGTACTCGAGCATCTAGCGGATGACGGGAGTGTTCTCATCGTCGATGAGACGGGCTTCATCAAGAAGGGAGAGAAAAGTGTCGGGGTCAAGCGCCAGTACACCGGCACCGTCGGCAAGACGGAGAACTGCCAGGTGGGGGTGTTTTTGGCCTACGCTTCCCGTCGGGGGCAAGGCTTCATCGACCGCGAGCTGTATTTGCCCGAGGAGTGGACCGGAGATAAGGAGCGACGCGAACAAGCCGGAGTGCCCGAGGGGGTCGGGATGCGCACCAAGCCCGAACTTGCAAAAGAGATGCTCCGGCGGGCTCTGGAGGCGGGCGTGAAGGCTTCTTGGGTGGTGGCGGACTCTGTCTACGGCGACACCAGGCGGCTTGGGATGTTCCTCGAGGAGAGGGAGCAACCCTATGTGCTGGCCCTCTCGGGCAAGGCACACGTGTGGGCCGGCCTGCGCCAGCATCGCGTCGGCGCGGTGCTTGAAGCCCTACGGCAGGGAGACTCGGCGCTGGAGGAGGCCGGAGGAGGCTTCAGACGCATCTCGGTCGGGGACGGCTCCAAAGGCCCCAGGCTCTAC
>Ga0136640_10000611_pt1 | contig 13799 bp, 12 predicted proteins | sample AntDrymUQ8642106_2_FD_105498 | JGI IMG/M metagenome (GOLD analysis project Ga0136640, IMG submission 105498) | Polar desert sand microbial communities from Dry Valleys, Antarctica - metaG UQ864 (21.06) | ecosystem: Environmental > Terrestrial > Soil > Desert | place: Antarctica: Dry Valley...
CCTTGACCTGCGACGATTCCGTTTGCAGTTGCTGAACATGATTGGTAACTGACGGACCTCCTGCGGACTTTTTGCGGACTGACCAGTCCATTGTGGACTGTTGCACACGGGCCTCCACGAACTCTATACGCCGCGACTGACCGAAGTCGTCTCCGTTTAGGCCGCGGCCTGTCGGCCACACGGCGCTTGCCAGGATGCTCCCAGGATTGTCGACCCCGAGCGACACGGGCAGAACAGTCACACCCCTGATACAGAATCAGCTGACAACGACGACCACGCCGCCAAGCCATGATCAACAACCGGTGCGCGAAAGATCGAGGTTAGAACACCCGAGAATTGGTCGGACCCGCCGACGTCGTCGAAGTCGAAGGCAGTGATCGGTCCAGACCAGCGACATTGCCGAAAGTCACAAGCTCCTTTCAAAGGGCCAGGGAACAGCGACGTCTTTGCCGAGACGACTGAGTTCTTCGACAAGGCGGAGATCCACGGCCACGTCCCGCCCGCTGCGCATCGCCCGCTGCGACTCGGGAACACCTGGTGCTACAGGGGGAATCTTTCCCGCCGCGGCGCCGGCGGCAACGTGATCTTCGAGTGCGGTTACTGCCAAAGACAGGTGTTCTGCACCGGAGCAATACTCTGGATCGATGGCGATGACCAGCACGCTGATACCTTGGGGTTTGTCCGTCGAGGCCTTCAAGGGCACGATGTCGCGTCCGATCTGACCGCCGGACAGGCCGGCAGTCAGCAGGTCGATCATGAAGGCCAGGCCGTATCCTTTGTAGCCGGCGGCCGGCAGGAGGGCTCCCTTGAGGGCCTCCGCGGGATCTGTTGTCGGGAGTCCGGCCGAATCCACTGCCCAATGCTCGGGTATGGCCTGATCTTGGCGCAGGGCGGCGACGAGCCTGCCGTGGGCTACCGCGGTCGTCGCCATGTCCAGAACGATGCGGCCTTCGGCTCGGGGGTCGGGCACCGCGACAGCGAGCGGATTGCTGCCGAGGAGCGGCGGCCCGCCCTCGGGCGGCGCCATCGACGGGTCGGCGTTGGTTGCCATGATCGCGACGAGACCCTGCGCTGCGAGCCCTTGTACGTAGAACGCGAGCGCTCCGATGTGGTTGGCGTTGCGGACCACGGCCATCCCGATCCCGTTGCTGCGGGCGCTGTCTGCAGCGGCTTCCGACGCGCGCATGGCGCAGACCGAACCGATCGCATCGTCTGCATCAATGACGCAGACTCCACCGTTGGCCTTGTGTCGAGGAACGGGCACAAGATTCGTACCACCGTCTCGAATCCGCTCGACGTAGGGCCCCAGTAGCGAAAGGCCGTGACTGATGACGCCACGGATCTGGGAGAACAGGAGTAGGTCGGCGGTGATGCGTGCATCGCTTGGCGCGAGCCCTGCGGCGCACAGGACATCCTGCGCCCAACGCTTGACGAGAACGCTGTCGAACTGCGGTTGAGTCGCCGCGGAGACCAACGCATCGGTCATCAGGCACCCAGCTTCGGCGGCCGTCGACGGGACGAACTGCTCACATCCTGTGCGACATGGTCCAGATGTTCGACCATGGCCGCCCGTGCGCCGGCCGGATCGCGCAGTTCGATAGCGGCGTAGATCGCGAGGTGATCGGTCTGCGAACGTCGCCGGATAGTTAGGCTCCGACCGGTCTGGCGACGACTCTCGATTCCGAGCGCGGCTACGGTGGCGAGCATGCTAGCCAGGATCGGATTGCCCGCCGCAGTGGCGAGGGCGACATGAAAATCGACGTCGAGCTCGATGCACCTTTCGAAGTCGTCCAGAGATTGCGCGAATTCCTCGATCAGGGTTCCCAGTACGTGCAGATCCTCGGCGGTCCTGTTGACAGCGGCAAGCTCGGCGACGCCGGTTTCCAGGACCTGCCGCGTCTCGGTCAGGGCGCCCAGGCTGGATTTGTCCACCCGGAGTAGAAAGTCGATGGGAGCGGCCAACAAGCTCGGTTCCAGAGAGGTGACGAACGTTCCCTCACCATGCCGACTCTCCAAGATGTTCAGTGCCAGCAAGCCGCGAACCGCCTCACGTACGGTCGGCCGACTGACGCCCAAGGCCTCGGCCAGCTCGTTCTCGGATGGAAGCCGCTGGTAAGGCGCGAGCTTCCCGTCGAGTATCAGCGACTTGATAGTGGCCATCACGGCGTCGGCAGCAGCAGGCATGCGCCTGATACTTTTGAACTGCATGATGCTCGTCGACCTGATGTCGAACGCCATGGACTCCTGGTCACCAGCCGCGGTGCTGTCAGTGATCTTCATACCGCTGTGTATCCACCATCCATGACGAATACGCTGCCATTGACAAATCGTGCGTCCTCGCCGGCGAGGAAGAACACCCCTGCCGCCACTTCCTCAGGACTACCCATCCGTCTGTCCAGTTGTCGCTCGGCCATGCGCAGCCTCGTCGCGTCCGGATCCGACTCGCTGGCGACGATCCGACCGATCCACGAGGAGTCCACGGTCCCTGGGGCAATGGCGTTTATCCGCAGACCATACTCAGCATGGTCTGCGGCCATGGCTCGGGTCAGGCCTGCCACGGCGGACTTCGACGCGCAGTACGCCGCCCGGTCGCGCAGGCCGACCAAGCCGGCACATGAGGCGACATTGACGATGATTCCCGACCCGCGCTCTAGCATCTGGGGGAGCACCGCGCGACAGATGCTGAACGTGGCAGTGATGTTGACCGCCAATGTCTGATCCCACTGCTCGTCGGTGGTATTCGGCACGCTGGCCGCATGTCCGACGCCGGCATTGTTAACTACGACATCGATTGGCCCTGCCGCGTTCAGGTTTGGCAACAGCATCTCCGTGACCGACTCGCGGACGGCTAGGTCGCAGATCAACGTGTCGACCGATGCCGCCTGGTGTCTGACATCGTTGGCGGCCTGTTGGAGCAATTCTTCCTCACAGTCCACCAGCAGAAGACTGTCGCCGGCTCGGGCGAAACGCCTAGCGATCGCCAAACCGATACCCTGCGCTGCGCCGGTGATGAGGATCCGCCGGCTATGCAGGCCGGCTTCGCGGGTCAAGCCTGACGTCATGTGCTCTCCTCCGTTGGCGCGATTGCCTTTCCCACGAGCCGACCGTGGGCAGTTGTTCTTCCGAGGTCGGCCCTGGCTACCTCCTCCGTCGGATGGTCAGCCTCGTTGATGACCCCGATTCCTCGCTCACGAGCCGCATCGAGATATACCGTGTCCAAGCCGATGTCCGAGCGGCCGACTACTCGAGGACTCGCTCCGAAGGAGTCGACCATGTCGGCATCAACCCGTTGGGGATGACTGACTGGACGTGGATGGTGTGAGGCTTCACGGTGCTGCTGGCGACGCGGTGCTTCACGAATGCACGGCCTGGCAACCTCAGACCAGTGCGTCGACATTGCTGGCCAGCCTGTGATCGATGTCGGTTGGCAGTTGAGGTCTCGTGTCAGGGCGCGATGCATCCGACTCCAGCACTGTTGACCCCTGCCACGAACAAGCTCGCTTTCCTCTGCCGCATGACGGGCACGGACCGAAGTATCCGCTCATTCAAGGGCTTCAATGACGTCTGACGTCTGTTGACCAAGCCCCTTTACTTAAGCGACCCCGGCCGCTGCTGTCAAGCCTGGGGGAGGTGGAGGATCTCTCTGAATGCCACGATGGCGCAACTCCGTAGGAGTTCGCAACGCTGCTGAAGCTTCGGGCTCAGTCGTGCTGGACGCGAATGTCTCGCACCTGTGGCGCTATGACTGCTCCCACGTCAGCCCCCGAGACAGTGCCGGCGTACTTGGCCAGCACGCCGCGGGTGTAGCGCGGCAGGGGGGATACCCATGCCGCGCGGCGGCGGGAGAGTTCGCCATCATCGACTTCGAGGTCAATACTTCGAGCGGCGATGTCGATCACGACGGTGTCTCCGTCGTGGACCAGGGCGATGGGCCCTACGTCGGCAGCCTCCGGCGCAACATGGCCGATGCACAGACCACGGGTGGCGCCGGAAAAACGGCCGTCGGTGACCACCGCCACCTCACTGCCCAGGCCCGATCCCATGATCGCTCCGGTCAAGGCGAGCATCTCTCGCATACCGGGCCCGCCGGCGGGTCCCTCGTAGCGCACGACGATCACCTGACCAGCGCGTAGGTGACCACTCAGAACGTGATCCAGGGCGAGTTGCTCGCTGTCGAAGACGCGGGCCTCACCTTTGAAGCCGGCTCGATCGGTGCCGGCGACCTTGACCACGCATCCGGAGGGGGCCAGCCGTCCGTGCAGGATGACGGTCCCTCCAGACGGGCGAAGCGGTGCGAGCGCGGAGGCGATCACGTCCGTGGCGATATTCGAGCCTGCACCGAGGTCGTCGAGGTTCTGGCGCACACTCTGACCGGTGATCGTCAATTCGTCCAGGTGCACCAGACCTATCTCGGCAAGCCGCGCAAGGACGACTGGCACCCCGCCCACTGCATCGAGGTCAACCATGAAGTGGCGTCCGTGCGGCTTGGTGTCGACCAACTGCGGCACCCGCGAGCCGATTGCGTCGATGTCGGCGAGGGTGAACGGGATCTGCGCCTCCCATGCGATGGCGAGCAGGTGTAGCACGGCATTTGTCGAGCCACCCATCGCCATGCTGACCGCGGTGGCGTTCTCAAGCGCTTTACGAGTGACGATGTCGCGGGGCGTCACGCCGAGAGCCACCAACTCGGTGGCCAACCGGCCGCTCCTGCGGGCGATCTCGGCGCGACGTGGATCGGTGGCACTCACTGTCGAAGACCCTGGCGCGGCCATGCCGAGCCCTTCGGCGACGCAGGCCATCGTGTTCGCGGTGTACATGCCGGCGCACGAACCGATACTCGGAAATGCCGCCCGCTCCAGTTGCGCCAGTCGTTCACTGGTCTGGTCGCCGGGGGGCACCTCACCGACGGCTTCGAATACGTCTTTGATGTCTACGCGCTCTCCGGCGAGGCAGCCGGGAACTGCGCTGCCGCCGTAGCAGAAAACCGTCGGCACGTTCGTCCGGACGGCCGCCATGATCATCCCGGGGAGGGACTTGTCACAACCGGCGAGCGCAACGAGCCCGTCGAAGCATTCGGCGTGGACGACCGTCTCGACCGAATCGGCGATGACCTCCCGGCTGATGAGGGAGGCGCGCATGCCTTCGTGGCCCATCGAGATGACGTCTGAGACCGAGATCGTGCAGAACTCGAGTGCTACACCTCCGGCGTCACGGACTCCGAGTTTGGCGTGAGCGGCGAGATCACGAAGTCCCATGTTGCAGGGTGTGACCTCGTTCCAGGAGTTTGCTACTGCAATTTGGAACTTGGTGAAGTCGTCGTCTTGGAAACCGGTGGCACGCAGCATCGCCCGGGCCGGCGCCGCCGACGGGCCTTGGGTGACCTGGCTACTTCGCCGGCGATCAGTACCGCTCATTCCTGTTCGACCGGATTGGTCAGCACACCGATGCCCTCGACCTCGATCTCGACTACATCTCCGTGTTTGAGGAAGATCGGTACCGTACGGAAGGCACCGACGCCGGCCGGGGTACCCGTGGCAATGATGTCGCCCGGCAACAACGTGGTCCCGGTCGATGCATGAGCGATGAGCTCGGCCACGGCGAAGATCATGTGTTGGGTGTTGCTGTCCTGCATCAGATCTCCGTTGACCCGTGCGGCGATCCTCAAAGCCTGGGGATCGGGGATCTTCGCAGCCGGAACCAGTCGGGGCCCGATTGGTCCGAAACTGTCAAAGGACTTGGCACGGCTCCACTGCCCGTCCTCACGTTGGATCCTCCGGGCACTCACGTCGTTCATGCAGGTGTAGCCCTCGACATAGGACAACGCCTCGTCGGCTGCGACATCTCGAGCGGTACGACCGATGACGACCGCGAGTTCGGCCTCCCAATCGACCTCATCCACTCCGACGGGAATACGAATCGGAGCACCGTCCGGCACGAGACACGTCGGCCACTTGGCGAACAGGATGGGGGACCGGGGAGCGGCTACTTCGGATTCACTCGCATGGTCCCGATAGTTCAGACCAGCGGCGATGATCTTTCCCGGAGGTCTCACGACAAGCTCGGACAACACTGGACTCCATCCGGTGGAGGGGCCCGCCAGCGACTGGAGGACGGACCGCTGATGAGGCGGAAATTGTAAGTTGTTAACAATTACCAGCTCGGCTCCGGACAATCAAGGCGGCTCCCGGAAGGAGCAGCCACAAGGCAGCGGCCCTGAAGATCTTCGCCCGTGCGGACGCGTGATCGAGGCCCGGCACGCGGAAACTCCTCAGCGGTCTCGCCTCGACGCCGCACACGCGGTCGCCGAGTCATCGCTGCTCCTGACCAACCGATCCGCCCGCGTTGAGCGCCAGGTTCCCCCCGTCCACCGGCAAGATGGCGCCGGTGATGAACGAGGCCGCATCCGACGAGAGGAAATGTACGGCCGCAGCGATCTCCTCCGGTTCGGCGAGGCGGCCCATCGGGATGCCTCGTAGCATTCGCTCGCCGACGCTGCCCCCGTCCAGCCCAGGGTCGTTCAGCAGCGGCGCAAATCCTTCCGTGCGCACCTGGCAGGGGGCGACGGCGTTGACGCGGACGCCCGAGCAGGCCCACTCGACGGCGAGTTCCCGCGTCATCTGCTCGATCGCGGCCTTGCTTATGCTGTAAGCCAGGTTGCCGCGCCCGAGCGCGGACGACCCGGCAATGGAACCGATGTTGACGACACTGCCCCCGCGGACGGCGATCAGGGGATATGCGGTCTGGGCTGCAAAGAAGTATCCGCTGACGTTCACGTCCAGAACAGTGTCCAACTCGGCCGCGCTGAGCTCATCGGGCGGCGTGTGACTGCTTATGCCTGCATTGTTGACCAAGATGTCCAACCGCTCGTAGCGGGAGGCGATCTCGGCGAAGGTGGACCGGATCTGGTCGACATCGCTCATGTCGCACTGATAGTCCTCGCCGGCCAGATCAAGACCCGCGACGGTTGCGCCTGCGGCGCGTAGTCGAGTGATGACCGCCCGTCCGATGCCCTGCGCCGACCCGGTCACTACCGCCACCCGGCCAGAGAGGTCGAAGTCGCTCATGACGCAGCCAACTGGGGCCCGTCGGCAGCAGCGAGGCGACGAAGGGCATCGATCACCTGATCCGGGGCGGGCAACAGGGCTTCCACAAGCGGAGGACTGTGTGGAATCGGACTGTGCGCACCCGCCAGGCGAACCACGGGTTGGTCGAGATACCAAAAGGCATGATCGCTGACCGTCGCCGATATCTCCGCAGCAGGCCCGGCAAGAGCCGGAGCCTCGTCGAGGACCAGGACACGGCCGGTACGGCGTACCGAGGTCACGATCGTCTGAAGGTCCAGGGGGGCGAGGGTGCGCAGGTCGATGATCTCGATGTCGATTCCGCTGCCTGAGAGGGCTTGTGCAGCCTGCTCGGCGATCACCACACCGTAGCCATAGGTGATGAGCGTGACGTCCTGGCCGGGACGTACGACTCGCGCGGTGCCGACGGGCACGACGTCGTCCATGCCGCCAACGGGACCTCGCGCGCCGGTGAGCAACTTGTGCATCATGAAGATGACCGGATCCTGCCCCCGCAGTGCGGCTTTCAACAGACCCTTGACGTCCCACGGCCGAGACGGGAATACGACCGCGAGCCCCGGGGTGCCCATGAACCAGGACTGCAGGCTGTTGTTGTGCTGCGGCCCGCCCTGCGAAACGCCGGCCGTGGCCCGGACAAGCAGGGGCACCGGGCGTCCCCACATGTAACGGATCTTTGCGGCTTGGTTGACCAACTCGTCCATCGCGCCGTAGGCGAAGTCCATGAAGTTCAGGTCCACCACGGGACGGGTGCCGTTCAATGCCGCACCGACACCACAGGCGACCATGGCCGCCTCGGAGATTGGTGTGTCCCGGATTCGCGCTGCGCCGAAGGATTCGCCGAGGCCTTTGACCTGCGCGAAGTGTCCACCACGTTCGTAGAGATCGGTACCGAGCACGAAGATCGTGGCATCGCGCTCCATCTCCTCGCGCATGCCCTGCTGGTAGGCGGTCGAATAGGTCTGCAGCTCCTCGGGAGCGGTCATCGAGCGTGTCCGTTGGTGTCGCTCCAGGCGCTGACGTTCTCGGCGGCGGTGGAGGGGTCCGGCCATGGTGACTCCTCGGCGAAGGCGACTGCCTCGTCTACTCGGGTACGTGCGTCGTCGACGTACTCGGCCAGAAGATCCGAGCTGAGCAGTCCAGCAGCGGTGAGCCGGGCGCTGAACTGCTCGATGGGGTCACGGCTGTTGCGCCACTGCAGGACCTCGTCCTCGGTGCGGTACTTGATCACCTCGCCGCTGTTGTGACCCTTATAGCGATAGGTCAGCAACTCGAGGAACGTCGGACCATCGCCGGCTCTCGCGCGCCCGGCTGCCTCTCGGACCGCTGCTTGCACGGCGACGATGTCCTGGCCGTCGACCGCGCGCGATGGAAGGCCGAATCCCGCAGCACGGGCGGCGATGTCGCCGCCCCCTGTCACTGCCTTGGTGGCGGTCTCGACGGCGTAGAGGTTGTTCTCGCAGGCCACGACGAGGGGCAGCTTCCACACCGCGGCCAGGTTGACGAATTCCCATACCCGGCCGGTGTTTGCGCCGCCGTCCCCGAAGAATCCCAGCGCGACCTGGTTCGAACCACGGACGCGCGCGCCGAGGGCCGCCCCAAGCGCGATACCCAGCCCGGCGCCGACGATGCCGTTACTGCCCCACAGTCCGCGGTCGAAGTCGGCCAGGTGCATGGATCCGCCACGGCCGCCGCTGTTGCCACCCGCCTTGCCGTACAACTCGGCGAGCACCGGACCGGGCGGCAGACCCTTGGCCAGCGCGTGATGGTGGGACCGGTGGGTTCCGGCGACGATGTCGTCAGGCTGCAGTCCGCGAACGGCGCCCACGGCGACGGCCTCTTGGCCAATGGCCGGGTGCATCCCCCCCGGAATCTTGCCCCGAAGGGCCAGGCCATCCGCGGTTTCCTCGAATGTGCGAATGAGCAGCATTTCGGCCAGCCAGCAGCCCAACTCCTCCGCCGTGGTCCCCTCGACGAAAGAGGAGGAGTCCTGGACGGCTTGGGCTGTGCTCATTGCGGGTCCTTCATGGGAGTGGTCAGCGACCGGACATCGGCGCCGGAGAAAAGGTCGGGAAAGTCGACTATTCGTGCGAATCGATCCAGTAGCTGGCCGGCGTGCAGCCCGTCCCAGCTGCGATGGTCGACGTTGAGCGTGACGTTCAGCGTGGTGGCGACGGCCAGCTCTCCGTCGTTCACGACCGGGCGTTGGGCGGCGCGCCCGACGGTCAGCAGGCTGGTCTGGCCGTACGGCACGACGCCGGTGAACTGGTCTACGCCGACGGCCCCCAGATTGGACAGGGTGCTGACTGGTACCCGCGCGTCGTCGGAATGCAGGCGTACAGCTCGGGCTCGCTCGACCGCTGCTCGACGGGCATCGATGAGCTCGACCAGTCCGAGCCGCAGCACGTCCCGCAAGACTGGGATCGCAACGCCGCGTTCGGTCGCTACCGCCAGGCCGACGTCGAGATCGCTCTGCCGTTCACGTTCCAGGAAACTGAGGGCCAGGGCTCGTAGCAACAGATCGGTAAGGGTCAGGCCGGGCAACGCTGCGCGCCAGCGATTTACAGCGCCGACCAACTCGTCGACTCGCACTTCGCGGGTCACGGCGAAGTGCGGAATCTCTTGCCAGGACCGGCTGACCGCGGCGCTGATCGCGCGGCGATACCGTTCGGCTGGGTCGCCGTCGGACCTTACGCCGAGATCGACGTCGGAGGGCAAGGTGGCTGTTTGTCCGGCCTCGGCGGCCATGCGACGCTGGCGGGGGCTTTGTGTGTGTCTTGTCGGAGCAGTGCTCTCGGCAGCAGCACCAGCACCTGCAGGAGCGCCGGGGTGGGAAGCGCTCTCGGTGTCGCTGTCGGACGCGGCCTCGGAGGCCGGCTGAGGCGATGGATCCGACTCGCCGGGTTCCAAGACGTAGGCGATCGTGACCCCCGGGACTATCTGAGTCAGCTCTGGGAACAGCTGTCGTCCAAGGATGCCTTGCCCTGCGCTCTCGATCTCGAGGTCAGCTTTGGCAGTCTCGACGACGGCGACAGCCTCGCCGACCGCGACCGGATCGCCGGTGGCCTTGAGCCAGGACACCAGCGTTACTTCGTCTGGTGCCATGCCCATGACAGGTACAAAAACCTCGTGCACCGAGTAGGACTCCACTCCTCAGACGTCATACGTCTAATATCTCGTTCCTGGACGCTAGTGTCCGTCGCGACAGGAGGTCAAGTGGCATCTGCAAAAGGGTCACTCGGTCCAGCTATCAAGAGCGGTCACCTGTGAGCGAAGTGACTGCGATCCGTGCTGAGGTGCAGGATGGCGACCAGATGGCGGCTTTGCGAGAGGTCGAGCAGCGCGTTCTGTGGCTGTCCACGGCGATCGTCGATCACGCGAACCGCGTACGGCCCACTCCGTCCGGGATGAAAGTCGGCGGCCACCAGGCTTCGAGCGCCTCGATCGTGTCCATCATGACTGCGTTGTGGTTCAACCAGCTGACCTGTGAGGATCGTGTGTCGGTCAAGCCCCACGCCGCGCCGGTACTGCACGCAATCGAATATCTGCTCGGCCAACTCGATCAGGCTCATCTACTCACCCTGCGCCAATTTGGGGGACTGCAGAGCTATCCCTCACGAAGTAAGGATCCTGTTTCCCCTGACTACTCCACCGGTTCGGTCGGGATCGGTGCTACCGCACCCATCTGGGGTGCGTTGTCCCGCCGCTACCTAGACGCACATTTTCATACGGGAGGAACCGGACGTCAGTACTCGTTGGTCGGTGACGCTGAACTCGACGAGGGGGCGTGCTGGGAGGCCGTGTTCGATCCGATGGTCGCCGAACTCGGCGAGGTCGTCTGGGTCGTGGACTTCAACCGCCAATCACTGGATCGCGTGATGCCGACCTTGGGTGCCACCCGTCTCGAGGGGATCTTCGCAGCCGCCGGATGGCAGGTCCTCACGGTCAAGTACGGCACCGTCCTGCAGAAGCTCTTCGCGCAAGACGGCGGCGAGGTGTTGCGCGAACGCATCGACGCCATGACCAACCCCGAATACCAAAGACTGTTGCGCCATAAGCCCTCTCGTATGCGAGAGCAACTTCCCGGTGAGGGCCGGCGAGCTGACGAGATCCGCCGCCTGCTCGACCCTCTCGATGACGGAGATCTCGCCTCCGCTGTGCGCAACCTTGGTGGGCATGACCTGCGACAGCTCAACACGGCTTTCAGCGCAATCGACGACACCCGCCCGACTGTGATCATCGCGTACACGATCAAGGGCTACGGCCTTCCCTCGGAAGGGCACCCGCAGAATCACTCTGCGCTGCTCTCAGGGGAACAGATCATCGACCTGGCCGCCCAGGTCGGGGCCGATTCCGACCGTCCCTGGCTCCGCTTCCCGGTGGGATCGAGGACCGATCTCTTATGCCGCCATGCAGCGCAACGCCTCGAGCGTGACCCGCCTGTGCCTATACCTCCGCCGACGGTACCCCTCGACCTCGGTCGGACCCCATCGGGCGCAGCTACTACTCAGTCGGCTTTGGGTCGTGCACTGCTCGACCTTTCTCGCGCCGCTCCTGACGCAGCCAAGCGGATCGTCACGGTCTCACCCGACGTCAGTTCCAGCACCAACCTGGGCGGCTGGGTCAACAAGGCCGGAGTGTGGTCTGCCACCGACCAGGTTGACTGGTTCGCCGACGACCCGGACACAGTCCTGCACTGGCGTGAGCGTTCGACCGGTCAGCACATCGAACTCGGCATAGCGGAAACGAATCTTGTAGGCCTGATGGCCGAGCTCGGAGCCACGTGGAGTCGTTGGGGGCAGCCACTATTTCCTATCGGCGTCATGTACGACCCCTTCGTCTGTCGCGCCCTGGAACCGTGGATGTTCGGCATGTACGCCGGCGGCCAGTCGATCCTGGTGGGCACTCCTTCTGGGGTGACCCTGGCTTCGGAAGGCGGAGCCCACCAGTCGATCATCACTCCATCGATCGGTCTCGAGCAGCCGGGCTGCACCAGCTGGGAACCTGCGTTCGCCCTGGATGCCGAATGGTGTCTCCTTGCCGCGCTGGCACAGCTTGGCAGACCCGACGGCGAGTCGGCCTACCTTCGGCTCTCCACCCGTCCGATCGACCAGTCCCTCGCCTCGATTCCCGTCGACTCGGTCGCGCGAGAGCGGCGCCGCAAGCAGGTGGTCGCCGGCGGCTATCGTCTGGTGGGCTGTCCCGCACCGATCGCGACGATCGCGGCGGTAGGCGCCGTCGTGCCGGAGGCGGTCCAGGCCGCGGAGCACCTCGCCGGTCTGGGTTTCGCTACCGACGTCGTCTGTGTGACCAGTCCGGGGTTGCTGTTCCGGGCGGCCCAAGCGCGACGGGGACTCGGGAAAGCGCCGGTCTGGATCCTGGACAGCCTCTTCCCCGAACAAGGCAAGACGCCAGTAGTCACGCTGCTTGACGGTCATCCGCACACTCTTGCCTTCCTCGGCGGCACCGCGCCGGCTACACATCTCGGCGTCACCGAGTTCGGCCAGTCCGGCGACCTGCCAGATGTTTACCGCCATCACGGCTTGGACACCGCCAACATCGTCGGCGCGGTACTCGACTTAGTCGACTGACAGCGTCACTCGACCCGGCTAGCGAACTGATGATGTCGTACCGCACTGGCGGCCAGTGGCCGGGCCCCTTGACGGCCTATTCTGTCGATGAAAGTCTACTGTCAACAATACAGGCGGCCTGAGGCATCCCCCAACCGTGAGGAGCTGCTGTACCTGCATGGACCGACCCGAGACCGTACCGATTGCAGGACTGAGCGGCTCGGTCCTACTCGTCACAGGTGCTGGTACTGGGATCGGCCGGGCCGTTGCGCTGGCGGCGAGCCGGTTGGGCGCGCGTGTCACCGTAAGCGGGCGCAGACGCGGAGAGCTGGAAAGCACCGCCCGAGCTGCTGCCGCGGAAGGGCTTGAGCTCGACGTCGAGGTCGCGGACGTCACCAGCGCGTCCTCCGTAGCGGACCTGGTCGAGTCGGTCGTAGCCCGATACGACCGACTCGACGGCGTGGTCAACGCCGCGGGCGTGGCCCAATTCGGGCATAGTGAGGAGGTCGACGACGCGGACTTCCTGCACGTCCTCGACGTCAACCTCGTCGGCGCGTTCCGAGTTTCCCGCGCCGCCGGTCGGGTGATGCTAGCCTGCGGCCGCGGCAGCATCGTCCACATCGGGTCGATCACCAGTATCGGCGGTTTCGCGGGCCGCGCCGCGTACTCTGCCTCCAAGCACGGTGTCCTCGGACTAACGAGGACGCTGGCCGCGGAGTGGGGTGCCAGCGGCGTGCGCGTCAACGCGGTGGCGCCGGGGTTCGTGCGTACCCCTATGACCGATCGTGCAATCGCGCGGGGCGTGCTGGATCTCGCCGCGATCGAGGCACGGACCCCACTCGGCCGCCGCGCCGAGCCCGAGGAAATGGTCGGGCCCATACTCTTCCTGCTCTCCGGCGCCGCAAGCTACGTCAACGGCGAGTGCTTGGTAGCGGACGGCGGCTGGACCGCATCGGTCGGGCCGCCCACACACTTCGCCGAAACGCGACCGATAGCCAGAGATTAACCGGTGCGGGTAGCGGGAGGTTCAACTGATATGGAGTGTGTTCTTGTCAAGGGGCAGGGTGAGGCGCCCGCTCGGATTTGTTCCGGGCGGGCGCCTCTGCTTCGTCGGTGCGCCGTGGTGGTGAGCGTGTCGTTGGCGACGCGC
>Ga0136640_10000612_pt1 | contig 13798 bp, 11 predicted proteins | sample AntDrymUQ8642106_2_FD_105498 | JGI IMG/M metagenome (GOLD analysis project Ga0136640, IMG submission 105498) | Polar desert sand microbial communities from Dry Valleys, Antarctica - metaG UQ864 (21.06) | ecosystem: Environmental > Terrestrial > Soil > Desert | place: Antarctica: Dry Valley...
ACCCCGTCGGAGACCAGCTGATGAGCGGGTGCGGAGGTGATGTCCTTCTCCCGCAGCGTGACCGAGCCGCTGCGGACGGGGATCAGGCCGAACATGCACTTGAGCAGAGTGGACTTCCCGGCCCCGTTGGGGCCGATGATGCCGACGAGTTCTCCCTCCTTGAGGTAGAAGTTGCAGCCGCGCAGGATGTTCACGCCGGGGAGATAACCGGCGACGAGTTCGTCGGCGCGCAGCAGGGCTCCCTCCGACAACCGGACGTGCTCTTCTCGAGTCGCGGCCTTCTCCGCCGCGGTGAGGGTCGGCTCCGCATCACCCGGATCGGTGTTCTTGTCCAGGATGGGACCATCGGACCCGCTCAAGAATGCCTCCTCGATTCGTTCATGAGTTCATCATGCTGGGCCTGCTCGGCGCGGATCAGGGCCTCGGACTCGGCCAGCACCTTCTCCTCCTCCTCCACCGTGAGGGGAGCGTCGTGATGCGCGCCGAGATAGGCGTCGACGACCTCCTTGTTCTGCGAGATCGACTCCGGCGGCCCCTCGGCGATCACCTTGCCGGCGGCCATGACCACCACCCAGTCGCTGATGTCACGAACGACGTCCATGTCGTGCTCGACGAAGATCACCGTCATGCCCTGCTCGCGCAGGTCCTTGACGTGGCCGAGAAGGCTCTGCGTCAGGGCGGGGTTCACGCCGGCCATCGGCTCGTCGAGCATGACCACCTTGGGTTGCGTCATCAACGCTCGGGCCATCTCCAGCAGCTTGCGCTGACCGCCGGACAGCGTGCCGGCGAAGTCGTCGCGCCTGGCGTCCAGCTTGAACCGCTCCAGCAACTCATCGGCACGTTCCCGAACGCCGTCCTCCTGCGCGCGCCACGACCGGGGAAGCAGGGCGCGCAGCATGCCCTCGCCCCGCTGGCCGGTCGCGCCCAGCATCATGTTGTCCAGAACCGTCATCTTGTTCAGCGCCTTGGTGAGCTGGAACGTGCGGACCACACCGAGGCGCGCCACCTGGTGGCTGGACAGCCGCCCCAGCGGGCGGCCGTCGAAGCTCCAGGTGCCACTGTTCGGCTTGTCGAAGCCGGTCAGCAGGTTGAACAGCGTTGTCTTGCCGGCGCCGTTCGGCCCGATCAGCCCGGTGATGCAGTGCCGCTGGAACTCGATGTGGTCGACGTTGACCGCGGCCAGACCCCCGAACGTGCGGGTGACGCGGTCGACCACGATGGTCGGGTCCGGCTTGGGTACGCCGATCTCCCAGGGCAGCGACTGCAGCGCCTCCCGGTTGGCGCGCACGTCAGCGGGCATCCAGGCTCACCTCTCGCCGGTCGCCGAAGATTCCCTGCGGGCGGAAGATCAGCAATGCCATCAAGCCTAGTCCCACGAAGATGAAGCGGAGCTGGAACGCGTCGCTGGCTGTCAGGATGTCCGCAGGGACGATGGGATCCCTTCCTCTGGTGAGCTGGAACAGCACGTTGTCGGTGAAGGCCAGCAGGAAGTAAAAGATGATCGCGCCGGCCACCGGCCCCAGCACGCGGGCGGCCCCGCCCAGGATCAACACCGTATAGGCGAAGAACGTCAACGAGGTCTGATAGGCGTCCGGCTGCGCGGTGGTCACCGCCAGCGCGTACAGGACTCCCCCGAGCGCGCCGAAGATCCCGCCGAGGATGAGCGCCTGCATCTTGAACAGATACACGTTCTTGCCCAGGGCGCGTGCTGCATCCTCGTCCTCCCGGACCGCCTTGAGCACCCGCCCCCAGGGGCTGCGCATGAGCATCCAGGTCAGCAGGCACAGCAGGGCGACGAGGGACCAGCCCACCGTCATGGCCCACAGGTCCTTGCCCGAGTAGCGGATGCCGAAGAAGTCGAAGCGTTCGAACGTGCTCCAGGGGGCCAGCGCGTCGAAGTCCTGGGAGAACTGGGAGATCCCCTGCGTCCCGCCGGTCACCGGTGTCGCGACCCTCGAACGGACCACGAGGTTCAGGATCTCGGCGGCGGCGATCGTCACGATGGCCAGATAGTCCGCGCGCAGTCGCAGCGTCGGAAGCCCGAGTAGCAGGGCGAAGATGGTTGCCGCCAGGATGGCTACGAGGACACCGACCCAGAGCGGAAGGTCATACCGCGTCGAGGTCACCGCGACGCTGTACGCGCCGAGCAGGGCGAACCCCGCCTGGCCGAAGTTGAGCAGTCCGGCGTACCCGAAGTGCAAGTTCAGGCCCAGCGCGAGGAGCGCGTAGAAGGCCGCCAGGGGGCCGAACGCCGCTTGGAGGCTGTTGGTCAGAATCGTCACGACATCCATCGGCTAGCCCACCCGCTCCCGCGCTCCGAGGATCCCGCTGGGCCGCACGACGAGGATGATGATCAGCAGCAGCAGACCCCCGACGTTCTTCAACTCATCCGGTATCACGAGCGTGGACATCTGGACGAACACACCGACGATGACGCTGCCGACCAGCGCGCCGTACGCCGTTCCGAGCCCGCCCAGGATGACCCCGGCGAACATCAGCAGCAGCAGCCGGAAGCCCATGTCCCACGCGACCTGATCGGACAGCCCGTAGAGGACACCGCCGAACGTCGCCAGCGCGCCGCCCAGCATCCAGACGAAGAGGATCACGCGGTCGACATTGATACCCGAGGACGCCGCCAGGTCGCGGTTGTCGGCGACGGCCCGCATCGCCTTGCCGATCTTCGTGCGTTGCAGCATCAACGCGACCGCAATGAGCACCACCACGCTCAGGATGATCGAGGCCAGGTCCTTGTCGGTGAGCGTCATGATGCCGCCCAGATACGGCTCGGCGCGCTGGCCCCGGTAATCGGCGTACGGCTGCTGGCCACCACCGAGCTGGATCAGCAGGACATAGCGCAGGACGATCGACAGTCCGATCGACACCACCAGCATGGCGATCAGGCCGGTTCGCCTCCGCCGCAGCGGGCGCCACAAGCCGAGCTCGTTCAAACCACCTATTCCAGCGCCGACGACGACAGCGAGCAAGGTGGCCCAGATCAGCTGCACACCGAAGGAGACATTGATGATGAAGGCGACAGTGGCGCCGATGGCGACGAGCTCGCCGTGGGCGAAGTTCGTCAGACCCGTCGTACCGAAGATGAGCGACAGGCCGATCGCGGTGATCGCGATGATCAGTCCGAACCGCAGCCCCTCGACGAAACGCTGCAGGACGATGATCGTCGAGCCACCGCCCTGACCCACCGATCCGTCGGACAAGGCGAACGCGACCCGCTGCGCCCGGCCCGTCCCGACGGTGACCGCGCGTTCGGTCGAGGCGGAGGTGACTCCCTCCGGCAGTTCGGCGGCATCGATGAAGGCGATGTAGTCACCGGCGCCGGGCAGGTCGATCTCGAACCGGCCGTTCTCGTCGGTCTCGTCATCCCCTACCTCGTCGCCGTCCGTGGTCGTGACGGTGACCGTCACTCCCTCGATCGGGCCGCTGGCACTGGAGGCCAGCGTTCCGACGATCCGCTCTCCCTCGGCGCTGGCCGGTCCACTGAGGACGGTGAGCAGGCCGACGAAGACGAGTCCGACGAGGGCAACGAGCCGATGAAGCACGGGGAGTCCCTCCGCTGGGTCTGCATCACAGGGCTGGCGGAACACTAGCCGACGCAGGCGTTACGGTGGGGCCGGCCCTGTCGGGGACCTGTCCATCGAATCCCTATCGGAGCGGAGTTCCATGGCCCGTCTCCTCGTGCGAGTGCGAGACGCTGCTCCACAGGACATTGACGTCCTGCTCAGCTTCGCCGAGCAGGTCCTCGACGCGGGTGATGTGAACGCTCGGTCGCCCATGGTGCGGCTGGCCGAGGGAGTGATGGGGCATCAGCTCCGGGAGCGTTACTCCCGGTTGCTCGCCGACCCTGAGCATCGGGTCGTACTGGCGGAATCCGACGAGGGTAGGGCGGTCGGTCTGGCTGTTTTCTCGGTGGACATGATCAGCGCCCTGCTTGCCGTGCCGGTGGTCTACGTCAGTCACGTCATCGTGCCAGGCCTCGAGCGTGACCGGGCAGTGGGCAGGGCGCTGGTCGAAGCGGCGACGACGTTCGCGGAGGAGATCGGTGCCGAGCACGTGATCGTAGGCCTGAACCCAGGCGGCCGGGAGAGCAACCGGTTCTTTGCCCGGCTCGGCTTCACCCCGCTCATCATGCGCCGGATCGCGAGCGTCCAGACGTTGCGGCGCAGCCTCACCGAGCACCCCGTCGCCACGCCGGTTCCACTGGGGTCCAGGCTGGCCCGGCCGCGACTGCGTCGAAGTACCTGACGCTCAGCCCGGCGGCGCCCCTCGGATGAGGCAGGTCAGCCGCACTGTGCAGACCCGCCGCCCCTCCTCGTCGCTGATCACGACTTCATACGTCGCGATGGTGTTCCCGGCGTGCAGCGGCGTACACACTGCGGTGACGCTGCCGGATCGGGCGGCGCGATGGTGCGTCGCGCTGAGTTCCAGGCCGAGCGCTGCCCGTTCGGGTCCGGCATGGACGGCGGCCGCGACCGAGCCGAGTGTCTCGGCGAGCACGCAGGACGCGCCACCGTGCAGCAGCCCGTACGGCTGTAGATTGCCGGCGACCGGCATCGTCGCGACCATCCGCTCCGGGGTCCAGTCGATAATCTCGATGCCCATTCGGTCGGGCAGCTGACCGTCCGGGACCTCGATCTCGCGACCCGCGACGTTCATTCGCACCATCCTCGCCAGAGTCTCCCTCGGGTCCTGTCGCAGCCATCCGGTCCTGTCGCAGGGCAACCCTAGACTCGGCAGCTGTGGGTGCATCACGGCTGCTGCTGCTCGACGGTCACTCGTTGGCCTACCGGGCGTTCTTCGCCCTGCCGGTGGAGAACTTCTCGACGACGACAGGGCAGCCGACCAACGCGGTCTACGGCTTCACCTCGATGCTGATCAACGTGTTGCGGGATGAGACCCCGACTCATCTCGGCGTCGCCTTCGACGTGTCGCGCCAGACATTCCGCAACGAGATGTACGCCGAGTACAAGGCCGGCCGCAGCGAGACGCCGACGGACTTCCGGGGGCAGGTCAGTCTGATCAAGGAGGTGCTGGACGCGCTTCGCATTCCCACGATCGAGGCGGAGAACTACGAAGCCGACGATGTGATCGCGACACTGACCACGCAGGCGGTCGCCGACGGCATGGCAGTCCTCGTCCTCACCGGGGACCGCGACGCCCTGCAGCTCGTGGGTGAGAAGGTCACCGTTCTGTACCCGCGCCGGGGGGTGTCGGAGCTGACCCGCTTCACGCCGGAGGAGGTGGAGGACAAGTACGGCCTGACCCCGGCCCAGTACCCGGACTTCGCGGCCTTGCGCGGCGACCCCAGTGACAACCTGCCCGGTATCCCAGGGGTCGGTGAGAAGACCGCGGCCAAATGGGTGCGTGAGTTCGGGTCGCTCAACGACCTGGCCGATCGCGTCGACGAGGTGCGGGGTAAGACCGGTGACGCGCTGCGGGTGAACCTCGCATCGGTGCTGCGGAACAGGCAGCTGACCGAGTTGGTCCGGGAGGTGCCGCTACCCCTCGGCCCCGGCGACCTCCGAATGACGTCATGGGACCGCGACGAGGTCCACCGCATCTTCGACAACCTCCAGTTCCGGGTGCTGCGCGAGCGGCTCTTCGACACCCTCCAGGCCGCCGAACCGGAAGCCGACGAGGGCTTCGACGTCCACGCGCGGATCATCGGCCCGGGTGAGCTGCCCGCCTGGCTGGCCGAGCGGACCGGTTCCGGGGCGCGGACCGGCGTCTCGTTCCGGGGGCACTGGGCGAGGGGATCCGGTGATGTGTCCGCGATCGCGCTGGCCACCGAGGGGGAGGAGGGGGCGTACGTCGATGTTGCCGCTCTGAGCGCCGAGGACGACGTGGCCCTTGCCGGGTGGTTGGCCGACCCGGCGAACCCCAAGGCGATGCACGAGGTGAAGGGCCCGCTGCTGGCGTGCTGGTCCCGTGGCTGGGATCTCGCCGGGGTGACCAGTGACACCGCGCTGGCGGCGTACCTCGCCCTGCCGGGACAACGCTCGTTCGACCTCGGCGACCTGACCCTGCGCTACCTGCACCGCGAGCTGCGGGCCGAGTACACCGACGGCGACGGGCAGCTCACCCTCGAAGGCGGCGCGGACGAAGCCGATGAGACGGCTGCCCGCTCGGAGGTGGTCCGCGCCCGCGCCGTCCTCGATCTTGCCGGTGCCCTGGACGACGACCTGCGGGAGCGCAACGCCGGCAGCCTGCTCCGGGACATGGAGCTGCCGCTGACCGAGGTGCTAGCCCGGATGGAGCGGACTGGCATCGCGGCCGACGAGGACTACCTGCATGAGCTGCAGAAGCACTTCAGCGCGGAATGTGCCGACGCCGAGCAGGCTGCCTATGCGGTGATCGGCCGCGAGATCAACCTCGGCTCGCCGAAGCAGCTGCAGGTCGTGCTGTTCGAGGAGTTGGCACTGCCGAAGACCAAGCGGATCAAGACCGGTTACACCACCGACGCCGAATCGCTGCAGACCCTGCTGGCGCAGACCGGCCACCCGTTCCTCGAGCATCTGATGCGCCACCGCGACGTGACCCGGCTGCGGACGGTCATCGACGGGCTGATCCCGATGGTCGATGACGTCGGGCGCATCCACACCACGTTCCACCAGACCATCGCCGCGACCGGGCGGTTGTCCTCCACCGACCCCAACCTGCAGAACATCCCGATCCGCACCGCTGAGGGGCGCCGCATCCGGCAGGCGTTCGTGGTGGGTGAGGGCTACGAGTCGCTGATGACGGCGGACTACAGCCAGATCGAGATGCGGATCATGGCCGACCTGTCCGAGGACGCCGGGCTGATCGAGGCGTTCACGTCGGGGGAGGACCTGCACACCTTCGTCGCCTCGCGGGCGTTCAACATCCCGATCGAGGACGTGGATCCCGAAATGCGGCGCCGGATCAAGGCGATGAGCTACGGCCTCGCCTACGGGCTGTCGGCGTTCGGGCTGGCCCAGCAGCTGCGGATCACCCCCGAGGAAGCGCGCGAGCACATGACCGCGTATTTCGAGCGCTTCGGGGGAGTGCGGGATTACCTGTTCAACGTCGTCGATGAGGCCCGGATGACCGGCTACACGGAGTCGATTCTGGGCCGGCGGCGTTACCTGCCGGACTTGACCAGCGACAACCGGCAGCGCCGGGAGATGGCCGAGCGGATGGCCCTGAACGCGCCGATCCAGGGTTCTGCCGCCGACATCATCAAGGTCGCCATGCTGGGCGTCGACAGTGCCCTGCGTGCCGACGGCCTGGGGTCACGGATGCTCCTGCAGGTGCATGACGAGTTGGTGCTCGAGGTGGCACCGGGGGAGCGGGAGAAACTCGAGGCGCTCGTACGCCGCGAGATGGGGGCCGCCTACGTGCTGTCCGTTCCGTTGGACGTCTCGGTGGGAATCGGCCGCACGTGGGACGAGGCGGGGCACTGAGTGAACGATTCGACCGCGACCTGGAGTGAACATTGCGGTCCGCGCTACGAAGTTAGGGGTCCCCGCCGCGACGTTAGGGGCCGCCGCCGACAGAACCCGTACGCGCCGGCGCGCCCAGGCCATCCGCGGGGGCTGCCACCGGTGCTCCGGGGACGTCGCACACCTCCGCGGCCGCACCGACCTGCTCACGGGGACGTGCGGTCGCCAGCACCGACCCGCCCAGGATCAGCGCGAAGCCGACGGCGGTGTACACGGTGAACGCCTCGCCGAGCACGGCGACGCCGAGCAGGACCGCCACCGCGGGGTTCACGTACGTGATGACCACCGACCGCGCCGGCCCGACTTCGGCGATCAACGCGAAGAACAGCAGGAACGCCAGCGCCGTACACAGGACTGCCAGCACGACGACTGCCACCGTGACATCGGCGGACGGCCAACTCCGGGGCGCCTGCGCGATGCCGGCCGGAATGTAGACCACGGCAGCGAGGCCCAATGCCACCGCTACCGTGCCGAGCGGCGGCAGATCGGAGAGGCTGCGCGACAGGATCACCGGTCCCACCGCGTAACAGATGACGACTGCCACGATCGCGGCGATCGCCCAGGTGTCGCCGGCGCCGACCTGGAATCCGACCAGCGCCGCCACACCGGCGGCCCCGAGCAACAGGCCGACCAACCGGCGGGGTCCGAGCCGCTCGCCGGCCGGGCCGCTGAGCGCGATCAGGGCGCCGACCAGCGGTACGGCGGCGACCAGCAGGCCGGTCAGCGAACTGGACAGCCGCAGCTCAGCGAAGCCGAGTAGCAGCCACGGGATGCAGATCTCCACGACCGTGAAGAGGAGCAACGGCCACCACCGGGCGAGCACCTTCCGGATCTGCCCGCGGGCGAACGCGATGGGCAGCAACAGCGCGGCGGCGAGGGCGGTGCGCACCAGGACCAGCGTCGACGGGGCGAGTTCCTCGACGGCGACCTTGATCAGCAGGTACGGGATTCCCCAGATGAGCCCCATCGCGATGAACAGCAGCCAACCGCGCCTGCTCACGTCGACATCCGCCTTTCGTCGATCCACCCGGCCAGAGCAATGCTGCTCGAGGCCTGGGACATTCCCCACCCCGGGCTTGGGTGCGACGATCACGGGTATGAGCAGTGGCGGGGGACCGGTCGCCTTCGTCCTGGGCGGCGGGGGGATCCACGGGGCGTCCGAGGTGGGCATGCTGGCCGCGCTGCTGAACAGCGGCATCCGCCCCGATCTGATCGTCGGCACGTCGGTGGGCGCGATCAACGGTGCGATGGTGGCCGCCGACCCGACGCCTTCCAGCGTCGACCGGCTGACCGAGCTGTGGGGGGACCTTGCGCGGAGCAACGTGTTCGGCGGCTCGCTGCTGGCGCAGACGGCCACCCTGGTCCGCACCGGCACGCACCTGCAGCCGGCCGGCCCGCTGCGCCGACTGCTCGCCGATCAGCTCGGCGACGCCGTGATCGAGGATCTTGCGGTGCCGTTCCACTGCGTCGCGGCCAGCATCGAGCGCGCCACCGAGCACTGGTTCGACAGCGGTCCCGTGGTCGATGCGGTGCTGGCCAGCAGCGCCGTACCGGGTCTGCTGGCTCCGGTCCGGATCGGGGCCGAGCACTACCTCGACGGCGGGCTGGTGAACAGCATCCCGGTGGGACGGGCGGTGTGGCTCGGCGCTCGGACCGTCTACGTGCTACATGTCGGGCGGATCGAGAGCCCGCTGCGGCCGCCGCGGCGGCCATGGGAGGTGGGTCTCGTGGCCTTCGAGATCGCCCGCCGGCACCGCTTCACCACGACGATGGCGGCGCTACCCGACGGCGTCACAGTCCACGTCCTGCCCGCAGGCGGTGAGCCGTTGAGCTTCACCGACCGGCGGCAGTTCCGGTACCGGGACTTCGGCTCCGTCCCGGGGCGGATCAGGACCGCCCGCGAGGCCACCAAGGCCTACCTCGAGGCGGCCGCCTCGTGAGGATGCCGCCGCGATCCGTACGCCGGATCGTGGGCCCGGCCGTCATCTTCCTCGCGGGCGTCGGGGGAGTCTTGTTGCTGCCGGTCCTTGCTGTCACCGCCGCGGTGGCATCGGTGTGGCTACCGGGCCGGTGGCGCGGCCTGCGGCTGCTCGGGTTCGTCCTGGTCTGGCTGGCGGTGGAGATGGTCGCGCTGGCGGCGGCGCTGGCGCTGTGGGTCGGCAGCGGCTTCGGTCTGCTGCTGCGCACCCGGGTGTTCCGGCGTGCGCACTACGCCGTACTGCGCCTTGTCCTCGACACCGTCGTCGACGCCGCCCAGGTGCTGTTCCGGCTTCGGCTGGAGACCGACGGCGTGTCGTGGAGCCCGGTGGACGACGGCGTACCGGGGTCGGAGAACGCGATGCTGGTGCTGAGCCGGCATGCCGGACCGGGTGACAGCGTGCTGCTGCTGCACACGCTGATGAACCGCGATCACCGGCGCCAGCCGCGGATCGTCCTGAAGGACACCTTGCAGCTGGACCCGATGATCGACGTGTATCTGCACCGGCTGCCCGCCCGCTTCATCGACCCCACACCGACGGTCGGGGACGACGCGGAGGCGATCATCGGCACGCTCGCCGGCGGCATGGGGGAGGAGGACGCGCTGCTGATCTTTCCGGAGGGCGGCAACTTCAGCCCCAAACGCCGGTTGCGGGCGATCCTGCGGTTGCGCCAGCGGGGACATGCCGCGCATGCCGACGCGGCCGAGCGGATGTGGCACGTCCTCCCGCCCCGGCCCGGCGGTGTCATCGCCGCCATCGAGGCGGCGCCGTACGTCGACGTCGTGTTCGTGGCGCACACCGGACTCGAGCACCTCTGCACCGTGGCCGACATCTGGCGGGAGCTGCCGGTGGACAAGACGCTGCACCTGCGCTGGTGGTTCGTCCCCGCCGCGGACGTGCCGGCCGGGCACGCGGCGCAGATCGTCTGGCTGTACGAGCGCTGGGCCGACATCGACGGCTGGATCGCCGCCACCAAGGCGCCCTGAGCGGTGGCGGCTCAGTCGATCGGGGTAAGCAGCCCCTCGAGGCGGATCGTGCCGTCGCCGTAGCGCTCGTCGTATGCGCGTTGCTGTTCCGCGGTGGCGACGTACACCTGGACCGCCAGTTGCCCGGTCCTGATGTCCGGTCCGCTGCCTATGATGCCCGGGTCGCCGGTCACCTCGCTCTGCACCTCGAGCAGGGTGGCCTCGTCGCGTACCGCCCGGCTGACGCACAGCGACCCGCCCCAGACCTCGCGGATGGCGTTGTGCAGGGCCACGGCATCTGCGGTGGTCGTGACGTTCATGACGAACCTCCGCGGATCGTTGGCGTCCTCCTCGGTCGGCTCCGAATCTGCCATCCGCTGGTCCACCCAGAGCCCCCCGAAGCCGTCCGCGGCCTGGGCCACCTGTGCCGCCTCCTGGAAGGCGACCTCGGTCGCCAGCTCCGGATCCACCGGCTGCCACCCACCGGCTGGTTCCGGGCAGGGCGTCTCGAACTGATCCGGGTCGCTCTGCGGACGCTCGCTGCCGTCGTCCACCGTGACCGGCTCGGTCAGCGTGAAGGTCTCCCCGTCGAACGAGCCCACTAGCACGTAGCCGCCCCAGCGGGTCCCCGACGCGGACTCGTGCTCGACGGCCGACCAGTCCCAGCCGCCGATGTCCGGCCCGCCGCACTGCGGCGGGTAGGACTCCTCCACCGAGTGACACAGCTGCGGTCCGTGCTCTGGGCTCTCCAGCACCGTCGCGAAGGCGCGCAAGCGCCCGTCATAGCCCTCGGGCACCAGCGATGGTGCAGGCTGATCGGACGCGGGGGCACTAGCTGGAGTCGATTGTCCGGCACATCCGGTCACGAGCAGCGCGGCGGCGGCGAGGCCGACGTAGGCACGGCGGTGCACGAGGGTAGGCATGCCGTTCAGACGCTGCTGCGGCGACGCCGGTTCCCTCAGCTGAGGAACTGACTCAGCAGGAAGAGGTTCAGGGCGATGATGAGCGCCGCGATCACTCCGGCGACGACGGTGGTGATGCGGCGGTTGACCAACTCGCCCATGATGTCGGTACGCCGGGTCAGCAGGACAAGAGGCACCAGCGCGAACGGGATGCCGAAGCTGAGCACGACCTGGCTGAGGATCAGCGCCTGGGTCGGGTCGACGCCGAGAGCGAGCACGATCAGCGCCGGCGCCATCGCGACGCCGCGGCGCAGCACCAACGGGATCTGCCGGCGCAGGAAGCCCTGCATCACGATCTGGCCCGAGTACGTCCCGACGCCGGATGAGGCGAAGCCGGAAGCGAGCAACGCCAGCGCGAAGGCAAGCGCTGCGGTTGCCCCGAGCGTGTCCTGCAGACCGGCGTGCACGCCTTCGATGGTGTCGGTGTCCGGGATGCCGGAGCCGAAGAACAGCTCGGCGGCGATGACCAGCATCGCCAGGTTGACCAGCCCGGCCAGGCCCATGGCGACGACGACGTCGATGCGCTGGTAGCGCAGCAAGACCCGTCGCTGCGGGGCGTCCGCCGCCGCAACCCGCTGCTGGGTCAGTGCGGAGTGCAGGTAGATCACGTGCGGCATCACCGTGGCGCCCAGGATGCCCGCCGCCAGCAGCACGCTATCGACGTCGCTGAACGACGGGACCAGGCCGGCGGCCACGCCGACCGGGTCCGGCTGCACCAGCACGATGTTGTAGAGGAAGCCGAGGAAGATCACCGCCAGCAGGCCGCTGATCACCCGCTCGAAGGGCCGAAAGCCCCGGCTCTGCATCCCGAGCAACCCGAACGCGACGGCCCCGGTGATGAGCCCACCGGTGAGTAAGGGGATGTCGAAGAGCAGCTGCAGCGCGATCGCACCCCCGATGATCTCGGCGAGGTCGGTCGCCATCGCCACGGCCTCGGCCTGTACCCACAGCCCTCGGGTGACCGGCCGGGGGTAGTGCTCCCGGCACAGCTCCGGGAGGCTCTGACCGGTCGCCAGGCCGAGCTTTCCCGACAGCGACTGGATCACCATGGCCATCAGGTTCGCCGCCACGATGACCCAGACCAGTTCGTACCCGAAGGACGCCCCGCCGGCGAAGTTGGTGGCGAAGTTGCCCGGATCGACGTACGCGATCGCTGCGACAAAGGCCGGGCCGACCAGCATGAGCGAGCCGCGCATCCGCCCGCGGGAACGGACCTCGACCAGCGAGGGCTGCGGTTGGCCCGAGGCCGGTCGATCGCCCTCAAGTGGCCGACGAAGTGTCGTCACCTGGTGATGTTAGACGTGTCTAAGCAGGCGAACCGGCTGCATCCGCTGACACCAGGACGCGGACCATTGCCAGCAGCTCGGTCTCGGCAGCGGTCAGGTCGGTACGCCGCCCGTCGCGCCACCGCTGCGCCGCCTCGATCCTCTGCCGGAGCAGGTCGGCGTGCTCGCGGACGCGCTGCGGTTTCGCCGACCCCGGTGCCCCGCGCGCCTCGACCAGCGCCACCGGGTCCTCGACTGCGGCGAGCAGGTCCCCGGACACCTGCAGCGGCGCACCGGTGATCTCCGCGGCGGCCTCGGCGAGAGACTCCGCGGTGAGCCGCTCCGAACCGGCCGCGGTGGCCGCCGCGACGGCCCGGCCGACGATCCGGTACGACGTCCGGTAGTCCAGCCGGTGGATAAGGGACAGGTACTCGGCCAGGTCGGCCGCGCCGATGAAGTGGGCCCGTGCACCCGCTGCGAGCACCGCGGTGTTGACCCGCAGGCCGCCGACGACCGCGGTTGTCAGCCGCACCAGCCGCCCGGCCAGCTCGAGTGCCCCTGCTACTTCGCCGTACGTGTAGAGCCAGTTGTCCGTCCGAGCCGACGGCGTCCGGGCGGTGGTGACCAGCCCGGCGAGCCGCCCGGCCAGCGTGCCGGCCCCGCCGCGGATGACCGCAAGGGCATAGGGATTGCGCTTCTGCGGCATCAACACGCTGGCCCGGCACATCGCCGCGTCGAGTTGGACGTAGTCGAACGCCGGGCTCGCGAAGATCTCCAGGTCCTCGGCCAGCTGGTCGGCGGTCAGCACCGCCTGTACGGCGGCGAACACCGCATCGAGCGGTGCGTCGACCGACCACATCGCGTCCCGGGTGTTCGCGCCCGACCGGCCGAACCCGAGCAGGTCGGCCACCCGCTGCCGGTCGATCGGAATCCTGCTGCCACCCGCCCCGCCGGCCCCCCCGGGGCAGATGTCGGCGCTCCGGTAGGCCGCCTTGATCCGTTCCAGGTGGCGTAGCGCCTGCTCACCGAACTGCCCCAGATAGTGTCCGAACGTCGAGGGCTGCGCGGGCTGCAGGTACGTGCTGTCGGCCCAGATCGCTCCGGCGTGCTCCTCTGTTCCAGCCGCGAGCGTCATGGCCAGGTCCGAGA
>Ga0136640_10000613_pt1 | contig 13788 bp, 17 predicted proteins | sample AntDrymUQ8642106_2_FD_105498 | JGI IMG/M metagenome (GOLD analysis project Ga0136640, IMG submission 105498) | Polar desert sand microbial communities from Dry Valleys, Antarctica - metaG UQ864 (21.06) | ecosystem: Environmental > Terrestrial > Soil > Desert | place: Antarctica: Dry Valley...
GGTAGCCCTTCTTGGCGAACGTGTTGGCCTCGTCGACGATCTCCGGTGAGGTCCTTGATCCGAACGCGAAGCTGCCGCCGTGGATCCAGATGATCAGGGGGCGTCGAGCCAGCGTGTCGCCCGTAGGTTCGTACAGGTCGAACTTCAGGGTCTGCGTTTCGCCTTGGCGATCGACGACCTGCGCGTAGGTGATGTCGGCTGTCTTGGTCACCTGGGTGAACGTGGCGTCGCGGTAGCGCAGCGGCGCCGGCCCCTCAGGCGCGACGAGGTCGCAAGCCGTCGCGCCGACGGCCAGGAGGGCAAGCGCGGCTACCCGGGCGATCGTGGTCCGGGCCCTGGGCTTGCTCATGTTCGTCCTCTGATCGTTCGGCGATGGCGGACGAAGCCTACGAGGCCGCGATCCCGACAGCCGCGTGCCCTGACCGCCTCCTTCCAGCACCCGGCCTTGATGTCCGATCCCCGCCAGACAGGTCGATTGGCGAGGGCCAGACTGCGGGAGTGATCGAGGATCCCGAACGGTGCTACGCAGCGGTTCGCAGCCGTGACCCCCGCTTCGACGGGTGGTTCACGATCGGGGTGACATCCACTGGCATCTACTGCCGACCGAGCTGCCCGGCGAGCACGCCCAGACGGGAGAACGTCCGCTTCTTCCCCACGCCGGCCGCGGCGCAGGGCGCCGGGTTCCGGTCGTGCAAGCGCTGCCGGCCCGACGCCACCCCTGGCTCCCCGGAGTGGGATGCTCGCGCCGACGTCGTCGGGCGGGCCATGCGCCTCATCGCCGACGGCACCGTCGACCGCGACGGCGTGGTCGGGCTGGCCCGGCGCCTCGGCTACAGCGCTCGCCAGCTCCAGCGCGTGTTGATCGACGAGCTCGGTGCCGGGCCCCAGGCCCTGGCCCGAGCCCAGCGGGCCCAGAGCGCCCGGATCCTCGTCGAGACGACCGATCTGCCCATGGCCGACATCGCCTTCGCGGCTGGGTTCGGGAGCATCCGGCAGTTCAACGACACGGTGCGGGCCGTGTTCAACCGCACACCCGGTGAGCTCCGCCGCACCGGCCGCCATCACCACGGGCGCCCCGGCCCGGGCGACGTGCCCGGCTCTGTGTCGCTACGTCTGGCGCATCGCCAGCCTCTCGCCGCCGACGACCTACTGCGCTTCCTCGCGCCGCGATCCCTGCCGGGCGTCGAGCACGTCGTGGTCGACGACGACGGCGCCGTCACCGGGTACCGGCGAACCGTCGACCTGCCCCACGCCCCGGCCACGGTGACCCTCACGCCCGAGGGTCCCCATGTGAGGGCGGCCCTGCGCCTCGGCGACCTCCGCGACGTCACTGCGGCCGTCGCCCGCTGCCGGCGTCTGCTCGACCTCGACGCCGACCCCGTCGCCGTCGATGACCACCTCTCCCGGGACCCCCTGCTCGCCTCGCTCGTGATCGCCCGGCCCGGGCTGCGGGTGCCCGGCGCCGTTGACGGCTTCGAGATCGCGGCCCGCGCCATCGTCGGCCAGCAGGTGTCGGTCGCCGGTGCGGTCACCATCGTGGGCCGCCTCGCCGCCGCCCTCGGCCGACGGCTGCCCGCCGACGACGGCACTCTGACCCACCTCTTCCCGACCGCCGAGGCCGTGGCCGGCATCGATCCGGCCACGCTGCCCATGCCTGGGGCCCGCGCTCGTGCCCTGGTCGGGCTCGCTCGTGCCGTGGCCGACGGGCTCGTCGACCTCGACGCCGGCACCGACCGCGGGCGGACACGCGCCGAACTGGCCGCGCTTCGGGGAATCGGCCCGTGGACCGTCGAGGACATCGCCTTGCGGGCCCTGCGCGACCCCGACGCCTTCCCCGCCACTGACCTCGGCGTCCGCCGGAGCCTGGCCCGTCTGGCCGGGCCCGACGCCGCCACCCCAGCCGCCATCGCCATCCGATCTGCGGGTTGGCGGCCATGGCGGGCCTACGCCACCCTGCACCTCTGGAGCACACCCCCATGACCACATCCACCACCACCTCCACCCTGCGCCGACGGGTCGTGCCGTCGCCGGTGGGACCGCTCACCCTCATCGCCTCCGATGCCGGCCTGCGCGCCGTGCTCTGGCTCGACGACGCGCCCGGGCGGGTGCCGTTCGCCGCCGCCCCCGTGGACGACGACGACGAGGATCCCGTGCTCAGCGCGGCGGCCGGTCAGCTCGAGGAGTGGTTCGCCGGTCGTCGCACAGCATTCGACCTGGCCCTGGATCCGGCTGGAACGCCGTTCCAGCACCAGGTCTGGGACGAGCTGGCCCGGGTGTCCTTCGGCCAGACCACCACATACGGCGAGCTGGCCGAGGAGGCGACCGGCGACCGCCGCAAGGCGCGAGCCGTCGGTGCAGCCGTCGGACGCAACCCTCTGTCGATCGTGGTCCCCTGCCATCGCGTCATCGGGGCGAACGGCACCCTCACTGGCTTCGCGGGCGGGCTGGACGTGAAGCGACACCTCCTCGACCACGAGGCCGGCGCCCCGCCCCTCGACCTCGGTCTCGCCCCTGCGACCTGACCGGCGTCACCAGCGGAGGACAGACTGCCGCCGATGCCGGGGACCGCGGAGCCGACGCCGGGCGAGCGCGCCGAGCGACGGTCGTTCCTCGTCGCCGGTGCGGTCATGGTCGGCGTGGTCGTCGTGTTGGTGCTCGGGGCCCTGGCCGTCGGGGTGCTCCGCGACGACGCTGTGTCACCGGCCACGACGGTCGCCTGTGGCTCCGACGATGCCGCCTGCCTGGCTGCGCGGAGGGCCGCCGAACGTCCCGGCATCATCCCCGAGCCCACCGAGGGTCGGGCGCCCGAAGACCCTGGCGAACCGGGCGGCGCCGCCCAGCTCACGCTCCTCGCCGGCCTGCTTGGGGCCCTCACCCTCATCGTGGCCCTGGTCGTCCGGTCCGCCCGCCGGGCCCGCAGCTCCTAGCGGGGCAGTTCAGCCGTTGACGAGGCTGGCCAAGGCCCAGATCGAGGCGACGAGCCCGAGTCCGGCCATCAGGAGGCTGCGGCCCAGCGGTGCGCGCTGCCCCCTGCCGTCCTGGCCGGGTCGGGCGGGGGGTCTCCAAACCGCCAGCACGTTGCCGACCAACATCGCCCCGCCGAACGCCAGCAGCAGGTAGGCGAGGAGGTCCTCGCCGAGGAACACACCGGGGCTGCTGTTCGCCTCGGCCATGACGGGGCCGATCCGACTAGCGGCGGTCGCAAGCACGGGGCAAGGCTAGGACTGTCGTCCGAACAACCTCGCGGTCGACACCCGACAGCGGCTCCGACCGCTCTTCGTACCAAGGGTGCGCCGAATCTCACTTATCGTGGGTGGCGGGCTCAAGTTCGATCGCACCCCGTCCGATGGAGGAAGGCGATCGGCCGCCGCCGCTCTCATCCCAGACCGTGGTGCTCTACTTGCCGGTAGGGCTCCACGGGTGCGGTCCGCGGTCGTTGGGGCTGGCTCCGGTACTCCCTTCCCACCGGAGCCAGCCCCTCGCGTCGCCCGCGTCCGGAGCGGGCAGACCGGGTGTGCCAGGCTCACCGGCCGTGGACCCGGTCCCGAGCGATGCGACCGGTGCCGGGCCGCCCGCTGGACGCGGCGGCCGCGGGTGGGGCCGGGTCACCCTGGCCGGCGCGGTGACGGCCCTCCTGGGGTTCACCGGCGCGGTGGTCCTTCTGATCCTCCCCGTACGGGTCCCTGAGGTTCAACGCTGCGGACCGCCCGTCGCGTACCTGCTCGGCGGGCGCGTCGACACCATCCCTGATCAGGAGGGGCGGATCCTGGAACCCGATGGCGAGGTGGTCACGATCGAGCCGGCGGCCGCCTCCGCCGCTCGGGCCGCTCCGTGCCGCGAACGGGTGGCGGCCCGGGCTGTCCCCGCGGCGCTCATCGGTTTGGCCGCCATGGTGGTCGGGGTGTTGTCGTTCGCGGTGGAGCTGTTCGTCGTCCGGCCCCGTCGGCGCCGAGACGCCGCGTCCCGTCAGATGCTGGCGACCACCACAGGCGGTCCCGGAGTCGAGGGCCCGCCTCCTACCGGCCGCGGAGGCCGGGCAGACTGCCGGGCATGAAGAAGATCCTGCTCGGAGTCGGTGTAGTCCTGGTGTTGCTGGTGGGCGGCGCCGTGGCCTTCATCCTGATCTCCCGGGGCGACACCCCCGAGGAGCTGAGCGTCGAGGGCGAGGGTGGCTCACAGGGCGACACAGGCGAGACGCCTGAGGCCCTCGACGGCGCCTGGGCGGTCCAGGCCGGCGAGGAGACGACGGCCGGTTTCCGCATCAAGGAGGACTTCACCGCCCTCCCCGACCACACCGCAGTGGGCCGCAGCGACGAGGTCGAGGGCAGCTTCACCGTCGCCGGCCCGGCGGTGACCGAGGGCAGCTTCACGGTCGACCTCACCGCTCTGGAGTTCACCGACGACCCGCCCACCAGCAACGTCCAGGGCCGGGCCGACGCCATGAAGGGGCAGGGCCTCGAGACCAACGACTTCCCCGAGGCGACCTTCGAGCTCACCCAGCCGATCGACATCGGCGCTGACGCCGGCAACGGTGAGACCATCACCACCGAGGCCACAGGTGAGTTGACCCTGCACGGTGTGACCAAGGAGATCACCTTCGCCGTCGACGCAAAGGTCGATGGGGCCACCATCCGGGTGGCCAGCAGCGACCCGGTACCCATCGCCCTGACCGACTACGACATGGAGGAGCCCACCGCCCCGTTCATCGCCAGCGTCGCCGACGAGGGCTCGTTCGAGTTCCTGCTCATCTTCGAGCAGGGCTAGGGGCGCGCGACAGCCTCGCGGTCGGCGAGGTTGAGATCGGCGCGCGCTTCGAGCTCCTCGTCGGGGGCCTCCTCGGCGGCGATCAGGGCCCGGTCAGCGGCCGGCAGGGCGCGGAGGATCTCGTCCAGCTTGCGCTGGGTAGCCGACTGCTGGCGGGCTTGGGTGTGCTGGATGGCGAAGACCATGATGAGCGTGATCGACGAGCTCGTCGCGTAGATCGTCACCTGCCACCACGTCGGGAACCTGACCACGGCGCCCACCACGAGCCAGACGGCAACGGCGGCGCCGACGAGCAATCCCGCTCCCGCGTGAGCCGTGAGCGCGCCCACGCGGTGCAGCGCCCGACTCGCCCAGTGCCGTTGCCCCCACGCATCGCCCCGCGCCGCTGTGGACCCCGGCCCCGGGCGGGGCCTCGGCCTCAGGGCTGTGATCAGGCCCTGTCGCCACCGACGCTGGGTCACCTGGCTCTCGATGTGGCGACGTCGGTCGGCGGTCACCTGGCCCTCGCCGCTCAGCGTCTCCTCAGCGCCAGTCACCTATGGAATGTACCGTCACCGCTGTCCGAGCTGTCGCAGCCGCGGGGGCGCTCCGCGTCGCGCACCGGTCGGTTTTGGGCCACCCTCGTCGGGAAGCGACACCCGCCGTCGATCCCGAGGAGAACCCATGCCCCGACTCCGTCGAACAGTCGCCCTCGCCGTGAGCGGTCTGATCCTGGTCGGGACCGCGGCTGGGTGTTCCGACGATCCGGGCGAGGACGAGATCGGCGATGAGGAGATCATCGACGAGGGCGACTGACACGGCCGGCCGTCAGGCGGGGACCTTGCCTCCGCCGTCGCGGCGGCGGCGGGCCACCCACTCGGCTTCGGCTTCGCCCATCGGTGAGCTCGGCGGACCGTCGACGAAGGGCCACAGCTCCTCGCAGATGCGACGCCAGTCGGCCGTCGCCTCCAACTCTCCGAGCACGGCGTACAGGCCCAGGTTGATGCGCTGGATGATGACGAACGCAGGAGGCAGGTTCGCTGCCTTCTGGATGTCGCCATGGCCGCCGGAGGTGTCGAAGATCCGCCGCACCGACTCGCTGGCGTAGGCACCGGTGATCGTGGACGGCCCCTCGGCCATGACCAGCTCGTAGAAGTGGCCGAAGTAGTCGACGATCTCAGCATCCACGAAGGTCGAGTCCGGCGCGAGCAGTCCGATGTCGCGCACGATCTGGTGGAACCGCGACGGATCGTGGTCGACGGCGATGGCCTGCACCATCTCGGAGAAGTCGGCCAGCTCCCGTTCGCTGAACTGCTTGACGAGGCCGAAGTCGAGGAACGTCACCCGGCCGTCGGCGCCGAACAGGTAGTTGCCTGGATGGGGGTCACCGTTGAAAGCTCGCATTCGGTACAGGCTGCGGAACACGAAGCGGTAGATCGCCTCACCGGCCTGGTCACGCCGGGCTTGGTCGGACGCGACCACGGCCTCGAAGGGATCGCCGACGACCAGCTCGGTGGTGAGCACGCGAGCCGTCGACAGCTCGGGCACGGTGTCGGGGACGTGGATGAACGGATGGCCGCGGTAGGCGGTCGCGAAGCGAGCCTGGTTGCGGGCCTCGAGGGCGTAGTCGAGCTCCTCGACGAGCCGACTACGGAGCTCGGTGACGAGAGGTCCGGGCTCGAGGCCGGGGAAGGCTGAGCCCAAGCCGCTGAAGAGGACCCCCGCGCTGGCCAGGTCGGACCGAATGGCGGCGGCGACCCCGGGGTACTGGACCTTGACCGCCACGGCTCGGCCGTCGCGGGTGAGGGCGCGGTGGACCTGGCCGATCGACGCCGCCGCGATGGGGACCGGGTCCCATTCGGCGAACACCACGTCGGGCGGTGCACCCAGCTCGGCCTCGACGGTGCGGGCGGCCAGCTCGGGGGCCATCGGCGGCGCGTCAGCCCGAAGCTGGGCCATGGCCTCGCGAACGGGCTCGGGCAGACCCTGGTCGAGGTACGACGCCATCTGGCCGAGCTTCATCAGCGCTCCCTTCATCTGACCGAGGGTCGCTGCCACCTCCTCGGCCGTGCGGAGCTGGAACTCGGTGTCGAGGGCATCTCGCCGGGCCGCATCGGCGAAGGTGCGTCGGGCCCGGTGTGAGGCGTAGCGCCCGGCCGAGCGGGCGCCCACCGCGCCGAGCCTCGCACTGCGGGCGAGGGTGGTGCGGCTGCTGACCGCAAGCTCCTCCGAGCCGCTGGCGCGCCTCCGGCGGGCCAGGGCGACGCCCGCCACGCCGATGGCCACGGCCAGAGCCACGACCGTGGGACGACCACGAGGTGAGGTGGGAGGGGGCACGGGTAACGACGACCTGCCATGGCGGTGGGGCGCACCGGGCCCCGATCGCCGCACCCTAAGACCGGCGCGAACCCGGCCAGCTGCGCCGGAGACAGGTCCGACCCGGACGGGACCGCAACGTTGGTGAGATCGCACCAGGACCTGCAGGACTGCGCCCAGCTGCCGGCGCCACTGAACTGGGCGCCGCGATGCACCCCAGGACGTGCAGATCTGCGACCAGTTGGAGGGGGCGCTCAAAGCTGGGGGTCGCTGGGGTGATCCCGCAGACCGGGGGGTGGCTCCCCCCGCCCCCGAGGCGACCAGGGCCGACGAGGACGTTACGGTCGGCTCAGCCGAGACCCTGGAGGATCCCGTGGCCCGCACTCTCCGTTGGAGGCAGCCGGTGGCCCGCTCTCGTCGGGTGGCGGCCGCAGTCAGCCTCGGACTCGGCCTCGTGTTCGCCCTCGCGCCAGCTGCAGTGGCCGGCGCGGAGGAGCCCCCGGGCGCCGCCCCGACGCTGGGTGCAGTGATGGATGGCGAGGTGACCGGCCTCGACGCCACGGCGACCAGCGACTTCGCCGCGCTGGCGCCGGACGCCGATCGCCCCGCCATGGAGGTGGTCGTCGAGATCACCAACCAGGGCGATGGGCCTCGGGCCGTGGCCGTCCCGTTCGGCACCCTGCTCGCCACCCACACCGAGGCCGATCAGACCGTCGCCGTGGGCGGTCCGAGCGACGATCCCACGCTGGCCGCGGTGGCTGCGTCGGGTGGCACCCCCGAGCTGACCGCCCCGCCGGGTGACTCCACCCACCGCCTCACCGTGTACTGCACCGAGGCCGACGACGGGGCCCCGTTCGAGCCCACGCCCCTACGCCACCTCGGCGTGGCCGAGGAGCCCCTGCCCCAGGTGCTTCGCAACATCGCCGCCCAACGGCCCTCCGAGGCGGTGGCCCAGGACGCCGTGTGGTGGGTCACCGACGACGCCACCATGCCGGTGCCCGAGGTTCTGGCCCCGTTGCTGAACGGCGTCGACACCGAGGCCTTTGCCGCCGACCCGGCCAGGGTGGTGCCCGACACGGGCTATGCGCCGCGTTGGGCGCGCGCCGGGGTGGTCGAGGAGAGCTTCGACAACGGCAACGGCGACGGTTCGCCGGTCGGCCCCGGCGGCCCCGGGTCGGCCGGACCTGCCCTGCTCGTGTGGTTGCTGGCCGCTGCGGCGGTCGCCGCGGTCGTGGTGATCGCTCGCCAGACCTCACGTCCCCGACCTGCCGCAGCCCCCCCGTCACGTCCCTCGAGCGGAGCGGGGCGGCCCGGCTGGTACCCCGACCCGTGGGGCGCGGTCACCCAGCGCTGGTGGGACGGTCAGCACTGGACCGGGCAGGTTCGCCCGCCCCGCTGAGGCTTCCCCCCGCCCGGGGCGGAGCCCACTGCGGCGGCAGTGGGCTCCGTGGTTCCCGCCGGACCTGAATCGGGCGCCTGGGGTACCCCTCGTCATCGTCGCAGAAACGGCATCGCCGGACAGGTGTCGGATTGACCAAACGAACGTTCAATGAAAGGATCTCGCGGTGGCCGCGCCGACCCGTGACATCGACATCCTCGACCCCGCCCTGTACGACGACCCCTGGTCGACGTACCGATGGCTGCGCGACGAGGCCCCCCTGTACCACGACGCAGGCAACGACCTGTGGGTGGTGAGCCGCCACGAGGACGTGGGAGAGGTATCTCGGCGGGCGGACCTGTGGTCGGCGGCCACAGGCGTCCGGCCCCGGGTGTCGGCCGACATGTCGATCATCGCCCTCGACGACCCCGAGCACACCCGCCAGCGTCGCCTGATAAACCGCGGCTTCACCCCGCGTCGGGTGAGGGAGCTGGCCCCGCACATCCGGGAGCTCACCAACCAAATCCTCGACGACGTGCAGCACCGCGGCGAGATCGACTTCGTCGAGGACTTCGCGGCCCACGTGCCGCTCATCATCATCAGCGAGGTGATGGGGCTCGATCCCCAGACCCGCGACCGCATGTACCGGTGGTCCGACGCCATGATGGCGGGCGACGGCCATGTCGGTGATGCGCCCGAGCTGCACACCGCGGCGGTCGCCTTCGGGGAGTTCGCGGCGGTCTGTCTTCCGCTCATCGTCGAGCGCCGGGCGGAGTCGACCGACGACATCATCGGCATCCTGACCCGGGCCTTCGACGATGGCGGGCTGGAGAAGGACCACAAGTCGGGCGAGCGGAGGGCCTCCGGCGAGGGAGCGCTGGAGGACGACGAGCTGCTCATGTTCCTGACCCTGCTGCTGGTGGCCGGCAACGAGACCACCCGCAACGCCATCTCCGGCGGCCTCATCGCCCTGAGCCGCTTCCCCGACCAGCGCCAGCGGCTCCTCGACGCCCCCTCGCTGATGGACACCGCAGTCGACGAGATCATCCGTTGGACGACGCCGGTGATGTCGTTCATGCGGACGTGCACCGAGGCCCACGAGCTGCACGGCCAGCGCATCGAGGTCGGCGACCGCATCCTCATGCTGTACCAGTCCGCCAACCGTGACGACCGGGTCTTCGAGCGCCCTGACGACTTCATCGCCGACCGCGATCCCAACCCGCACCTGGCCTTCGGCACCGGCACGCACTACTGCCTGGGCGCCAACCTGGCCCGCCTCGAGGTGAAGCTGGTGTTCGAGGAGCTGCTTGGCCGGTTGGGCGACATCCGTGCCGTCGACCCGGGCAAGGTGCAGCGCAACCGCTCGACCCTCGTCGTCGGCATCGACCACCTGCCCGCCGTCTTCACGCCAGTGACCAACCCGGTGGCGTCGTGAGCCGCCGCAGCCGCTCGCCGGTGGGTCGATGAACCTGGCCGCGACGGCGGTCTCGACGCCCCGCCCCCGCCAGCGGGAACGCATCCTCGACATCACCCTCGAGCTGATGGCCGACAAGGGGGCCTCGGCCACCAGCATGCGTGCCCTGGCCTCGGCGTGCGGGCTGAACGTCGCCGCCCTATACCACTACTTCCCGTCCAAGGAGGCGCTCCTGCGGGCGGTCATCGAGGAGCGCCGTTACGGCGCCCAGCTCGCCGACATGCCGGTTCCTGATCTCGAGCTGGCTCCGGCCGAGCGCCTCGTGGCCCTCGTCGGGGCGATGTGGGACGGCGCTCTGGCCGAGGCTCCGATCTGGCGGCTGTTGCTGAGCGAGGCCCTCCACGGCGACCCCACCGCGCGCGAGGTCGGCGACGAGCTTCGAGCAACGTTGGAGACCGCGCTGGCCGACGCGCTCGACCGGTCGGTCCCCGAGATCGCCGTGTCGAACGAGATCGCGGCCCGCATCACCACTGGCACCCTCTTCGCCCTGCTGGTGGAGTCGACCCTCCGCCCGTCCGACGCCATGTCGGCCCACGTCGAACGCCGGGCCCACGACCTGGTGGCCCTCCTGCTCCCGAGCCCCGACCCTCGCTGATCCGCACCTCCGTGTCGGCCGCCTCCCGCATGGCTGCACCGGGGCTGGAGCTTGTAACCTTCAGCGTCCATGGCTCCCCGCATCCGGGGTGACGAGCCCGACGACGGTGACGATCCTCGCCCCGAGGTCGGAGGCGATGTCACTTCTCCCACCGCCGACGAGGTCCGCCCGGCTGCGACTCGGGCGCGGGCCCTCGACGGGCGGACCCTCGCGGTGTGCGGGTTGGTCGCGGTGATCGCGGCCCTGGTCGCAGCGCTCGTGGTGGCCCGCCTCACCGACGAGGATGGCGTGGCCGAGGCCTCCGCTCCCGGCGGTGGCCTGAGGAGGGCGGAGGAGGTGCCGGACCTGACCTTCGAGCGCTTCGACGGCAGCATGGGGACCTTCGCCGACTATCGAGGCCAGGCTCTGGTGGTGAACTTCTGGAAGTCGACATGTGTGCCGTGTGTGCGGGAGATGCCTGACTTCCAGCGGGTACACACCTCACTCGGCGACGAGGTCACCTTCCTCGGCGTGGACGTGATCGACGACCCCGACGATGCCGAAGCCTTCGTCCAGGAGGCCGGCGTGACCTACGAGCTCATCCGTGACCGGGATGGGTCCATCAGCCGGGCCTTCGCCGTCGACATCTTGCCGGTGACCGCCCTCGTCGCCCCCGACGGGACGATCATCGACACCCACTTCGGCCGCATCTCGGCCGATCGGCTGTGCGACAAGATCAACCAGTCGTTGCTCGGTGGCTCGGTCACCGAGTGCGGGTGATGACCCCGGCCGCCTCGATCGCCCGGCCGTGACCGACGCCCGCCTCGTCGTTGCGTTCACGGCCGGGATGTTGGCCACGGTCAACCCCTGCGCCCTGCCGATGCTCCCCGCCTACCTCGGGTGGTTCATCAGTGGTGACGAGGAGCAGCGCTCGTCGGCGGCCGTCGCCCGAGCGGTGGCCGTCGCCCTCGCCGTCTCGGGCGGTTTCGTCGCCGTGTTCGGCGCCCTCGGGGCGCTGGCCACCGCGGCCTCGGCCCAGGTCGAGAAGGTCACCCCCTGGCTCACGCCCGTGATCGGGTTGGTCCTCGCCGGCGTGGGCCTCTCCCTGGCGGCGGGCCGTTCGGTACGGCTGCCGTTGCCCGGCCTCGACCGGGTGAGCGGGGAGCGAAGGGGAATGGGCGCCATGGTCCTCTACGGCGCGTCCTACGCAGTCGTGTCGGTGACGTGCACCCTCGGCATCTTCCTGGTTCACGTCAGCACCACGTTCGGGCGCAGCTGGGCCACCGGGCTGACCCAGCTCGCCGCCTTCGCCGTCGGCTTCTCGCTGGTGCTGGTGGCCCTGTCGGTGTCGGTGGCCCTGGCCCGTGGGTCGATCGCGGCGGTGGCCAGGCGCGCGTCGGCCTACGTCGGACGCATCTCCGGCGTTCTGCTCGTCGTCACGGGCGTCTACCTCGTGTGGTACGGCGTCGCCGAGATCCGCCTCGACGGCGGGCCCCGTGCCGACCCGGTGATCGACCGGGTGACCGGTTGGTCGGGCGACATCTCGGCGCGCGTCCAGTCCGCCGGTGGCGTCGAGGTCGGCCTGGTGCTGGCCCTGTTCGTCTCCGTGGTCGCCCTCGCCGTCGTCCTGCGAGCCAACCGCTCCCCCCGCCCTCACTGACCCACCCGTACTGGTGTAGATCGCGCCGGCCATAGCCGGTCGAACCTTCACCAGTTCGGAGAGTGTCAGGGCATGAGGCGCTGGATGTCCCAGCCGACCGACGATCGGGTGAACAGGAAGCGGTCGTGCAGTCGGTCGGCGCGGCCCTGCCACACCTCGACCTCGTCGGGCACTAGGCGGTACCCGCCCCAGCCCTCGGGGCGGTCGGCGGGACCGTCACCCACTGCGGCTGCGACCTCGTCGCGGCGTCGCTCCAGCTCGGCCCGGTCGGCGACGGGTTGGCTCTGGGCCGAGGCTGCGGCCGAGATGCGGCTGCCGAGCGGTCGGGCCTCCCAGTAGGCGTCGACGTCGGCTGCGGGCAGCGGCTCGACCGGGCCCACCGCTCGGATCTGGCGGCTGAGGTCGATCCACCCGAAGCACAGGGCGGCCTGCGGGTTGGCGGCCAGCTCCGAGCCCTTGCGGCTGGTCGTGTCGGTGAAGAAGCAGAACCCGTGGTCGACGCGACGGACCAGCACGAAACGCACCGACGGCCGCCCGGTGGCCGTCGCCGTGGCCAGGGCAACAGCTGCGGGATCGTAGGGGTCGGTGGCCTCCCACTCGGCGTACCAGGCGCGGAATTGGTCGAGTGGATCCTCGAACAGATCGGCTCGCCGCAACCCGTCGTTGAGGTACTGCTCACGTACGGCGGAGAGATCGAGCACCGAGCTGTCTCTCTCCGCCGACCGTGGCGTCACGTCATCCCTTGAAGGTGAGGCCGTAGGTCTCCTCCAGGCCGGGGATGCAGAACGGCCGCTCGGGGCACTCGGGCGGGCCGCCCAGGGTCAGGGACTCCTCGACGGCGGCCAGGTCCGAGACCTTCTCGAGGCTGAACTCCTCGGCCGTCTCGGCGGTCACCACGAACACGTTGGCGCTCTGGGCCGGGGCCGCGTCGAGCAGCGTCACGCCTCGGTCCTCGGTCGCCGTGCGGGCCAGCTCGAGGGTCTCGTCGGGGTCGTTGCTGGCCTCGGCCGACTCGTCGAGGAAGAGCAGGAGCGAACCGGTGAACTCGGGCACCAGGTCGACCTCGCCGCTCTCCAAGGCGGGGAAGTAGACGTCGCGAGCGCCGATGTCGGGTGTGTATTCGACCTCCACTCCGGCGGCCTCCAGGGCGATCCCCGCTGCGCACCACCGGCGCGGTGTCCCCGCCGACTGCACCAGCGGCCGCTGTGCGGGTATGCGGGCGCGCTCGCCTCGGTACTCTCGGGTCCGTGGAGTACACGAACCTCGGTCCCACCGGCCTGACCGTCTCCCGCATCTGCCTGGGGATGATGAGCTACGGCGAGCCGGGGCGTGACTGGGTGCTCGACGAGGACGCAGCCCGTCCCCTCGTCCGACGGGCGGCCGAGGCCGGCATCATCACCGGCCGCAAGGTCGGTCCGCCCGGGTCGTCCTCGACCGAGTCGGCCCCAGCCCCGTGACCAACAATCCTTCGCGCCACCACGACCGAGGCACGCCCGCCACCTCCTCGGTCGTGAGATCAGGACCGACGCCATGAAACGAGCCGCGCCGACTGGCGGGCCCGTCACCGCCCGCCTGAGTGACCGCAGCCCGTTCGGGGCCATGGAACGCCTCGACCACGACGAACTCCTCGCAGCCCAGAAGGA
>Ga0136640_10000615_pt1 | contig 13771 bp, 12 predicted proteins | sample AntDrymUQ8642106_2_FD_105498 | JGI IMG/M metagenome (GOLD analysis project Ga0136640, IMG submission 105498) | Polar desert sand microbial communities from Dry Valleys, Antarctica - metaG UQ864 (21.06) | ecosystem: Environmental > Terrestrial > Soil > Desert | place: Antarctica: Dry Valley...
AGGTGAGCGTGCCGGATTTCGAGACGACGCCGATGGGGCCGGGGTCGAAGAACTGGGCGGGGATGATCCCCACGTTGCCCTGGCCGGGCGACAACACGCCCGGGCAATTCGGGCCGATCAGCCGAACCCCGGCCTCGCGTGCCTTCCAGTACGTCTTCAGCATGTCGTGGACGGGGATTCCCTCGGTGATCGCGATCACGGTGTGGACGCCCGAGTCGATCGCCTCGTCGATGGCCGCGGCCGCGAAGCGGGCCGGGACGAAGACCATGGAGGTGTTGGCCCCCCGCTCTGAGACCGCCTCGGCGATCGTGTCGAACACCGGCACGCCCTCCACGTCCTGGCCGCCCTTGCCGGGGGTCACCCCGGCCACGAGGTCCGTGCCGTAGTCGCGGTTTCTCAAGCCGTGGAATGTCCCCTCGCGGCCGGTGAGGCCACTAACCACGAGCTTGGTGTCGCCGTTCACGACGATGCTCACGGCTGCCGCCCCGCGTTCGCCAGCTCCACCACTCGGGCCGCGGCGCCCAGCATCGTGGTTTCGTTGTGGAGGTTCTCCAGACCGCTCTCGGCGAGGAGCTTTAGCCCTTCCTCCGAGTTCGTGCCGTCAAGGCGCACCACCAGCGGCACCTTCAGGTCGATGTGCTGCGAGGCCTCGATGATCCCCTTCGCGACCTCGTCGCAGCGGGTGATCCCACCGAAGATGTTGAAGAGGACCGCCGTGACCTTCTCGTCGGAAGTGATGACCTCGAGCGCGTCGACGATCGCGTCCGCCTTCGAGCCGCCGCCGGCGTCGAGGAAGTTCGCGGGGTCGCCACCGGCCTGCGCGACCACGTCGAGCGTGGACATGCAAAGGCCGGCGCCGTTGCCGAGGATGCCGACGTTGCCGTCGAGCTTCACGTACGTAAGCCCGCGCTCCTTGGCCATCGCCTCCTGCGGGTCCTCCGCGGAGTTGTCTGACAGCTCGGCCAGCTCGGGATGGCGGAACATCGAGTTGCCGTCGATCGTGATCTTGGCGTCGAGCGCGATCACCTTGCGCTCGCCGGTGACGACGAGCGGGTTGATCTCGATCAGGGTGGAGTCCTCGGCGACGGCGAGGCCGGCGAGTGCGCGGAGCATCTCGGCCACGCCGTCGACCACGTCGTCGTCGATCCCGGCCTCGTGCCCCATCTCGTGCCCCAGCTCCAGCTCCAGCTCGCTCCCCGGCTCGATGTGGCGGCGGACGATGGCCGCCGGGTCGCGCTCGGCGATCTCCTCCACGTCCATGCCGCCCATCCGCGAGAGGAGCACCAGCAGCTTCTTCTCCGAGCGGTCGAGGATGATCGAGGCGTAGTGCTCGTTGGCGATGTCCGAGGCGCCCTCGATCCACAGGTCACGAACCGTGAAGCCGCGGATGTCCATGCCAAGGATGGCTTCCGAGTGGACGCGCGCCTCTTCCTGGTTCGAGGCGATCTTGATGCCCCCCGCCTTGCCCCGCTTCCCGATCCGCACCTGCGCCTTGACGACGCATGGGTAGCCGATCGCGTCCGCCGCGGCCACCGCGTCCTCGATGGTCGCAGCATGACGTCCCTCCGTTGTCGGAACGCCGTGCTCGGCGAAGAGCTGCTTGCCCTGATACTCGAGAAGATCCATTGGGGTCACGCCGGGGTGGCGCGGGCGGCAGCTTAGTGGCTACGCCTTCAGGGGGCGTGCCCGCGACCCGTGGTGACCTTGCCATACTCACCCGCTGCATGCCACTCCCGAAGCTCAAGGACATCAAGACGGTTACCACCGACTGCTACGGGACCCTGATCGATTGGGAGAAGGGGCTTGCAGACGCTTTTCGCAAGGAGGCTCAGCGCGACGGCCTTTCCTTTGACGAGGGCCCGTTTCTCAAACGCTTCTTCGAGGTCCAGGCCGAGATCATGAGCGGCTCGTATGAGCTCTACGCGGAGGTGCTGCGGCGCGCTGCCGTGAAGGTGGCCAAGGAGATTGGCTGGGAGCTCGAGCCCTCGCGCGCGCAGTTCGTGCCCAACTCCGTCGCTCACTGGGCGCCATTTCGGGAGTCGAACGCGGCGATGGACCGCCTGAAGGGCCGCTACGACGTGGGGATCGTCTCGAACATCGACGACAAGCTCCTGGGCGTCTCTCGCCGCCACTTGCGGACGGAGCTCGACATCGTCGTCACCGCCCAGCAGGTTCGCTCCTACAAGCCGGACGAGGCCCACTTCAAGGAGTGCGCGCGCCGCCTGGGCTCGAAGAAGGGCTGGGTCCACATCGGCGCCGGCTACGACTCGGATATCGCGCCCTGCCTGAAGCTGAACGTTCCCGTGATCTGGGTGAACCGCCACGGCGAGAAGCTCGAGGGTCGCAAGAAGCCCACGGCCGAGGCCAAGACGTTCCGCGACGCCGCGGCCAAGCTCGGCGCCAAGGGCTAGGACGTAAGCGTGGCGGCCGCCGCCGCCGAGGAGACCGCGCGTGACCCGGCCGACGAGGCGATGGTCGCCCGTGCGCACGAGCGGTTCGCGGCCGAGCGACAGCGCGCGAGGCGCGCGAAGCGGGCGGGCGAGGGTGGAGCCCTGCCCAACCTGATCGTGATCGGCGGCCTCAAGTGCGGCACGACCAGCCTGCACCACTACCTGAACCTCCATCCGGAGATCGCGATGTCGCGGCCGAAGGAGCTGAACTTCTTCGTCTCCGAGCTGAACTGGGACCTTGGCGACGTTTGGTATCGCGGTCACTTCCCCCCGGGCCCTACGGTGCGCGGCGAGACGTCTCCTCACTACACGAACCGGCCGCGCTTCGAGGGCGTCGCCGAGCGGATGCGGGCGACGCTCGGCGCCGACGCTCGCGTCATCTACATGGTCCGCCACCCGCTCGACCGCCTCCTCTCCCACTTCCTCCACAACGTCGGCGGCGGCTACGAGCACCGCGATCTCGAGGCGGCCGTCGCCGACCCGCGGTGCGCCTACGTGCAGCGGGGCCTCTACGCCTTTCAGCTCGAGCCCTACCTGGCCGAGTTCGGCCCCGAGCGGATCCTCGTCGTCTCGCGCGAGGAGCTGGGGCGCGAGCGCGACGCGACGGTTCGCCGCGTCTTCGAATTCGCCGGAGTGGACCCGTCGTTCACCTCGGAGCAGTTCGACCGCCAGTGGGAAACGGGGAGCGGCAAGGGGACGGGCGGGTTTCGGATGATGGACCGAGCCGTGCGGATGCCGGGCCTGCGCGCCCTCGATCGGAACTTCGACCGCCTGCCCGAGCGGATGCGCTGGCTGGTAGAGCGCGTAGTCCACGACCCGGGCGGCGGCGAGGCTCCGAAGCCGAGGCTCGACCCCGAGCTGCGCGAGCGGCTGGCAGGGATCTTCAGGCCGGACACGGCGAGGCTCGAAAAGCTGATCGGACGCGAGCTGGGTTGGAACCTCTAGCCGAGTCCGGGCTTCCCGAGAGCGACATCGACGAGCTGCTGGCGCTAATCGGCCGCCGGTTCACCGTGGCCGGCATCGTTGCCAATGCCGTCGGCGCGACGGCGGTCGGGCTCTATCTCGCGTATCTCTCACCGACTCTTGCGACCCCGGAAGCGCGCGGGGACCTCCTCGCCGACTCCATCCCGGTCCTTCTCGTCTATATGGCGATCTCGCTCCCTCTGGGTCGCTATCTGATTGGGTTGCGCCCTTTCCGGCCGATCGAGGCCTGGCTTCGAAGCTCGCGCCCCGCTAGCGACGAGGAGCGGGACCAAGTTCTGCGCTACGCGCGCAACTGGGCGCTCAGGTCGGCTCTCTTCTGGATCGTCGCGGCCGCGATCTTCTCGGCGATGGGTTCCAAGTACGGCGCGCCTGTCGTCGTCGGCATATCGGCGACCGTCCTCTTGGGGACGGTGACAGCATGCGCCCTTCAGTACCTCTTGGTCGAGCGGATCATGCGGCCGATCACCGCTTTGGCCCTGGCGGGCGGGCCACCGCCGGCGACAACCGGTACGCCGGGCGTCAAGACGCGGCTGACTATGGCGTGGACGCTCGGTAGCGCCGTGCCTCTGCTCGGCATCGTCGCGTTCGGCGGCGCGGACCTGGCTGGCGCAGACTTCGAAGACTCGGAGTTGGTCGCGAGCTCGGTCTCCCTGGCGCTCCTGGCTCTCGTGATCGGTTTCGCGGCCGTCCGGATCGCGGCCCGTTCGGTATCGGATCCGCTCGACTCGATGCGTGATGCGCTCGCTCGCGTGGAGTCGGGCGACTTCTCCTCGGCGGTGGCGGTCGACGACGGCAGCGAGGTCGGTCTCGTCCAGGCCGGCTTCAACAGCATGACCCGGGGACTCGCCGAGCGTGAGCGGCTGCGGGACGCCTTCGGCGCCTACGTCGATCCGAGCCTGACCGAGCGAGTCCTCGAGGAGGGCATCGACTTCGAGGGCGAAGAGGTCGAGGTCTCGCTCATCTTCTGCGACGTCCGCGGCTTCACGGCTTTCTCCGAGGACGCTCCTGCCCGCGTCGTCGTGGCCGCCCTGAATGACCTCTTCGAGGAGATCGTTCCAGTCATCGTGCGCCACGGTGGGCACGCCTCGAAGTTCATCGGCGACGGCCTGCTCGCGGTCTTCGGTGCGCCGGACAGGCTCGCGGACCACGCCGAGCGCGCCGTGGCGGCAGCGCTCGAGATCGCCGGGTGCGTGCGTGTGATGGAGGATGGCCTGCAAATCGGCGTAGGAGTCAACTCGGGGCGGGTGGTCGCGGGCACGATCGGTGGTGGCGGCAGGGTCGATTTCACCGTCATCGGCGACGCGGTGAACACGGCGGCGCGCGTCGAGTCGGCGACCCGGCAGACGGGCGACGACGTCCTCGTCACGGAAGCCACCCTTTCCCGCCTGAGCTCGCGAGCCGGTTGGGAGAAGCGGCCTGCCCTTCAGCTCAAGGGCAAGCGGGACTCGGTCGGCCTGTTCGCGCCAAGCGCGTAGATTTCCTGCGGATGCGGATCGCCGTCGCTGCCGACGAGATCACGGGCGTTGCGGAGCGCCTCTTGGAGGAGTTGCGCGAGCGCGGGCACCAGCCCGCCCCCCACGGCGCGCTCACCCCCGGCGAGCGAGACGACTGGGCCTGGGCCAGCGAGGCCGCCGCGCGCGACGTGGCGGCCGGAAGGGCCGAGCAGGCCGTGGTCTGCTGCTGGACGGGCACGGGCGCCTCGATCGCCGCGAACAAGGTGGCCGGGGTGCGTGCGGCGCTTTGCGGCGACGCCGCTACGGCCGAAGGCGCCCGGCGCTGGAACGACGCGAACGTCCTGGCGCTGAGCCTTCGCACCACGTCCGCGGCGGAGCTGGGTGAGATTCTCGACGCCTGGTTCGGGACCGAGCCCTCACGCCAGGTGGACGACCTCGAGAACATCGGCCACCTCGGTGAGATCGAAGCCGGGTAGCTGAGCCCGCTAGCGGCCGCAGCCTCGGGAGATCACACGCAGGATGAGCCTCCTGCCCGCGAAGGTGGCGGTCAGGACCTCGCTCTCCGCGTCGTAGCTCCAGCTCTTCTTCGGGAGCTTCTTCCCGTTCACCTTCACTCGGCACGGGTCGAGGCCGCGCGGGGTCGTGCTGAGCGCCGCCTGCAGGTCGAAGCGCGTGCGCCGGGCTGCCGCGAGCTTCATGGTCCAACCGGCGCGTCCAACCTTCGAGACGTAGCGGCCGCGGCGCCCGAACTCGCCGGCTTCGCGCCCCCGCGGGAAGGCGAGGAGCTCGAGGTTGCGGCGGCGCTCGGCGAGGCTGGTCACCCCCGCCTCGTCGCCGTCGTGGGGCGCGAGCGTGTCGACGTCGCGCGGCAAGAGCGGCAGCACGGAACCCGCGCGTACCATGAGCGGCAGCTCTTCGAGCGGCGCGGGGACCGTCACGTCGCGCTTGCCGCTTAGCACCTTGGCCTTCCGGAGCTCGATCCCGCCGCTGCGCTCGTCGTAGGAGGCCGAGCGCCACAGGTCGACCCAGTTGCCCTTCGGGAGATAGACGTCTCGCTCCGTGGCGCCCTCCACGGTGACCGGTGCCGCCAGGATGTCCGGGCCGAACAGGAACTCGTCCTCGACGCTCGCGGCCCGCTTGTCGTCCGGGTAGGCCAGGAGGAGATGCCTCATCAGGGGCAGGCCCTCTTGCTGGTAGTCGCGCTCGGCAGCCACGAGGTAGGGATAGAGCTGGGTGTGAAGCTTCGTGTAGCGCCGCCAGTTGTCGATCTGGTCCGGGTCGGTCACCTGCGGGCGCTCGCGCGGGGGCAGGGCCACCCCGTTTCGCTGCGTGCGCATGACGCTCGAAACCGAGCCGAACTGGACCCAGCGCTTGAGCAGCTCGGGGCTCAGCTCGTTGCTGCCCAGGGCGAAGAAGCCGCCGATGTCGGCGCCCCAGATGCCGATGCCCGAGCTGCCGGCGCTGAGGGCCTGCGTCATCGCCGAGCGGAGGCCGTCGAAGTCCCAGCCCGTGGTGGGATCCCCGCCCCAGACGACCTGCGCGCACTTCGCGGCGCCCGTCCAACCGGAGCGCTGGAAGCGCACCACGGGACGCGGCTGGTCGCGAACAGCGTCGTAGGCGGCGCAGTGATAGCGGGTCGGATAAGGGTTGTGGGCGCGGGTGCCGTCGATCGGCGCCCCTGAGTTCGAGTCCCCGGAGACCGAGTCGAGCGGCGTGTACTCCCCGAAGTCCTCCATCCAGCCGTCGTAGCCGTCGTCGACGGCCTCCTGGAGGCGATTGCCGTATTCCTCACGAGCGGCGGGCTCGAAGAAGTCGTACTGGCCGACGAGGAAGACGTCGTCCGGATTCGCGCCGTAGCGGTAGCCGTAAGGCACGCCGGCGCGGTTCTCCGTGAGGCCGTCGACCGCCTCGATCGGGCTGTAGGCGTCCTCGTAGTTCATGCAGACCATCGGGTTGAAGTAGGTCGTGATCGCCACTCCCGCATCGTGCGCCGCCGCGGTTCGGGCTTGCTCCATAGCGGTCTCCTGCTCGCCGCATGGGAGGTAGTGCGCGTAGGTCTGGAGCACGGACACGGGGGCGTCGGCCTCCCGCAAAAGAGCGAGGTCCTCGGCGTCGTTGGAGGGCTGGAACCATGGGCCGAAGACCCACGGCGCATCGGCGCGGGGCTGGCGCCCCACAGCTTCTGAGAAGCGCTCGAGCGCGCCCGCCGGCTCGGGCCCGGCGAAGAAGCGCATCTTGAGGGTGTCGACGGGAGGCGCGAGCTCTGCGCCGACCTCGCCGGCCGGAGCCTTCACCACTTCGACCGACCAGGCGTCGGCCGTATCGGAGCCCAGGCGGAACATGCTGGTCTCCGGGTTGTCGACCAGGACTCCGTAGCCCGAGCTCGAGAGCAGCCAGGGGATCGGGAAGTAGGTCGTGTCCTCGCGCCCGTCGCGAAGCCCCCAGGGCGGCACGAAGGCGCCGATCCCGGTGTACTCCTCGTCCTGGTAGGGGCCGTCGGCGACGTAGTTCTCGACCTCAGAGCCCGACTGGTCGACCTGGTTGGAGCGCTCGCCGAAGCCGAGGTAGCGCTCCTCGGGATCGGCCTCGAAGCCCATTCCCATCGCCTCGACCCCCACTGGCGATCCTTTGAGCCTCGCCTCGAGCGCGATCACACCGCGGCCGTCCGGTCGCAGCTCGACCGCGATCGTCCGCCCCAGTTGGTCCGTCGTCGCGAGCTCGGCCCGATAGGCATTGCCCTGCTGCGACGACGAAATGACACGGGTCGCTCGGCTCCAGCCGAGGGCCGTGCGGAAGCCCAGCGTCCCCGTGGGCCCGGAGCCGGTGCCGGGGTGCTCGGAAAGAACGGGCTGGCCGTTCCGCCCGGTGAGCTCGAGTCCCCAGCGCTCCGCCGAGACCTCCGCGCGGAGCGGGCCCGAGCTGACTGCGGGAGCGGCCGCCATAGCCGGTGAAGCGAAGGCGAGCACGCCGGCGCCAAGCGTCGCTCCAAGCACGGCAAATCGCCCAAATACCCGTCCCACTAGGCGAAGGCTAGACGGGTACGGTCATCCCATGCGCCGCCTCCTCCCCGAGCCCGCTGCCGATGTCTCGGTCGCCGAGCTCGTCGCACAGCTCGAACCGTCCGCCAATCCGCCGGCCGAACGCCCGCGCGTCCTGATGAACTTCGTCCTCACGCTCGACGGGCGCTCGACGATCGAGGGCGTGTCCGGGCCAATTGGAAGCGACCGGGACACCGAGATGCTGGTCGGGCTCCGAACGCGTGTGGATGCGGTGATGATCGGGGCGGGGACGATGCGGGCCGAGCGTTACGGACGCGTGATCGCCGATCCAGGCAAGCGCGAGCGGCGCGAGCGCGAGGGCCTCCCGCACGACCCCCTGATGGTCATCGTCTCCGGCCGGCTCGACCTTCCCTGGGATGCGCCGCTCTTCACAGAGGGCTTCGGACGCGTTCTCATCTTCACCGACTCCGATCTGGAGCCGCCCCAGACCGCGACCTCGGTTCGCGTGATCCGGCACGAGGGATCGGTCGACATGAAAAGCGCGCTGGCCCACCTGCGACACGAGCGAGGAGTCAGATCCGTTCTCTGCGAGGGCGGGGCGACTCTCCACGGGAACCTTCAGCGCTACGGCCTGGTCGACGAGATCTTCGTGACGCAGGCGCCGAAGCTCGCGGGGGGCAGCGGTCCCTGGCTGGTGGCGGGCCTGCCCGAGGACGAGCGCCCGGTCCACTTGGAATGGCTCGTGTCCGAGCCTGAGACGGGTGAGCTGTTCGCCCGCTACCGGATGGGTGGGACGGGAGCCGCGTAGGTCGTTCGGTTAGACGGGCGCAGGGATGACGCCGCGCTCCTCGGTTTCCCGCTCGCCTCGACGGAGCATCCGCAGACCGAGAATCGTGCCGCCCATGAGCGCGGCGGCGCCCAGCGACACCTGCACGCTCAGGACCCCCTCGGGCGTCCAGTAGACGTCGCGCAGGTCGAGGAGGAGCGCGGCCTCGTCGAGCGTCAGGCCGACGCCGATTCCGAAAGGCACGGCCAGGGTCTCCTCGATCTTCTCGTCCGCGGTCAGCAGCGCCGCGGCTCCCGAGCCGAAAGCGAGCAGGATGCCGGGCACGAAGTGGTGGATGTGGTGGCCGTCCACCTCCACGTTCCCGAGCGGCCACCAGCCGCCGCGCATCCCGTGGGTCGACAGCCGGACGCTCGCGAAAGCGCCGACGAAGCCGGCGAGGAGGTTGAATAGCACCGTCTCGTGCCGCGGCGTTGCCGCGTAGCCCTCGAGCGCCACGGCCACCGTGTCCTGCGTCGCGAGCTGGGTCGAGGCCAGCGCCTGCTCTGCCGCCTCGAGAACTCCGGCGGGAGTGTGCACGGCGGGATCTTCGGCCGCCTCGCGCGCCCGGCGGCGCGCCAGCTTCAAGAGCTCGCCCGCCATTACCGTGCCGGCGGTTGCTGTCGCGGCCGCGGCGAGCCCCAGCGTCAACCGATCGGCGCGCTCCCGGTCGGCACGGCGCAGTCGCACCGGCGGGACTCGCATCAGAGCCGCACGACGTGGTCACCGCTCATGCCGCGCGTGGCTCCGCGCAGGTCGAGCACGCGCGCTGCTCGCGCGACGACCAGCTCGAGGTCGACCTCGGCATGCGCTGTGACTACGCACGCGAGGTCGCACTCAGCCAGCGCCTCGTCCAGCTCCACGGAACGCATCCCGAGCGCGGCGATCTCGGGGACGTGCGGGTCGTGGTAGGAAACCTCCGCCCCGAGGTCCAGGAGAATCCGTGCGATCTTCAGCGCCGGCGACTCGCGCATGTCGCCCAGCCCCGCCTTGTACGAGACGCCCAGCAGCAAGATGCGCGAGCCGCGCGCCGGCTTGCCGACATCGTTCAGGGCACGAACCGCCCTGTCCACGCAGAACTGGGGCTGGGCCTGGTTGATGCGCCCGGCGAGCTCGATGAACTCGGTGGGGAAGTCGTACTCGCGAGCCTTGAAGGCGAGGTAGAACGGGTCGATCGGCAGGCAATGCCCGCCCATGCCCGGACCCGGGTCGAAGCGCATGAAGCCGAACGGCTTCGTCGCAGCGGCGTCGATGACCTCCCAGATGTCGATCCCCATCCGGTCGGCCAGCATCGCCAGCTCGTTTACGAGCGCGATGTTGACGGAGCGGAATATGTTCTCGAGGAGCTTCGACAGCTCGGCAGCCTCCGGGCTCGAGACCGGCACCACCCGGTCGCAGATGAGGCTGTAGAGCTCGGTCGCACGCGCGAGGCACGCGTCGGTGAATCCTCCGACCACCTTTGGCGTCGTCCGCACCGTGTGATCGGTCCGGCCGGGGTCGATCCGCTCGGGAGAGAAGGCGAGGTGGAAGTCGACACCGGCGCTGAGACCCGACTCCTCGAGGATCGGGCGCAGGCGCTCGCGCGTGGTCCCCGGATAGGTCGTGGATTCGAGCACGACGAGCTGACCCGGGCGCAGGACGCCGGCGAGCGCCCGCCCCGCAGCGTCGACGTAGCTCAAATCGGGCTCGCGCTGGTGGGCGAGCGGCGTTGGCACGCAGATGACCACCGCGTCGCAGTCCGCTAGGCGGGAGTGATCGGTCGTCAGCTCCATGCGCTCGCCCGCGAGCGGCCGCAGGCGGTCGGAGGTGACGTCCTCGATCGAGCTCTCGCCACGCGAGAGCTCGTCGACGATCCGCGCGTTCACGTCGACCCCGACGACCTCCGCGGCGGCTTCGGCGAACGCGACCGCGAGGGGCAGGCCCACGTAGCCCAGCCCGATGACCCCAACCTTCATGTCCCTCAGTCTAAGTTCGCCCAGGCGGCAATTCGCTCGGCTGCCTGAAACGCCTGTGGGCCGTCGCCCACCGGGCCCGCGTCGAGCGAAGCGAGCGCCAACAGGATCCGCCGCTCCCCCAGCTCGAGCTCGCTCGCCTCGCTCGCCTCTTCCTCGACCCACGCGACGAGCGGGATGCCGAGCTTTGCCGCGCTCACGGCCAGCGCGACAGGCGCGTCTCCAAGGCCCACGGCAACCGCGAGGCCCGGTCGCTTGCCGGCCATGCGCCGCTCGAGATCCACCAGTGTGCTCGCAAGGACGCTCACCGCCCGCCCCTCCGGCGCCCTACGCACCGCGTGAAGCTCCGCGCCGATGTCCTGCTCGCGTAGGGCGGAGGTCAGTGCCGCGGCCGGCTCGGCATGTCCCACGACCAAGGCCTCCATGCCGAAAGCCTACGTCGATTCAAGTTCTTCGGGCGAGCTGCCGATAGAGGCTGTGACGGGTTCCGAGGGACCTCGCCTATATGGTGGCGGTCTCGTGAGAAGGATCTTCGACTCAATCAGCTTCGGCATGGATGCCGCCCGTCACCTCACCTGGTATCTGAGCTACCAGGTGACCGGCGAAACCCGCCCTTCTCCGCAGTCGTAGAATCCCCCCGGTAAACCCGGAGGAGGAGTTTCGAGATGGCGAAAGAGCCGCGTTCGCTCGCTGGCAAGGTTGTTGCGATCACGGGAGGCGCCCGAGGAATCGGCGAGGCCACCGCGCGGTCGCTGGTGCAGGAGGGCGGGAAGGTCGCGATCGGCGACCTCGATGTCACGCTCGCCGAGAAGACCGCTGCGGCGCTCGGCGGTGGCACGATCGCCCTGGAGCTCGACGTCACGCAACGTGAGTCGTTCGCGAGCTTCCTGAGCCAGGTCGAGGAGCGCCTCGGGCCCATCGACGTGCTCGTCAACAACGCCGGCATCATGCCGCTCGGCCGCTTCGTCGACGAGGACGACGCGACGGCGCGCCGGATGGTCGACATCAACCTCCACGGCCTGATGTTCGGCATGAAGCTCGTGCTGCCGTCGATGCAGCGCCGGAACACCGGCCACATCGTGAACATCGCTTCGCAGGCAGGCAAGGGAGGCTTCCCGGGAGGCGCCACCTACTGCGCTACGAAGCACGCAGTCGTCGGCCTCTCGGAGGCGGTCCGCGGCGAGCTCGTCGACACCGACATCGAGATCTCGTGTGTGATGCCCGCCGCGGTCAACACGGAGCTTGCCGCCGGCCTGGTCGAGGCGCGCGGGGTGAAGAAGATCGAGCCGCAGGACGTCGCGGACGCGGTCGTCGACGCGCTCAAGTTCCCCAAGTTCGACGTCTGGGTGCCGAAGGTCTCCGACGCGATCTTCCGCGTGATGACGCTGCTCCCGCGCCGCGGCCGCGAGGTGATCGTGCGCGCGCTCAAGGCCGACCAGGTCCTTGCCGGCGCTGACAGCCATGCCCGCGCCGCCTACGAGGACCGCGCCTCGCGCTCGGAGCCTGGCATCGCACCTGAGCGGGCCGGAGCTGCGGCGGACGCCGCAGCGGCCGAGAAGGTCGAGTCGGGCTAAAACGCCACCGAATCCGGGGGTTGCCAGTAGTGGGCCGTGGAGGGATCGAACCTCCGACCTTGAGATTAAGAGTCTCCTGCTCTACCAGCTGAGCTAACGGCCCGGGCGGGAGATCGTAGCGAGGGGCTTCTCCGCGCTAGGGGACGGGAACGGCGCCCGGGTCGACGGGTTCGATGCCGCCGCCGAAGGGGTCTTCGAGAGCCGTGCCCTCGCCGGTGGGCGCGGCGTCGGTGCCCTGGCCCTGCTTCTCCTGCTGCTTTTCTGCCGCGAGCGCCTGCTTGCGAACTTGGGCGAGCTGCGCCTCGATTACCTTGTCGAGCTCCTTGTTGCCCTCCTCGAGCGCCTGGTCGCGCGCCCGGTCGCCCTTCTCGATCTCGAGGTCGCGGTAGTAGAGGTCGGCGAGGCTGCCGTAGTTCGGAGCGCTGGGGCTCGACTCGGCGAGCAGCGTCTGCGCCTCGGCCGCGCCGGTGGCGTCGCCGAGGAAGAAGTAGGCCGAGACGACGGCACTGGCGGTCGCGACGTCGACCTTCGGCTGGTCGGTCTCGACGTAGCTCTCCCAGGCGACGATCGCCTCCTCGAACTCGGCGCGCGCATCCTCGGTGAGGCCCACCGGAGCGTTCGTCGCCTCGTCTCGCTCGAGCTGCGCCGTGCCCGACTGGACGCGGAAGAGCGCGAGGTCGGAAAGCGCGTCGGAATCCGCGGGATCCGCCTCGATCGCCTCCTCGGCGTCCTCGATCTGCTGCTCGAAGGCGTCGTCGGTCGAGCCGCTCCCGTTCCCGGTGATGCTGTCGATGATGCCGCCTCCACCGAGCTCGCCGCCGATGCCAAAGCCGACGAAGCCCACGGCGAAGATCAGGGCGAGAAAGCCGAAGACGACGCGGACGACGTTCTTGCGGCCTGGGCTCGAGAGGTCGAAAAGCATGCGGGGAGCCTAGAGAACGAGCCTAAAACCCGGCTCAGGCGGTCGCCGCGCCACCAGTGTCGGGAGGGCCTTCTTCGTCCGCCTCGTCCCCCTGGTCCTCCAGCCCCGGTGGGCGGCCGAACGCCTTGGCGATGACGAGCGAGAACTCGAAGAGCCCGTAGAGCGGGGCCATCGAGATGAGCATGGTCACCGGGTCCGTTCCGGGCAGGAGCATCGCCGCGACCGCGATCAGGAGAAGTGCGTAGCGGCGGTTCTCGGCCAGGGTCTCGGGCGTGACGATGCCGAGCCGGCAGACGGCGAGGACCGCCACGGGGATCTGGAAGAGGAACCCCACCGAGATCAGGGTCAAGATGAAGAAGCTGTAGTACTCGGAGCCGCGGATCTCGATGTTGAACTCGTCGACGTTAAAGCCGAGCAGGAAGTCCAAGGCCGTCGGCATCACGATGAAGTAGGCGAAGGTCGCACCGCCGATGAAGAGGACGGGGACCGAGAGCAGGAACGGGAGGATCAGCTTCTTCTCGCCGGGCGCGAACGCGGGAAGGATGAACGCGTAGGCCTGATAGAGCAGGATCGGCAGCGAGATGAGGATGCCCGCGTAGAAGGAGAGCTTCAC
>Ga0136640_10000616_pt1 | contig 13764 bp, 14 predicted proteins | sample AntDrymUQ8642106_2_FD_105498 | JGI IMG/M metagenome (GOLD analysis project Ga0136640, IMG submission 105498) | Polar desert sand microbial communities from Dry Valleys, Antarctica - metaG UQ864 (21.06) | ecosystem: Environmental > Terrestrial > Soil > Desert | place: Antarctica: Dry Valley...
CGACGCCAAGATCTACGACATCTTCGAGGGCACCGAGCAGATCCAGCAGCTCGTGATCGCCCGAGCCATCAGCGGCCTCCGCATCGAGTAGACGAAGACTGCTGCCGACCTGCGCCAGCACCGGCTCTCCTGCCGGCCGCGTGGCCCGATTAGCGCACCAGCTCGGCGATGACGCTGGTGCCAGGCGCGCGATCCACACAGGCGCCGACGCGCACTGGAAGTTCTCCCTCGATGACCACGGACCTACCCTCCATGCGATGGCAATGCTTCGCGGCGATCGCACGGTGGTGCGACTTCCTGCATGAGCGACGCGAGAAGTGGGGACGGGGAGTGCGCCTGCTGCGGCCAGACGTATGAGGAGCCCGACCTTGTCCGCCTCGCGCATCGCACCGACATCGCGATCTGTCGCGATTGCGTCGACGGGCTTCCGTCGCGTCGGCAGGGCCTCGTGCGCGCCGTGCCGGTGCTGGCGACAGCAGATCTCGCCGCCTCTATGAGGTTCTGGAGGGTGGCCGGTTTCAGGGTGTCCCAGTACAGCGGTGATTTCGCCAGTGCTCATGACGACCACGTGGAGCTGCACCTCGTCGGAACCCCCAGCGGTGATCGGGATCGGGGCGCGGCCTACCTGCACGTGCGAGGCGTCGACGACCTGCACAGGACTTGGGCGACGGCCGGGCTCCCAGTCAGCGAGCCACGCGACGAGCCTTGGCAGATGCGTGAGTTCCACGTCGTCGACCCTGGCGGCAACGTCGTTCGAGTCGGCCAGAACTCGTAGGTCACACGGGGGCCGGCACCTTTCCGATCAACGCCCGGACACCGGGAGAAGGGGGGGCGGAGGGCCAGGCCGACACCGGACAGCCGCGCCCGCGGTTCAAACGACCCGCCGTTCAGCCGTCAACTGGCTGGGCGTGTCGCCCGTGTTCTGGGTTGCACTCGGCTCGAAGAGGAGGAGCGTCGCCTCTTCTTCGGTCCGAGGCTGGTGGAACCGTCCGCGTGGGACGACGTGGCAGTCACCGGCGTCGAGGCGCACGTCTCCGTCGTCCATGGTGATGGTGAGGGAACCCGAAAGCACCAGGAAGAACTCGTCGGTCTCGGGATGGCTGTGCCGGGTGAACTCTCCCTGCACCTTCACGACCCGGACGTCGTAGTCGTTGACCACCGCCACCGTCCGAGGCGACCAGTGCTCGGTCATCGCGGCCAAGACGGCGTCGAGGTTGCACGGGGCGAAAGGATCCATGCGGCCCATGTTCGTCGAGATGCTCACCTGCGGCACAGCCACACGTCGAGGACGACCATCGTCGTATGCGGACCTGGCCTGCTCCGGGCACGGCGTTCCCGACCTGTTGGTAGAGCAGGGTCTCGGGCGCACCGAACTGGTGCTGTCGGATCGCGAACACTCAGCTCGCCTCGGGCTGGTCGAGGCCCCAGCTGATGATGCGCTCGGGGTGGATGCGGATCTGCTCGCGACTCATGTGGGCCTGCGCCGGCTCCACGTCGGTCAGCGCCTCGGCGCGCCCGCGGATCTCAACGCCTCTGACCCTCCACGGATCGACCGAGGCAAGGTCGTCGACGACCAACGAGACCCGGTCGTTGCCGGCCAGGTTCCGGAACTTGCGCGACTGGGCCAGGTTCCACCCGCCGATCACCGCGGTGCCGTCGTCGGCGACGGAGAAGCCGACGGGGTTGTTCTGCGGAGCGCCGCGCTGGTCGACGGTGGCGAGACGGCCGAGGCGCTGGGAGGCCAGGTAGTCGAGCTCAGGTTGGGAGAACGAGGTCATGCGCGGGACGGTAAGACCTCAAGTGATGTTCATGTCAAGGGCGTGGCTGCCTGTCGATGAAGTCCTGCCAGATGGCCAACCCCGCCGACCGAGCGGGCGAGCGCGGCCCGGCCCCCGCTTCTGAGTTCAGCGAGACCGACCCTGAGACTCGACGGCCGCCCATCGAGGCGTGAAGGTTCGCGCGTGCCACGCTCTCAGCCTGTGGGCAGGACGACGGTTGTGAGGGCCCGGTGACCGACGAGCCGGAAGGTGTTCGAGATGAGCCGGCACGAGAGCGCCCGGACCGCCGTGCTCTGCTGGTCGGCGGGGCCGGACTGGCGGGAGCGGGAGTGGCCGCCGCGGTGCTCGCCGGGCTCGGGCGGAGCGACGACGATGGCCCTGCACCCGCCACCACCCTGCCCCGACCCGGGGCGACGGCGCCCGCCGGGTCGCCGCCGGGTGGCTGGCGCGACGCCACCCGAGACCACGGGGCCCGGGGCACCGGCGAGGGCGACGACCTCGGCGCCCTGCAGGACGCCGTCGACGCCGCTGCGGCAGAGGGGACCGGTCGCCTGCGCGGCGGCGTGGTCCACGTCGGGCCGGGGATCTTCCCGATCGGCGCCAGCCTGCGGTTGCGCACGGGTGTGACCCTGTTGGGCTCGGGGCCGGGCACAGTCATCCGGCTGTCGCCCAGCGCAGGGGAACCGGCCCTGGTCATCGAGGACAACGCCGACGGCACGCCGGTGGCCAACGCCGCCATCCGGAGCCTGACCCTCGACGGATCGGTCGGCGGCGGCGGCCAGAGCTCCGAGCGCCACGGGATCGCCGTGCGCAGCGACAACTCTGGGTCCCTGACGCCCTACACCGGCAGCGACTCGTTCCCCCTCGTGGCCGACGTCATCGTGGCCTACTTCGGCGGCCATGGCGTGGCCCTCGGCGTCGATCCAGCGGACGGGCAGGCCAACGTCCGTGGGGCGCGATGCGTGAACGTGATCGCGTTCGAGTGCGCCAAGGCGGCGCGCGACGGCGACCGGGCCGGGTTCTTCGTCGGCTGCACAGACGGCGCGTTCGTGGCCTGCGACGCGGCCGGCTCCGGTGGACCCGGCTACCTCGTCACGCGGGCCAACAACCGCTTCGACGGGTGCAAGGGGTACTTCAACCGTGGCGAGTTCGTCATCCAGGGCGAACGCAACCAGCTGGCCAACTGTCAGGCCCAGGACGGCTTGGGCGACGGGTTCGTCCTCGATGGCGGTACTGGTGAGGTCGCCAACCTGTCTCTGGTCGGGTGCCAGGCCGACTCCAACGCCGGAGTTGGCTTCCTGCTCGACGGCGTGACCTCGTCGGTGGTGAGCGGCCTCACCGCCTTCGTGCGCGGCGACCTCGAGTCCGAAGGTCCCGGTGTGGCCATGGCCCGCACCACCCGCTGCCTGGTCTCCGGCACGGTCAGTGGCTATCCCACCCCTTCGACCGGACGCAACGTCGGGGGCATCACCCAGCTCGTGACCTGACGGCCACAGCCCGAAAACGCGGAGGAGCCCGGGTCTCTGCCGACCCGGGCTCCTCCGCATGCTCAACCGCCGTTATCGCGGCTGGGTCAACCGTGGCTCACGCCGGCGGCGTCAACACGGTGTCGATGACGTGGACCGTGGCGTTGGCGGTGGTCACGTTGCCGCAGATCACCATCGTCTCACCGTTGACGGTGAGGGTGTCGCCCTCAGCAGCGACCTCGACGGTGTCGCCGTTGACCATCTCCAGGCTGCCTTTCTCGGCCAGAGCGTCGATGTCGAGCTTCTCACCGGCGAAGACGTGGTAGGTGAGGATGTCGGTCAGCGTGTCCTTCATCTCCGGCTCGAGGAGGCCGGCCAGATCATCGGCCGGGATCTTCTCGAAGGCGCCGTTGAAGGGGGCGAAGACGGTGTAGTCGGCGCTGGTGTCGTTCAGCGTGTCGCCGAGCTCAGCGGCGGTCACCGCATCGACCAGGGTCGACAGGATCGGGTTGTTGCTAGCCGCTGTGGCGGTGGGGTCGTCAGCCATGCCGGCGCTGCTGCCCTCGCCCTCGGTCGGGATCTCACCGCAGGCCTCGCCCACGGGCTCAGGCGCATCGCCGCCGCCACTGGCGCTCTCCTCGGTCGTCTCGGAGCCTCCGCCGGAACCGGAGCTGTCGCTCTCGTCGTCGCCGCAGGCAGCAGCGACCAGCGACAGGCAGGCCATCAGGGCCAGGAGTGTCATCCAGGTCTTCTTCATTTCGGGGTGTGTCCTCTCAGGGATGGTGGCGACCGGCAATCCCGGCCTCCCGGCAATCCCGGTCGGGATGCCAGACAAGCGTTCGGCGTGGCCTTCATCGCGGATTGGCAGGGTCCGACTGGGACGCTCTGACCAGGCGGCTAGCGCGTCAAGACTCGACGGTCACGCGGATGGTGTGCCAGCCGGTGGCACCGTCGGGGAGCGGCTCGGTGCGCTCCTCGACCTGCGTCTCACCGTCGCCGTCGGTGGCTCGGACCATGATCGTGTGCAGGCCCGCGTCGGTCGCGTCCAAAGCGAGGGTCCACTGCCGCCAGGTGTCCTTGTTGAGAGGCTTCGACAGCTCGGCGCGCTGCCACTCGCCGTCGTCGATGCGGACCTCGACGGCATCGATGCCGCGGGTCTGGGCGTAGGCCACACCCCCGAGCATCACGGTGCCGGCTCTCACCTTGGCCAGGCTGCGGGGCGTGTCTATGCGGCTCATCGTCCGGATGGGAGCCTTCTCGGCATAGCCCCGGGGGACCCAGTAGCTGTCGAACGCATCGAAGGTGGTGATCTCGATCTCGGTCAGCCACTTGATGGCCGAGAGGTACCCGTAGATGCCGGGGGTGACGAGACGGACCGGGAAGCCGTGGCTGAGCGGTAGGGCCTCGCCGTTCATGCCCACTGCGACGATGGCGTTGCGGTCGTACGCGGCTTCCAGCGGGAAGCCGCCGGTGTAGTCGTCGGTCGAGCGCCCCACGATCTGGTCGGCGCCATCCTTGACGCCGGCCTCGTCCAGCAGCTCCTTGATCGGGAAGCCGAGCCAGCGGGCGTTGCCGACCAGCGTGTCGCCGATCTGGTTCGACACGCAGGTCAGAGTGATGTCGTACTCGTTCAGGTCCCGCTCGATCAGGTCCTCCCACGCGATGTCGAGCCGCTTGTCGACCATGCCCTTGACCGTGAGCGAGTAGCCATCGGTCTTGACCTGCGGGACGGTGAGGTTGGTGTCGATGCGGTAGAAGCTCGAGTTGGGGGTGGTGAAGGGGGCGACGCCTCGGTGGTCGGGCGCCACTGCGTCGGAGATGGGGGGCAGGCGTCGCACGGGATCGGGCAGCACCAGCGCGTCGCGGCTCGCCGCCGCGCTGTTGCGGCCCTGCAGGAAGCGCCCGGCGCCGGCCGTCGCGCCGGCCAGCACGACCGCCGTGCCCGAGGCGACCAGGAACCGACGCCGCGGCGGCATGTCGTCCGACGGTCGATCCAGGTGGGCCGGCCGCGAGGCCTTCACATCCTCGTCCTCATCGGTCGTCGCGACCCGTGCGACGGGGGGGCCGACGGTTGGTCGGAGGGCCACGATCGTGGCCACGGCGGCGGCCGCCCCGACGAGCGAGGGCCACACCGCGAGCAGTGGGCTGAGGTTCATCTGGTCGAGCGTGGCGAACACGCCCACCAGCGAGACGGCGACGACGACGCTGGCGGCCAGCTGTGATCGGCGCCGAGCGAGCACACCCAGGCCGACCCCCAGCAGGGCCAGGATGATCAGCGTCCCGACGATGAGGGCAAGCTTGTCGTTGGTGCCGAAGGTCTCGATGGCGAAGTCCTTGGCTCCAGGCGGCACGTTGTCGATGACGAACCCGCCGACGGCGACGACCGGTGAGCCGGCCGAGGTGACGATGCCGCCCACCAGCTCGGCGACGCCCACTCCCACGCACGCTGCGATGAACCCGGCCGCGACGGCTCGCAGCGTCCCTCGTGAGGGACGCATGCGAGATCGGGCAGTGTCGGGAGGGGCCATGGCGGTGGGGTTCGGCGCCGGGTGCCCCGAGGTTCGCCTGCAGGCGACTTGCTGTGCCTCAGGCGGCGCGGCGGCTCTCGACCCAGTCGGTGACGAGCGTCCCGAGCACCGGGAGGCTCACGGTCGAGGATCCGAGCACCACATCGTGGAAGGCGCTGATGTCGAAGTCGTCGCCCAGCTCGGATGTCGCTTCGGTCCGCAGGCGCAGGATCTCGCGTTGGCCCACCTTGTAGCTGAGGGCCTGGGCCGGTATGGCGAGGTAGCGGTCGACCTCGACGGTGATCTCGTCGAGACCCACCGGCATGTGGGTGGTCATCAGGTCGACGGCCTGCTGACGCGTCCAGCCGAAGGCGTGAAGTCCGGTGTCGACGACGAGCCGACACGCCCGCCACGCCTCGTTGACAAGCATGCCGAGGACGTCGAGGTCCGACGCGTAGAGACCCATCTCGTCGGCCAGCCGCTCGGTGTAGAGGGCCCAGCCCTCGACGAAGGCGGTGTGGCCGAAGCTGAAGCGCTGGAACGCAGGCAGGTCGGTGAGCTCCGACGCGATGGACAGCTGCAGGTGGTGACCTGGGATCGCCTCGTGGTAGGCCACCGACGCGGTGTCGAAGCGGTTGCGCTCGCCGATCTCGTGGGTGTTGACGAAGTAGGCGCCGGCGCGGCTCCCGTCCGCGGCGGGCGGGAAGTAGTACGCGGCCGGCGCATCAGCGGCCAGCACGTCGGGAACGGCCTTCACCTCGCACGGGCTCTTCGGCAGCCGGCCGAACCACCCACCCATCGCCGCGGCGGCAGCCTCGACGCAGCGGCGGGCATCCTCGACCGGCTCATCGGGGCGATGGGGGTCGTAGCGCAGGGCCGGGTCGCTCCGCAGCCGCTCGAAGACGGTGGGCAGCTCTGACGTTCCGAACAGCCGGGCCCCGACCTCGCCCACCTGCTCGTCGATGCGGGTGAGCTCGTCGTGGCCGATCTGGTGCACCTCGGCCGGGTCGAGGTCGAGGCCGGTGTTCGACCGGATCAGGAACCGGTACAGGTCCTGGCCGTCGGGCAGGGCACAGAGACCGGGTTCGTCGTCTCCGCGCGCGGCGGGCAGCAGCTCGGTGCGCAGCATCCCCCCGTGGCGGGCGAAGGCCGGGCGGATGACCTCGCTGGCCACGGTCCTCAGCTCGTTGCGCCACCGCTCCTCGCCGTCCCAGTCATCGGGGGGACCGGACAGCGTGGTGAACGGATCGGTGTCGAGAGGGGATGCGAGGTAGGAGTCGATCTGGTTGAGGGCCCGCTCGACGACGATGCGCGGGGGTGTCCGCGCGGCGTCCAGTCCGGCCCGGAACCTTTCGACGGCGCCGTCGAGCAGCTGGCCGATCTTGGCGTGGCGCTCCACCAGGTCACGGGCGTTCTCGGGGGCCGGCGCGTTGATCTGTGGGGCCGTGGTGAGCAGGTCCGACGCCACGCCCCCCATCTGGTCGAAGCGCAGCTCGGCCGTTCGGTGGGCGATGTGGCCCAGGGCGTCGTCCAGGGTTTCGGCCAGCAGGTCTCGCGTCACCCGGTCTGAACGCGACATCGAGTCGGTCTCGAGCTCGTCGATCCGGGTACGAAGCTCGGTCCAGCGAGCCTGCTGCTCGGCTTCGGCGGTGACCGAGACGTCCTCGATCTCGGTGTCGAAGCGGCGGTCGCCGAGGAACGTGGCGTAGGTGGGGCTGGTGCGCAGCAGCGCCTCCCAGTACTCGTCGGCCAAGGCTCGGATGGGGGAGGAACCGCTCTCGCTCATGGGCCCATCATGGCTTAGAAGGCGTGCTGACGGATCGACTCGCCGATTGACGTCTCAGGAGCTGCGGATGCCTCGCAGCCCGGCCCAGGCCAACCCGGCTACGCGGTGGGCCGTGGCGTCGGGGTCGGGTTCGGCGCCGTCGAGGGAGCGGCGGCTGGTGACCTCGGCGATGCCGACGATGCCCTGGGCCAGCAGCAGCCGATCGGCGGCGGTGAGTCCCTCGACGTCGATCAGGGCGGCCACGGTGCGGGCGAAGGTGTCCTCCACCCGGAGCACCACGTCGCTCAGCTCGCGGTCGCCGTGGTGGTGGGCGGTGAACAGCAGCCGATAGGCGTCGGGGTGCTCGGCGACGAATCGGAAGTAGACCCGGAACCCCGCCTCGACTTGCTGGCGCGGCGACGAGGCATCAGCGGTGGCCTTGACCACGGCGGCCTCGAGGCGGCTGGCCACGTCGTCGACCAGCTCCAGGTAGAGGTCGCGCTTGGAGCCGAAGTGTTGGTAGAGCACGGGCTTGGTGACCCCGGCGGCCTCGGCCACCTCGTCCATCGACACCCCCCGGTAGCCACGTTCGGCGAAGGTCCCGAGAGCCACGTCGAGCAGCTGGCGCCGCCGCGCCGGGGCAGGAAGCCGTCCACCCATCGATACGACGCTACTCAGGTCGTCGGGGCCCTGGACTCGCCCGACATATGAGGGGCCCGTTCGGACAACGCCGACGGCGTTGTCCGGCCTGGGGCCCGAGCGGCCCGCCGAGCGCAGCGAGGCTAGAGCGGAAGGTACGGCATCCCTGTCTCGGCGCGAGCGTCAGCGCGCACCGAGATCTGCGGAGACGGCAAGGCCCTGGACTCGCCCGACATATGAGGGGCCCGTTCGGACAACGCCGACGGCGTTGTCCGGGCGGGCCCGGGTCCCGGGGGCGGGGGGAGGGGGTGACCCCGGGACCCGAGCCTCGCCACGGTCTAGTGGGAGTGACGGATCACAGACCGGGCCACTTCACCCGATTCCATGGCCTGGAAGGCTCCGTTCACATCCTCGACCGAGATCTCTCTGCTGATCAGCTCGTCGAGCTTCAAGTCTTCATCTTGCCAGAGCGAGATGAGCTTGGGAACATCACGATGCACATCGGCGGAGCCGTACCAGCAGCCCTTCACGGACTTGTTCAGGTACAGGAACGTGAAGGCGGCGTTGAACGACAGCATCACGTCCAGGCGGGGCACGCCCACGATGATCGCCTCGCCGCCCGGACGGAGCATGTCGACGGTCTGCATGATCGTCGCCTCCAGGCCGATGGCCTCGAAGGCGCTGTGGACACCCTTCTCGGTGAGCGTCATCACCTGGCCCACGGTGTCGCCATCGTCGGGGTTGACGAGGTCGGTGGCCCCGAACTGCTTGGCCATGTCGAGCTTCGAGGTGAACTGGTCGACGGCGATGATGCGCTCGGCCCCGGCGATGCGGGCGCCCTGGATGATGTTGAGCCCGACGCCGCCGCACCCGATGACCGCGACGGTGTCACCGGGGAGGATCGTGGCCGTGTTGAGCGCAGCCCCGACACCGGTGAGGACGCTGCAGCCGATGAGCGCGGCGATCGGCAGCGGCACGTCGTCGGCGATCTTGACGGTGCTGATCTCGGGCACCACCGCGGTCTGGCCGAACGTGCCCAGGCATGCCATCTGGTGCAGGGGGGCGCCGCCGGAGGTGAGGCGGGTGGTGCCGTCGAGCATCCCGCCCGCCGCCTGCATGGCGGCGGTCTCGCACAGGTAGGGCTGTCCTCGTCGACACGCCTGGCACACGCCGCAGCGAGGGACGAACGACAGGGCCACGTGGTCGCCAGGCTTGACGGTGGTCACATCGGCGCCGACATCGGTGACGATGCCGGCGCCCTCGTGGCCGAGCACCATCGGCGTCGGCAACGGGATGGTGCCGTTCTGAACTGACAGGTCCGAGTGGCACACGCCCGAGGCGGCAACCTCGATGGCCACCTCGCCCGGGCCGGGCGGGGCGACCTCGACGTCGTCGCGGATCTCCAGGTCGGATCCGACCTCGGTGAGCACTGCCGCCTTCATCGAATCTCCTAGGAGCGAGTCGAAGCGACCATAGCGCGCCTTCCTGACCCGTGGGTCAAGCGCCGGCCCGGGGCGTAGGGTCCGGTCCAGGCCCGCCAGGAGGTGCCCGCATGCCCGTCGTCGCCGAGCTCCAGCCGCTGCTCGACCAGATCAACGCCAACCCCCTCGACTTCTCCGTCGTCACCCCCGAGGTGATGCGTGATCTGTTGCGGGTCATGGCTGCGGCCGACGGCGAGCCCATGGAGGTCGGATCGGTCAGCGACGCGACGATTCCCGGGCCTGCCGGTGACATCGGCGCGCGGGTGTACCGGCCCGAGAGCGGCGGCGAGTCCGCTCCGGTTCTGGTCTGGTACCACGGCGGTGGGTGGGTCATCGGCGACCTCGAGACCGCCGACGCGACCTGTCGCAAGCTCTGCGCCCGGGCTGGCGTGGTGGTCGTGTCGGTCGACTACCGCCTCGCCCCCGAGCACCCCTTCCCGGCTGCTCCGGCCGATGCCTGGGCCGCGCTGGAGTGGGTGGCCGAACGCGCCACCGACCTCGGCGGTGACCCGGACCGCCTCGCCGTCGGGGGCGACTCAGCGGGCGGGAACCTGGCCGCGCTGGTGGCCCTCCGGGCTCGCGACGAGGGCGCCCCGACGTTGCGCCACCAGCTCCTCGTCTACCCGGCCACCGACCTCACCATGGAACACCCGTCGATCAAGGAGAACGGTGAGGGCTACTTCCTCACCCAATCCTCCATGGACTGGTTCACCGACCACTACCTCGGCGCCGAGCGGGAGCACGCCGATCCGACCTCGCCCCACGTCTCGCCGCTGTTCGCGACGGATCTGTCCGGCCTGGCTCCGGCGCAGGTACTCACGGCCGAGCTCGATCCGCTGCGCGACGAGGGTGACGCCTACGCAGAGCGCTTGGCCGCGGCCGGTGTCCCCGTCGAGCACGTCAGCCACCCGGGCCTCATCCACGGCTTCTTCTCCATGGGTGCCGTCGCCCCGGCAGCCGACGACGCTGCGGCCGCCGCTGCGGAACGCCTGCGGGTGGCCCTGCACGGCTGACGCAATTCGACCGTTCTGGCGTACCTCCTGCACCCCATGCGGACCTGAGGTACGCCAGTACGCGAAGAACGGCTACCAGGACTGCTCACGGTCGGCCCGATTCGCAGCGCGGACGGCGTAGCCGAAGACGATGGCCGGAGCCAGGACGATGGAGCCGGCCACCAGGCAGACCACGATGAGCGTGACGGCCCACTGCGCCAACCCCACGATGAACCCGATCACGAACACGACCATCGCCAACCCGAAGAGCCCGTAGCCGAGCCGCTGCCCGACGAGCACCCACCGGGCGATGCGCGCCCGCTTGACCAACACCGGGTCGGCGTCCACGTTCGGCACGGAGGGCCGCTCGTCAGGAGACAGGGTGCACGGTCAGGTCGGTGTGGCGGGCCAGGCGATCGAAGTCCCGATCAGCGTGGAGGACGGGCAGTCCGGCGCGCAAGGCGATGGCGGCGATCAGGCAGTCGATCATCTTCCTGACCGTCTCGCCCTTGGCTCGGCAGGCCCGGTGCAGCCCCGCGGCCGACTCGAAGTCGATCGGCGCGACCGGAACGGTGGCCGCTCGACTGAGGACGACGCGCAACTGGTGCAGGTGCCCGTCGTCACGAGCTCCGGCGAGGATCTCCATCACCACTGGGTCGGTCACCATCGCCCCCTCATGGAGGAGGTCCTCGACTGCGACGCACACCGGCGACTCGGTCGCGCGTAGGAACTCGATCCACGCTGAGCTGTCGATCAACGCGCTCACCGATCGACGCGGTCGGTCCGCATCTCCTCGAGATCTCCCTCCCAGCCGATGCCCTTCATCGCCCGAGCCTCCTCGACCGTCGCTTCGACGGCCAGCTCTCGAAGGGCGAAGTTCACTGCCGCTCGCTTGGTGCGCAAGCCGTACCGGCGCATCACCACCGAGCAGGCTCGTTCGTCGATGTCGATGTTGGTGCGGGCCATGCACCAACAATACACCAAGTCAGCTCGGCGACGAGGCGGGGCTCGCCCGGGTGCGGCGGAGGCGGGGAGGGAGCAGGAGGCCCTCCGCCACGTCGAGGCGGCCTTCGAGGGCGTCGAGGACGCGCAGGAACCGGGCTGCACCGCGCACGTCGTGGACCCGGAAGATGCGACCGGGGGCGACCAGGGCGGCCAGGGCGGCCAGCGTGCCCTCGGCTCGATCCTCGGGAGGAGTAGAGGTGACAGCCCCGATGAAGTCCTTGCGGGAGATGGCCAGCAGGAGGGGCCTCCCCTCGGGGTTCACGTCGTGGAGGTGGCGCAGCACCTCGACGGTCTGGTGCGGCGTCTTGGCGAAGTCGGGCCCGGGATCGACGATGATCGACTCCGGCGCCACGCCCCGACCGATCGCCTCGGCCACCTTCTCCTCCAGGAACGAGCGCACGTCGTCGACGACGTCGGTGTAGGCGCCGGGGTCGGTCAGCTTCTCCTTGGGTGGCGCTCGGGTGTGCATCACGACCAGGGCGCCGCCGTGGGCGGCTGTGACGTCGGCCAGCTCGGGGTTGAGCAGGCCGCTGATGTCGTTGACGATCGCCGCCCCGGCGGCCAGGGCCACGGCAGCCACCGTCGGCTTGTAGGTGTCGACCGAGATGACGAGGCCGGGGTGGCGGGCCCGCACCACCTCGATCAACGGCAGGATTCGGCGGGTCTCCTCCTCGGCGTCCACGGGCGGCACGCCGGTGACGCCCGACTCGCCGCCCACGTCGATGATCGACGCCCCCTCCTCGACCATCTCGTCGACGAGGGCAAGACGCGCCTCGGTCGTCGGGTGCCTGCCGGCGTCGGAGAACGAGTCGGGCGTGGCGTTGACCACCCCCATGAGCACCGGCCGGTCCAGGACCAGCTCGACCCCGCCGGCCACCAGGGTCCGACTGTCGTACCGGTGTGGGCTGCCCGTCGTCGGTGATGGGCCGGCTTCACCACCTCGCGCGTCGGGGGATCCGGCCGACCGGCCGGTCACCGGTTGAGCCCGGCGTGGATGTCCTTGGTGGCCTTGTAGGTCGATGTGAACGCGCCGTAGAGCTGCTCGTAGGTGTCGGCGACCGTTACGTCCGGGGTGAACTCCCGGTCCGTGGCCACCAGCCCGTCCAGGTCATCCACGGCGCGTAGGCCGAGGGCCACGGCGGTGACCAGGGCGACCCCTCGGGCCCCGGCGTGGTGGTGGTCGACGACCCGGCGGATGGTCCGGCCCATGACGTCTGCGTGGATCTGGCACCAAAGGTCGGAGTAAGCGCCGCCGCCGATGACGACGATGGGACCGAGGGTCGTCTTGGTCGACGACTCGACAACCTCGAGCAACCACCGGGAGTTGTAGGCGACCCCCTCGAGCATCGCTCGCAGCAGGTCGGCCCGGTCGTGGGAGAGGCTCAGGTTCGTCCAACCGCCGCGGATCGTGTGGTCGTCGACGGGCGTGCGCTCACCGTTGAGCCACGGCAGGTAGATCAGCCCGCCGCTGCCGGCGGGAGCGTTGGCCGCCACCTGGTTCAGCTCGCCCAGGTCGGAGTAGAGGCCGAGCTGGTCCCGGCCGTGCAGCAGGCACGCCCCGGCCGCCTCGTGCTCGTTGGCGAGGAAGTACTTGCCGGGCAGGGCCGCGGGTAGGGCGGCCATGTTGTGGCGGATGTCGGTGCGCTTGGTCGGTAGGTGGAAGCTCAGCCACGACGACGTGCCAAGGTAGAGGTGCGGGGCGTAGTCGGCCACGGCTCCCGACCCAACCACGGCGGCGTGCACGTCGCCCATCGCGGTCGCCACCGGCGTACCTGCGGCTATGCCCCACTCCTCGGCCACGGTCCCGACCAGCTCGCCCACCACCGTGGCCGAGGGGACGAGCGGCGGCAGCTTGGCCCCGTCGATGCCGATCCATTCGATGAGCTGGGGGTCGTAGTGGATCGCGTCGCGGACGCGATTGTCGGTGAGCCAGTGGGCCACCACGCAGTCGTGGGACGTCACAGCTCGGCCGGTGAGGCGCAGGTTCAGGTAGTCGGCCGGCTCGAGGAACCACTTGGCTGCGTCGTAGGTGGCGGGCCTCTCGTTCTTGAGCCAGAGGATGTGCGCGACGGAGTCCTTGCCCGAGTGGCTCGGGGCTCCCCCGGTGAGCTGGATCCAGCGGGCCAGGCGA
>Ga0136640_10000617_pt1 | contig 13756 bp, 14 predicted proteins | sample AntDrymUQ8642106_2_FD_105498 | JGI IMG/M metagenome (GOLD analysis project Ga0136640, IMG submission 105498) | Polar desert sand microbial communities from Dry Valleys, Antarctica - metaG UQ864 (21.06) | ecosystem: Environmental > Terrestrial > Soil > Desert | place: Antarctica: Dry Valley...
GCGCGAAGTCAATTCCCGCGCCTACGTTTCGCGGTTTAATTTCTCCGGCACCGACCAGCAAAAGCGCGTCGGACAGCTTTCCGGCGGCGAGCGCAACCGCGTTCATCTGGCGAAAATGCTCAAAACGGGCGCGAATGTTTTATTATTGGACGAGCCGACCAACGATTTAGACGTGAACACGATGCGCGCGCTCGAAGAAGCATTGGAAAATTTCGCTGGCTGCGCCGTCGTCATCAGCCACGACCGCTGGTTTTTGGATAGAATCGCCACACACATTCTGGCGTTTGAAGGCGACTCGAAAGTCGAATTTTTCGACGGCAATTATTCCGAATACGAAGCCGACAAAAAACGTCGCTTGGGCGTTGATGCCGACCAGCCGCATCGAATCAAGTACCGCAGTTTGACCAGAGCTTAGAAAATCAAATTTAAGTTTAGAGGTGAAAAATGTCATTTCAGACTCCAATCACAATCAAAGAAACGGTCGAAAATATCAGAGCAAAGAAGTATCTGCTTCCTTCCATTCAGAGAGAACTTGTCTGGGACACATTTCAGATTGAACGACTTTTCGATTCGTTGATGAGAGATTATCCTATAAGTTCATTTTTGTTTTGGCGCGTTGATAGAAAAAAGGTGGGAGAATTTACCTTTTACGAATTCATTAAAAAATTTCACATTCGAGATAGTCATAACACTAAAGCAGATGTCACAGAAAACGAAGACATTACGGCAATTCTCGACGGACAACAACGGCTCACATCGCTTTACATTGGCTTGTGCGGTTCTTACGCCTACAAAGATAAAGCGAAGCGGTGGAATAATGATTCGGCTTTTCCGCAAAGATTTTTGTATTTAAATTTGCTGAAAAAATATACAGATGAAGAAGATTTAGGGTTGGAATATGATTTCTTTTTTCTTACTGAAATGGAGGCGCAAGAGAAACAGTCTGAGAAACCGCAAGACTACTTTTGGTTTGAGGTCAGCGATATTCTCAAGTTCCGCGAAAAATTTGAGATAAACGATTACCTCATCGAAAATGACTTGATGCAATTGCCGAAAGAAACGTCTCAATTTGCCAATCGCACGCTTTTTAAACTTTTTTCGGTTATTCACGAAGAAAGAATTATCAATTACTTTTTGGAAAAGCACGAGGAACTAGACAAAGTTCTAAATATCTTTGTTCGCATTAACAGCGGCGGAACTCCGTTAAGTTACTCTGACTTGCTTCTTTCGATAGCTTCAGCGAGTTGGCAAAACAGAGAAGCACGAGAAGAAATTACGAGCTTTGTCGATGAGTTAAATGAAAACGGTGATGGATTTAATTTCAATAAGGATTTTGTTTTGAAGACGAGTCTGGTTTTATGCGATTTTCCCAACATTGCTTTTAAGATAGATAATTTCAATAAAACAAATATGCGAACCATCGAGCAAAAATGGGGAGAAGTTACCGAGTCTTTAAGACTAACCGTGAATTTGATTGAGTCTTTCGGATACAGCCGCGATACATTAGCTTCAAACAACGCGCTCATTCCAATAGCTTATTATTTATTGAAGAAAGAAAATCCGTCGAACTTTGTTCAATCAAAGCATTTTCAAGAAGACAGAGAGAAAATACAAAAATGGCTTACTCTTTCACTTTTGAAAAGAGCATTTGGCGGACAGCCTGATGCCGTAATTAGTCCGATACGACAAATTATCAGCAAAAATTTTGGAACATTTCCATTAACAGAGATAGTTGAAAGTTTTCGCGGAAAATCAAAATCAATTATTTTCAATGAAGACGATGTTGATGCTTTGTTTGGCTATTATTACGGGAGTGCCTATACATTCGCAACTTTAGCAGTTTTGTATCCAACTCTTGATTTTAGAAATAAGTTTCACATTGACCACATTTTCCCCAAGAGTTTATTCAGGAAAAAAACTTTGCTTAAAAATGGCGTAGCCGAAAACAAGATTGATGAGTTTATTGAAAATGTAGATTACCTTGCAAATCTACAACTTTTAGAAGGCGTTCCGAATATGGAAAAATCAAATAAAGATTTTCAAGAATGGCTTTTTCAAACGTTTCCGAATCCACAAGCCAGACACGATTATATGGAAAAGAATTATATTCCTGACGTTGATTTGAGTCTGACAAATTTCGATGATTTTTTCGAGAAAAGAACCGAATTGATGCGAGATAAATTTAAGAATTTATTAAAGCTATAACTGCAACATAATTTTTCCGATGAATACCAATTTTGAAAAAGAAGCGATTGAAGATTTGAAGCGACGCAAGAAAAATTTTCGCCAGTTCACTCGTAATCTTTCGCCAACTGAGAAAATTCGCCAACTCGAACTTCTTCAAAGGCGTTATTACGAACTTCTGAAAGCGCGGGAAGAAAACGGCGGGCGCAAAATTCCCGAAAAATGGCGAAAGTGGCGCGAAGCTCAAAAGTTAAAACACAGTTAGATTAGTAAGGAGAAATAAATGAACCAAGAAGAAACTAAAGAAAATGTCAGTGCAAATGAAAATGTAACCAATTCACCCGAAGAAAATTCCAATCCAGCGGAAGCGGCAATTGATGTGGCTGAGCAGACGGATTCACAGGAGATTGATAATTTACCGATTGAGAGCATCGGTTCTTATGCGAGATTAGAGCAATTGCTGACGGATGAAGAAAAGGAAAACACCAGCAATCAGACTGCTCAAAGCTGAATTAGAATCTAGGCAGGCAATTATTGTCCGCCTTTAATTTTTATATGCAAAAAACCGCAATGAACAGAAAAATCCGCGTGTCATTATGTTAATCTGGTAACTTCATTTTTCACCTCGAACGGTTAATGAAATTTAAGCCGATTTTATTTCTTGATGAACGATTTGCAACGAAAATTTATCCGCGCACTCGAAAGCAATCAGGAAGCGTTTGAAATTTCTCTAACAGCAGAAAAAATTTTCAATCTGACCAAGTACTACGAACTCATCTGTCAGCATAATGACATTCTACATCTCGTCGCGCCGTCGCCGCCCGAAATTTTCGCCGTTCGCCACGTTTTAGAATCGCTTTTCGCCGAAAAATTTTTACCCAAAAACGCTAGATTCGCTGACATCGGGGCGGGGGCAGGTTTGCCTTCCGTTCCCTGTTTGATTTTTCGAGAAGATTTGCAAAGCGTTTTAATCGAATCGAAATTGAAAAAGGTGAGTTTTCTTGAAGAAATTCTAAGCAAATGCAATTTAGAAAATCGCGCAAAGGTCGTTGCGCGGCAGTTTGAAGAGTTACAGAAACCTGCCGATATTGATTTCATTACTTGTCGCGCTCTGGACAAATTTACGCAAAAAATTCATAAAATTTTGAAGTGGGCAAAGAAAAGTGATTTACTGCTTTTCGGCGGAAATAATTTAGCCGAAGAATTAAGTAAACATGCGGTGAAATATCAACAAAAACTGATTCCGCAATCAGAGCGGCGATATATTTTTATTGTTCAAAATTGATGTTTTTGAGTTTTGATTTTGCGTTTCATTTATAATACAATGTGTTATATGAAACACGAAGCAGATGAAAAAAGGGTGAATTTAAAACCAAAAGCAGAAAACGCCGAATCCATTATTAAATTTGCAAAAGTAAAATCTGCCGCGAAAAAGCCAGCCGGTAATGCAGATTTAAAAGTTCAAAAACAAAATTCCTTTAAAAAATCTGAAGTTGCAAAAAAAGAATTAACGTCGAACGTTTCGACTCGAATTTTGAAAAAAAAAGCTGAAAAACCTGTTTCTAAAATTTCCTCAAAAATTGTCCAAGCTCCAAAAATTAAAACAATTGTCTCAATAAAAAAAATTAAGCCGGAAGTAAGAAAAGTAAAAATGGAAGTTCTAAGGCGTCAAGTAAAGCAAAAAGTTGAAAAAACCGCGCCCAAAAGTCCCATCAATAAAATTGAACTAAAAATTCTGAAAGCAAAAATAATTTCTCCAGCCAAAATTGTTCATCCGACGCTGCAGAATTTAAAAACAACTGTTTCAGCCAAAATCACGAAGCCGACAGTAGAAACCAAAAAACCGACGGCAAAAAATATTTCTCCGACAACGAAGATTACATCTAAGGAGAGGGGGAGATTGCCTCTATCAAAAGCGAAAAAAAATTTAATAACTTCTGTCAAGACGGTTCAAATCAAAGCTCCGAAAGATGAAAAAGTGACTACTAAAAAGGCGAAAACTGTTGGCGCGAAAATTAATGTAGTTAATCCGCCGATTCTTGCCCCGCCGAAGAAGAAAAAAATTAAGCCGATCAGTTCGGCAATATTTCGCGGAAAAAAAGATAGATATTCATTTGCAGTTTTTTCATTAACCGACGAATTTGAACCGGTTCCGGCAGTTTTTATTATTTCTAGGCGCAAGACGGACAGGCTCAAAAAAGCGCATCATTCCCTTATCTGTATCGGTCAAACAAACTCGATTTTTGATGAATTAAAAAAACATCGAAAAGGCAAATGCGTGAAAAAACATCAGGCAAATGTCGTCAGCATTCTGCCGGAGGCGAACGAGAAAATACGTGTGCGAATCGAAAACGATTTAAAAGCCGCCCACAGTGTCGTTTGCAGTTTTGAATAAGAAAATACAGCCGCAAAAAAGTCCTGAAATATTCAATCAAATGATAATTATTTTATCTTTAAGGTTAACGTAAATTTCGCCTTCGGAACTTTTTTGGTCGGTCTTTTGGTAACGGTGACCAAATAATCACCCGTCGCTGGTGCGGTAAAAATGTAATCGGCGTAGCTGTCATATTCGGTTTTGAGCTTGATGCCGTTTGTGCCGTCTATGTCGAATGAAAATAAATTTCCTTTCGGAACAGACACGACTGTCAGCATAATTTTCTGTCCGGCTCGCGCGCCAAAAATGTATTCAATTTTCTGATTACTTGAAAGAATTCCGCTGACGCTCACGCTCAGATTCCCTTTGATAAATTCAATTCGGTTCGGTTCTGCTTTACCGCCGCCGCGCTGCGCCCAAACGCTCGCGGCGCAGACCAATAAAATCCCGATGACGACTGCTAGTTTCGTTTTCATAAATTCTTCTTTTGACCAAGTTTATAGTGCTTCTGCTAATATAAGTCAATGACTTTACGACCTGAGAAAAACGAGTACGCCGAATTTTATGAAACTTATGTTTCGCTGGTTGAAGAAACTGATATTATTTCGGCTTTAGAAAATCAACCAAAAACTTTGCGCGCACTGCTTGCTGGAGTTTCCGCCGAAAAGGAAAATTTTCGGTATGCCGAAGGCAAATGGAGCGTTAAAGAATTGCTTGGACACGTTATTGACGGCGAACGAGTTTTTTCATATCGCGCTCTGCGAATTTCGCGCGGCGACCAGACACCGCTGGCGAGTTTTGAAGAAAACGAATACGTTGCGGGCAGCAATTTCAGCAATTCCGATTTCGCCGATTTTATCGAAGAATTCTCCATGCTTCGCGCCGCGAATGTTCTGCTTTTCAAAAATCTATCAAGCCAGGCTTGGCGACGCACCGGCACGGCGAGCGACGCGGAAGTTTCTGTTCGCGCTCTGGCTTTTATAATGGTTGGTCACGTCCGTCATCACGCAAACATTTTGCGAACCAGATATTTGGCTTAAATGAGATTCGACGTAATTATTATCGGTGCGGGCGCAGCCGGGCTTTTCTGCGCGATTGAATCTGGCAGGCGTGGACGAAAAGTTCTCGTTCTGGAACACAACGCGCAGGTTGGGCGAAAAATTTTAATCTCCGGCGGCGGACGCTGCAATTTTACAAACAAAGACGTTAAACCCGAAAATTTTGTTTCCCAAAATCCGCATTTCTGTAAATCCGCGCTCGCACGTTATACGCCGCAGAATTTTATCGAATTAGTAAAAAAACACCGCATCGAATTTTACGAAAAGAAGCTCGGTCAACTCTTTTGCCGCGAATCTTCGCGTCAAATTGTCGAGATGCTTTTGGAAGAATGCCGCCGAGCAAAAGTTCAGGTCTGCATCGATTGTTCGGTGAAAATTGTCGGCAAAAATGAGTTGTTTGAGATTGAAACCAATCAAGGCAAGTTTACAAGCGAAAGCTTAGTGATTGCTACTGGCGGACTTTCGTTTCCTAAAATCGGTGCGTCGGATTTTGGATACAAAATCGCCAAACAATTCGACTTGAAAATTGTCGAAACGCGCCCGGCGCTCGTGCCGCTTGTTTTCGCCGGTGATTTGCAGCGTTTCAAACGGCTTACGGGCATTTCGGTTGACGCAAATGTTTCTTGCGGCAAACACAACTTTCGGGAAAACATACTGTTCACGCATCGCGGGCTTTCCGGTCCGGCGATTTTGCAAATTTCAAATTATTGTCAGAAAAATAAAGCGGTTTCGATTGATTTGTTGCCGGAACGAGACGCGCTCGACATTTTGCAAAACAATCACGAAAACCGGCAATTGCTCGACAATTTTTTGAGCCAATTTCTGCCCGCGCGCTTCAGTGAAGTTTTTACCGCGCTTCAATTCGCCAGCAAACCTGTTTCGCAATTAAGCAAAATGGAAATCGAACGCGCCGCCGAAAAATTAAACTCGTGGCAAGTTTTGTTTGACGGAACCGAAGGCTACGACAAAGCGGAAGTTACGCTCGGCGGCGTTTCGACCGATGAACTTTCGTCGCAAACAATGGAAAGCAAACGAGTGAAAAATTTATATTTCGTCGGCGAAGTCGTTGACGTAACGGGCTGGCTCGGCGGTTACAATTTTCAATGGGCGTGGTCTTCGGGTTTTGCGGCGGGGCAATTTGTTTGAGATAAAATGTTAAAATAAAAATATGAAAGACGAGCGATTAGCCGAATGGGTCAGGACTTGGCAAAAAACCGGCGCGGAATTGGAGAAACTTCGACGCGAAAAAATTAGAAACGAAAAAACTTCCGAAGCGATTGTCGCGCTTTCCGACGCTTCCCGTGCCGCTTTGCTTCGTAATCGTTTGCTGCCGACTTCGGGTTTGGTCGAGATGCAAAAATGGTTTAAGCTGTTGAGAAAAGCCAATGATATCAAGCGTTGAAACCGCGTTTCGGCTGCAAACTCTTCTCGAAGCGAGAAATTGAGAAAAAATTAAAACCAACTTGTAATTGGGCGTATGCTAATTTGGCTTCCTGCAACCTTATTGCTGGTCTCAAGAAATATTTTTTTTGAGATTGTGAAATGAAAAGCAGCGCTGAATTGGTTTGCATCTTTCAATGGTTGATTGGGTATGTCGTCTGAAAATAAAAAAAATATCTTCAAAGCAAAATCAATTCTTGCTTATTTAATAGCTATAATAACTGTTTTTGTTATTGTAGTCGTTAGTAATTACGTTCAAATAATTGAAAGTGTCTTTATACAAAGAGCGATTTTAGGAGTTATTCTTTTTATTGGTTATGCAAGCGCGGCTTGTCTTTTGATAACCCCGTATCCTCCAATGGAACGAGGCGAAATAAAACTGTTGGCAGAGGAAGGAAAGCAAGGTAAAACCCGTTTTATAATTGATGAAGTCTTTTCTGGAAGCTACAAGTGGTTTGTATTGATTATTATTACATTCCTCTTAATAAGAGATTATTTTATAAGAGATTATTTTCGTGAAAGCGCTATTACTAACAATCTTGGTTTATATATAGCAATAATCTTTATTTTTATTTTTATTCGTTTAAGATTTGCATTCAGTCTTTGGAATGAAATTGAAAAGACGTATAAATCTTTAATTGAATAACGCCCGTAAACTAATTGAACAACAGGATTACTCCGAAAAAAGAAACACTGCTTTCTTCATCTCAAAACCGCCGCCAAAATCACAATCAGCACAATCAATATCAAAACAAACGCCGCGATTTTCAGCCAGCTATACGGTCTCGCGCCCTGCACTTCGCCGGTTCTGCCGTTGACGACGATTTGGAAGGTTTTCCCGCCGAATTGATACGCGCCCGCGTAGACGGGCAGCAGCAGATGTTTGAATGTGATGTCGGAGAAATCGGTTGAAACGTTGTGAACGCGCTGCTCGTCGCCGCCGATGTCGCGGCAAATGTCGCTTAAGATAACGCCTGAGGCGATTTCCTTGAAACGCTCAAAACCTTGTGGAAGCGCGATTTGGTAAGTTTGCGCTTTGTGACCGGACAGAAATGCCGGCTCGTAAGATTTGAGTTCGGCGAAATCCCAAGGCTCGAGCGCGTCGAGATAATTTTGCGGGAGTGATTTGGTTGCCGGAACTGAAACGTCGTCAAATTGTCTTTCAACCGCGCCGCTCGCCGGATACCAATTTGTATGTTGGACTTGTCTTGATTTCTGCTCGCCGTTTTCTTCGTAATAAACGGTTTCGTAATAATGGTCGCCGCGCTCGCCGTCGTAATCACTGCGCGAAAAAGCGTCGTAAGTCCAATACGGAATATAAATGCTGCTGATTTTATCGGGACGCGCGAAATCTTTTAATTTCGACGGCGCGAACCAGCGCGAAGAAATCCAGCTTTTCAGCGCAGCATTTGCCTGCGGCGTCGTGACGCGAAACGGCAAAACGCCTTCGGGCGCAATCAGAGGGTCGGCGGCTTTCGGCTGGGCGACAATTTTCGCGCCGCAAAAATCGCATTCCCGCGCCGTTTCGGGCGGCGTAAAATTTACAATCGCGCCGCAACTTGAACAACCGACTTGCATCGCGTTAATCGCCATCGGCTGCAGCTGCATTGCTTTGGGGCGCAGAAATTCTTCGTAGGACTTTTCTTCAACAGTTCCTTTGGCTCGAATTGTTTGGGCGTGTCCGCAATAAGGGCAAGTTAATTGACCATATTGCGGATTGAAAACCATATTAGCGCCGCACGCCGGACATAGAAAACGATTAATGTTTTCACGGTTTATTTCAGGAGTTTTCTGCATAGGTCAAGATACAAATTTGTTCAATCTCTCAACGCATTACTTCATTTCATTATAATTTTTTAACGAAAAGCTGAAATATCCATTCCAAAACGTTCTTTTACATAATCTTCCTGAGCCTCGTTTAAGCTTTTCAGGTTTGCCAGGCGACGTTCCGCTTTTTTAATCAGGGTGACGGTTCGTTCAGCCATCTGCTTGATCAAATTTCTGCCTTCGAGCATTTCGGCGCGGACTTTTTCGCGCAGAATGAAAAGCTCGGAAAGTTCGGCGACGAGTTTTTCTTCGCGTAGTTCTGTGAGGCGATTTTTGATTTGATAAATCTGGCGAATCGCTCGGACGAGCTGGTCGCCAATTGAATCGCCCATAATTAAATCGGGCGAATCGCGGAAGTCTTCGACTAATTTATTCAAACGATTTTGGTCACCCGCCGAATACGCGTCGTTAAGCCGCGCCATCAAATCGTGGCGTTTTTCTTTTTCCTGTGCGTCCAGAGCCAAATCGGGATGAATGATTTTCGCCAGATTATGATACGCCTTTTTCGCCTCGGCGGTCGGCTGCCATTTGAACGAACAGCCTTCAGCGCTTTCTGCATTGGCGGCTGACTCTTCGGCACGGCGGCGCAATTCTTCGGCGCGTTTTTTGATTTCCTCGTCATCCGGCACAAGTTTGACTTCTTCTTCGGCAATCTGTGCTTCTATTTCGTCGAGGTCAGCGTAAAACCTACCGACTTCCATCGTATAATTTGCTTCAAACTGATCAAGTTCGGCGCGCAATTCGGTCATCGCCTCTTCGCGAAAAGCGAGTTTCTCTTTGAGGCGTTCCAAAAAGCGCCGCTTTTTGTCAAGCTCAATTTCTTCGGGTGCTAAAACATTCATAAATTAATTTTTAACCATCCCGCTTGCGTGAACAAAAATCAACACAATTATAAAAACAAAAAATCTTTGTGTTTATGCGTGTTTATGCGAAGCAGGATGGTTAAATTATCTTTGTAGAATCTCAAAAGCCTGCAAGCGATTCGCGTTTGCCGAGTAAAGCAATCCGACGGTTTCATCTGTTGTAAATCGCGCGTCGGGTTCGGAAATTATAACAAATCTCGCGTTTTGTCCCGTATGAACATTAACGCCAATCAAACCTTTTTTGTCGAATGGCTTTGGCAATTCGGTAAAGAAATACATATAGTTACCGCGCAGTTCTGAAAAACGTTTGCGGCGCAAAAAGTATTCGGAAAGTTTTTCGACCTGGCGAACCGGATCGATACGTTGGAGAAGACTCTCCTGTACATCGGCGCGTGAAGGCGTTGCGCTCTTCATTACTTTCCCAATAACCTGCCCGCGAATGTTTGAGGCGTTCGGCACATTCGGCACGCTAATTGGCAAGCCGTTGATGCGATTTGAAAGATTCGGCATCCTCGAAGCGATGCCGAACACGCGAATTTTTTGGCTGATGTAATTTTTTGCTGAATTGCTCGCTAAAGTTGTCAGATCAACTGATGAAAACCGAGTTTTTAAACCCGACCAACGAAGAGCCAGCACGGAACGTAAATTTACCGCGCCGCGCGCAAAATTCAAAGCGGAAGTCGCCAGCCCGCCGTATCGAAAATAAAGCGCGGTTGCCCGCAATGCGATTCCTGCCACTGTTCGCAGAACTCCTCGACTCGGAGCTTTATGCTTTGCGCGCCAGAGCGGATTTTGGAAACTGCTGTGTTCTCTGTATATTCCTCCTGTTATATCAATCGGCTGCTCAAATGCCGCAAGCTCTTCTCTTCCGCCGACCACAATCTCTCCGCGTTCATTGACGATTACAAACTGAGCATCCTTAATGTTGTGTTTTATCTTCCCTAGTTTTCTACCGGTCTTTAAACTCAGCAAAGATAAATCATCTTTATCAGCGACAAATATAGAATCCTGAGAAGCAATAATAAAATTCGTTAAACCTTTGTCCGCGCCCTTGTAACGCCAGAGCGTTTTACCGTTTTTCGTATCGATTGCCGACACGCCAAAACTGCCTTTTTCTTTTGTCTCGCCGTCTTTAATGCTCGTAAACTGCCCGCCTGTGCGCACATACAAGACGTTTCCGACAACAGCCATTTCCGGCGTCACGCCCAAATCCTTTGCTTCCCATTCGATTTCGCCTGAACGACGGCTTACGGCGCGAACTTTTCCGCGTCCCGATGTATAAAGAAATTGGTCGTCAAAGACCGGATCGGCTTCGGTCAAAGCCAGATTGTCTTCGTTGACTTTGAACTTTTCACGCGTTCCATCTTTTCCCGTTCGCGCATCGTAGCTGGTCGCGCCTTCGTAAAACAAAAAAAGTCTGCCGTCAAGAATGAGCGGCGGGCGGTAATTGTCTAAAGTAAAAGCAACTTCGGATTCGGAATCGAACCGCGAAGGCATCATTTCGACATCGCTTTCAAGTTCTTTTTTCCAGAGTTCGTCGCCGTTTGAGAGACTAAAAACGTGAACAATCGGTGTGCGTTTAAATTCGTCGCCGACTTTTCCCTTAGCCTTTTTGACGAGGACAACCGCGAGCAAATCCTGTTCAGGCTCAACCGCCAGCTGCAAAACGTCGCCATTGACTTTATCGCTTCGCCACAGACTGCTACCGCTTAATAAATCAATCGCTTCGACGCGCGACCGGTCGCCTTCATCGATTGAAACTAAAATCAAATCAGTTGAAGGAATCGGCGTAATAGAAGTTTCGTTCAAATTTTTTGTTCGCCTGCGCCAGAGTGTCTCGCCCGTTTGCCCGTCCACCGCATATAGCGAATTGTTCGTTCCCGTCAAAACAATACCGAAATCAGTCGTTTGATAAAATTCAATTTTCCCGTCAAGCCGCGCGTCCCAAACAGATTGCGCCTGGAAATTTGTTGCGAAAAAACACAAAAGGGACAAAAGTAAAGCAAAAACTTTCATTCGTTTATTTTAGCGTTATTTTGAGATGTTGGAAAGAATTTTGTAAAGGCAGGTCTTGTACTTATCCTACAAGCGCAGCGAAAAATTCTTCGTAAAAACTTAATTTGTTTGTTAACAATAATTTAAACGACATCCGTCGCTGTGGGCAAGGACAAGATATGCCCCTGTCATTTTGTTGAAAACTTTATTGAACTCGATACACTTTTTCTTTCCAAACGACAATCACCGTGCCGCCTAAATTTTCGACAATCGAGCGCAAATTTGAATCGAGTTTTTTATATTCGTTTGTGCCGCGTGAAATGTTTGTCGTCGATTGTCCTTTGTAAATTGAATCAATCCAAACCCCATTTGCGCGTTTGAAATTTTTTCCGTTGATGCTGGTTGTTTCAGAAGTTTCCTGTGCTTTTCTTTTCTTTAATGCGGTGAGTGCTTCTCGGGAAACGCTTCTTTCCTGAGCGGGCAACTGTTCGATGCGTTTATTCGGAGCGGGTTTAGCGGTATCGGCATCTTTCAAAATGGCATTTTCATTTTCTACTTTTCGAGGTTCTTCTACTTTATCTGCAGTCGTGTTTGTATTCGCGGCTGGAGGCTGCAAATTATTTTTGTTTGGCACCAAAGCAAAATTATCTTCTCTGATTTCAGGTCTTGACGGTTCGTTTGCAGAAACTGTCGGCTTGGAGACGACGCTCATATTTGAATTTGCCGCCGGAATGTTTGTTGTTTTAGTTTCTGTCTGAGTTGATGCAGAATTCGTTGACGAAATGCTTGGAGCAGCATTTGACATCATCATTGAATTTGATGACATTGAAGAATTAGATGACATTGAATTTGAAAAGTTTTCCTGCGCCGGCAAAACTTCATTAAAAAAAGGACCCTGCGCCTTTTCCGTTTGTTCTGAAATCTGCGACATTTCTAAGCCAGGCGAAGTGTTATTATTCTGCAAAACTACGTAAGTTATCAATCCTGTAAATGCAAGCAGTAACGCACCCATTGTATAAGCTAAATTCGGATAGGCAAAAAGTTTTTGATACCAGAGAATGACTGCTTTCACCTTTTCCGTTTTTTCCGCGTGAACACTTTTAATATCAGTTTCAGCGTTGAGCGCGATCAGATTTGATAAAATTAAGCGACAACGGCGACAATCCGCCAAGTGAATCGTGTATTTCTGCTTTATTTTTTCCGGCAGAGCACTTTCGGCAAACGCGGAAATTTCGTTCGCGTCGAGATGAAACGATTGTGGATTTTCGATTGTGGAATTTAAATTTGCCGCCGCAGACGCAGTTTCGTCTTTCGCCGTCTGCCGGAGAAGAGCATCTATTTCTTTGTCGAATTCACTTGTCATTGATTATTTACAATTTATCATTTATTCGATGTTCAATGATAATTGTTTAATGTCAGAACGCTCCTTAAAGAATTTCTTGCACCAGCGCCAAAAACAGTATGGCGGCGAATAATTTTTCGATACTGATTTCGCTCCGCTCCGCCGTCTCTGACAAATGCCGTCTTACTTCTTCCGGTTTCCAACCGTGTTCGACGGACAGAATTTTTTCAACCGATTTTCTGATTTCCGTCTGTACGCGCACAAGTTTACGACTGGCGGTCGCTTCGTGAAAGCCGAGCGTGTTGCCGATGTCTTTCAACTTCAAATCATCAAAATAATAAAGCTTAAGAATTAATTTGTCTTGGGCGGCGAGTTCGGCAATCGCCTGTTGCAGAGCGGATGTCACATCTCTTTGCACTTCCGCATCGCCGAAAAGATTTTCAGGATTTTCGCTGCGCGAGACGATTGAGGCGTTGCCGGTTTTTTCTGAAGATTCGTTAACCAGGTTTTCAAATTCACGGTCTTCTTCAATCTGCACAAACTTTGATTCTTTACGAAACTGGTCAACCGCCAATTGTGAAACGATGGCGCGAAGCCAGCCAGCGAGACTTCCTCGCCCTGAGTAATACGAAAGTTTTGTTTTTAGTTTTCCATCTTTATCGCGCTTTAATCC
>Ga0136640_10000618_pt1 | contig 13752 bp, 13 predicted proteins | sample AntDrymUQ8642106_2_FD_105498 | JGI IMG/M metagenome (GOLD analysis project Ga0136640, IMG submission 105498) | Polar desert sand microbial communities from Dry Valleys, Antarctica - metaG UQ864 (21.06) | ecosystem: Environmental > Terrestrial > Soil > Desert | place: Antarctica: Dry Valley...
CGAACTTTCGCTCACGTTTGATGATTTGCAGCTAACGCTTTCGCCCGAAAATTTTGTAAATATCAGAAAAATTTACGGCGGACCCGCGCCGGAGGAGACGCGCCGCGCGTTAAAAATTCAGAACAAAGACAAAGAAAGTGACGAAAAATGGTTCAACCAATCCATAGTATTTATTGAAGAATCGACGCTGAAATTGCAGAGAATTGTTGATGAAATTATCAAAAGGAAATAGCCGATATTAAGTTAAAATGCCGACTACTTATTTTTTACCTTTTACCTTTTTACTTTTGCCTTTCTATTCAGCTTGCCCGCGTTTCGCCGCCGAGAATTGTTAAAACTTCGCCGGAAATATAACTTGAATCCGTATTTGAGGCGAAAAATACAAAAGCCGGAGCGATTTCTTCCGGTTGAGCAGGACGCTTCATTGGAGTGTCCGCCCCATGTTTAGCCGCATCCTTGGCAGATTTGTCGGCAATGTTAAGCGGCGTCCAAACCGGTCCGGGCGCGACGGCGTTGACACGAATTTCGCGCTCAACTAAATTTTGAGCAAGCGATTTTGTAAAGGCGTGAATCGCCCCCTTAGTCGCTGAATAATCAATTAGCTCCTTACTGCCTTCCAAACCAGTAATTGAACCGCAATTGATAATCACGCTGCCTTTTTCAAGATATTTGAGCGCGGCTTTAACCATATTGAAATAACCGTAAATATTGGTCTTAAATGTTTTATCCCACTGATCAAAAGTAATATCTTCAAATTTATCCTGATGTTTTTGGAAAGCGGCGTTGTTGATCAGGATATCGAGTTTGCCGAACTCTTTGACAGTTTGCCCAATCGACTTACGACAGAATTTACTGTCTTTGACATCGCCCGGAATCAGAAGGGCGCGCCGACCCTCACGCTCGATTTGTGCGGCGGTTTCTTGGGCGTCCTTCTGCTCAGCTTTTAAATAAACGATCGCCACGTCCGCGCCCTCACGGGCAAACAAAACGGCAACCGCCCGCCCGATGCCCGAATCTCCACCGGTGATAAGCGCCGCTTTGTCCTGGAGTTTTCCGGAACCTCTATAATTTAAGGCTAAAAATTCCGGACGAGGCGACATTTTCGCTTCAATTCCGGGACGGCTTTGCGTTTGAGCGGGCATCGGCGACAGCGGATGTTCCTTTGTTGAAACATCCGCTTCTCGTAAAACAATTTTTTTTAATTTGCCGTTGCCGTCTTTTTTTGTTTTTTCGGATTTACCTTTGCTAAATTTTTTTTCCTTTTTTGCCATATTCACCTTTTTTGTAAGGACTCGTCTAAAATTTATTAACCGTTAGCGGTGGCGTTTATGTTATAACGCAGAACCGCGCCGACGCCGCCAATTTCCTTAATTCGTTCGGAGTCTTCGATAAAACAAATTTTTGCTGCGGAATTGATGGCGCGAATGATTAGTTCGTCGGCAATCAGCCGAGGTTCGTCGGCTTCCGGCAGATCATCCATGATCGAATTATCATCGCCCGGCGCGTAATCTTCCAAAACCTGCTCGACATCTTTCCGACGATATTTAATGGCGTCAAACGAAGCGCTGATAATTATTTCTTCAACCTGTCCGTTGGAGAGCGCTGCCAAAGTATCTTTCACGCCAAGAACACCGAGACCAGCCGCCGCTTTTGCTGCGCCGATCACGCGATTGAATTTTTCTTCGTCTTGTTCCTCATTGTGTTTCTGCATTAATTCGTGCGTTGCCTCGTGAATTTCCTCTTCTGAAGCGTATTGGCTCATATTCAATGTGCCGACGACTTTCTCTTCAGTCGCTTTCGGCAATTGCGGACGCAAAACGGGCATAATTGTTGTATCGTTGCCGCATAAAATCAAATATTCAATTTTCGTATCGCGCATTAGTTTTTCGACTTCATCGACCGTTTCTTTAGCATGCTGCAAATGAAAATTTTCCATCCGCCGCTGAAAATTATACTCTGACCGAATTCCTTCAGGCGCGTCTATCGTTACAACATTTTCGATTTCTTCGATTTGGGCTTTTGTTTCAGCTTTCGCGTCAATCATTCGTTCACCGCCGAAAATATAAATATCGGCTTTGTTAGTGTCTGCCCACAATGCCAGATAGCGCGGATTTTGTTCGATTGCTCTGACCAGCGGAAAAATATGCGGACGCTCAAAGGCGAATAAATTATTGTTCGGAAACGGAACTTCGAGCTGCGCCGTTTCAAAAAACTCTTCGGCTCCGAAACAAGCGAAAATCGCTATACCCTCTGCTGAAGGCACAACTTCGTTTTCAACAAAATCAAAAATCCGTTTGATGTCCTGCCTGATGCTTTCAGACTCGGGTGATTCGTCCGCGTATCTGTCGCTTAAATCCAACAATTCTTTTTTAAGCCAGATGTTAAAATCATCGCGTCCTTGTTGGTTTGCTTCGCTACTCATATAGACGGTCAAAACGGGAAAACCGCACGCTTCAAAAACGATAAGTTTGTCCAGTAAGTTATTCAACTTCATAAAAATTTATCCCCAGTTCGTAAAATAATAAGACAAAAAAAGGATAACCGAGCTTTGTAAAAACTTACAAATTCTGATTACCCGTTATTAAAATTTCGCAGCTGATTTTGATTTATTCGATAATATTATTCAGTGTTTTTTGTCGCTGAAGAATCTCTGTCCGCCGCGTCTTTTCCGGCGTTTGAAGATTTTTTGACGGCGGAGTCCGAATTTTCTCGACCAGAACCGCTTTGGTTGCCGCCGCCATCCTGTTTATTAACTGTTGACCAGGCAATTTCCTCGGCTTTATCTTTGGATACGCCTTTTTCCTGGTAACTGTCTTCGATGTGTACCGCTTGTCTTTTCTGCTTGTCAGTATATTTTGATTTATCACCGGTTGGCATATATTTTTACCCTCACTTAAAACGGTTGACAATTTATAAAATGCTGACAGATTTTTTTCGCAAACTTCTTTTTATTCTGGCAAATCTGTCTTTCTTGATCGTTGAAGACGGTTTTAATTCAGTTTCAAATCCGCCGTCTGCATCCTCGATTGATTTTTCCCGCGCGGCTTCGCGATGCGGCACCGGAAAAATAACGACATCCGTATCCAGAACGTTTGTTTTATCTTGACTCATAATATTGCCTCCCAGCAAACAAAATTCTACTGTTTACAGTACGAGCAAAATGGTTGCTCGTACTAGATCTTTAAATTTTTCGATATTTAAGAATCGCATAAATTCATTGTAATTGAAAGGATTTTTTGTGTTACCAGACGTTAAATTTTTGAGACATTTTTGTTGACAGCCGATAAGCCTTTTAGTAGCCTCAACATAAGAAAAAAACTTTTTCTAAATTTTTTCACTGCAAGGAAATATTTTTAATTTGAGTAACCAAAAAAAGATTGAACTTCCGCCGCAAGGACTCAAAACGCTGTTCGGCGTTCAGGACCAAAACATCAAATACCTCGAATCGCTTCTCAACATCAGCATCGGCGCGCGCGGCAATGAACTGCTGATCGACGGCGAAACAAAAGACATCGAAACGGTCGAAACTATTCTCAACGATTTCGCTGAACTTTTCGCGCAGGGCAGCACTTTTTCGGATAAAGAACTGCGCGATGCGTTCAAACAAATTGCCGAAGACCGCGCCTATTCACTCAAAGATTATTTTAACAGAGCGCGTATTAATCCCTCCGGCAAAAAGCAGGTTACGGCAAAAAGCGTCAACCAGCGCAAATATATCGAAGCCATCCAGCAAAACGATTTGACATTTGGAATCGGTCCGGCAGGTACGGGGAAATCTTATATTTGCGTGGCGATGGCGGTTCACGCGCTTTTCCAAAAACAAGTTTCAAGAATAATTCTGACCCGTCCGGCGGTTGAAGCAGGCGAGAAGCTCGGATTTCTGCCCGGTGATTTGCAGGACAAGGTTGACCCTTACCTGCGACCGCTCTACGACGCCCTTTTTGATTTGGTTGACGCGGAAAGAGTAACTAAAATGCTCGAGAAACGAATTATCGAAATCGCGCCGCTGGCATTCATGCGCGGTCGGACCCTTGGGGATGCTTTTATCATTCTGGATGAAGCGCAGAACACGACCAGCGAGCAGATGAAAATGTTTCTGACGCGCATCGGGTACGGTTCAAAAGCGGTTGTGACTGGCGACATCACCCAGATTGACCTTCCGCGCGGACAAAAAAGCGGTCTGCATCAGGCACAGGAAGTTCTACAGGATTTAGACGGAATCGAATTTATTTATTTCAACGACAAAGATGTCGTGCGCCACAAACTCGTCCAGATGATTGTCAAAGCTTACGAAAGTTATACAACACAACAGGAAAATTTAGACGAACGCCCAAGATATTAATAATTCTGACACCATCTCGACTCATCATAAAAAAATGCCTGAAGTATTTAATCATCAGCGAAAAGTTAAGATTGATGTGGATTTGTTTCAGAAATTCGGCACAAAGGCGTTTGAAATAATTTCCGAAGCAAAAGGCAGAACTGCGACGATCGCGTTTGTTTCTGATGCGAGAATGCGCGGACTTAATAAAACTTTTCGCGGAAAAAATTCAACGACCGATGTTTTGTCATTTCCTTTTGCCGCAGATGAGTTTGAGACGGGCGCGGGCACTTTAGGGGATATCGTCATCTCTGCGGCACAAGCCCGGAAACAGGCATCGGAAAATAATTTAGATTTGGAAGCGGAAATTAAACAGTTGATTCTGCACGGCATTCTTCATCTCTGTGGCTTTGACCACGAAACAGACAAGGGCGAGATGAACCGGCGCGAGCTGAAACTCCGTGATAAACTTTGCATTTAGAAATCGCGCCACAGAAACGCGGAAAACACCGAGGAAAATTAAAAAGGATAAAACAGGATTTACAGGATAAATATAGTTTTCTTGTTTTTTGCGTTTATTTGCGGCAATTGATCCGTATCTTCTCTGTGTCGCTGTGGTGAATAAATAAATATGAATCCTACACAACGAATAGCTGAATCCTGCGTGATGGTGATTTTCGGCGCAACCGGCGATTTAACTAAGCGCAAACTTTTTCCGGCGCTTTATAATTTGGCGAAAGAGAAGTTTTTACCGGAAAATTTTGCTATTGTCGGCGTTGGACGACAGGAGATGGAAATTCAGGATTTTCGGGGAAAAATTATTCGTGAACTGCAGGAGTTTATTGTCGGACCGGTAGATAAAGCGTTGATTAAATGGTTTGAGCAAAGAACTTATTACACAGGCGGGGATTTTGATGACGATAAAAAGTTGTTCAAGGATTTGAAAAAACTGCTCGGTGAAGTCGTTAAAACTCACAAAATTGCCGAAAATTATTTTTACTATCTCGCTACACCGCCGACTTTGTTTGCGAATGTTGCCGGGAAAATTTGCGCGAACGGTTTGGGTAAGGAAACAAACGGCAATTGGCGACGCTTTATTTTTGAGAAACCATTTGGGCGTGATCTCGAATCCGCCAAAAATCTCAACCACGAACTTTTAAAAATCCTCAATGAAAATCAAATTTACCGCATCGATCATTATTTGGGAAAAGAAACTGTCCAAAATATTTTAGTTTTTCGTTTCGGCAACAGTATTTTTGAACCGATCTGGAACAGAAATTTCATTGATCACGTGCAAATTACGGTGGCTGAAAAACTTGGAGTCGAGCAGCGCGGCGGTTATTACGACACGGCGGGCGCTCTGCGCGATATGATTCCGAATCATATTTTTCAATTAATCACTTTGACCGCGATGGAGCCGCCGGTTTCGTTTGAAGCGGATGCCGTGAGAGACGAGCAGTCAAAAATTCTGCACGCCATTCAGCCGTTTTCGCCCGAAGGAGTTTTGCACGAAGCCGTCCGCGGTCAATACGGAGTGGGACAAATCGACGAAAAGCAACTAGCCGCGTATCGAAGCGAAGAAAATGTTTCGCCCGCAACGAATACCGAAACTTACGCTGCTCTGAAAATTTCGATTGACAATTGGCGCTGGGCGGACGTGCCGTTTTATGTTCGGACGGGGAAACGTCTCGGAGACAAACACACGACAATCGTTATTCAATTTAAGAAAGCGCCGTTTGTGCTTTTTCGTGATACGCCGGTTGAAAAATTGACAACCAATCGCATCGTTATCCACATTCAGCCGGATGAAGGAATCACGCTTCATTTCGGCGCGAAAGTTCCGGGTCCGATTGTCAATATGGGCGCGGTTGATATGGATTTTAACTACGTCGAGCATTTCGGCGAAACAATCAGCACTGGTTACGAACGGCTTCTTTATGATTGTATGACCGGCGACGCAACGCTTTTTCAACGCGCTGATATGGTTGAAGCAAGCTGGCGCGTCGTTTCGCCGATTTTGGACGTGTGGCACGCGATTCCGGCGCGGAGTTTTCCAAATTACGAATCGGGAAGCTGGGGACCAATCGAAGCCGACGAACTCCTTGAACGTGATGGGCGCAAATGGAAGAACACGATTGATTAAAAATGACGTTTTAGAAAAATGCAGAAATGATAAAAACCTTTCCCGATGTTGATTCTCTCAATCAATTTGCCGCCGAGACATTTATTGAAATCGCCGCGCAGGCAATCAAAGACGGCGGTAAATTCACCGTCGCGCTGGCGGGCGGTTCAACGCCGAAATCGCTTTATCAGCTTTTGGCTTCGGAAGATTTTCGCGCTCAGATTGATTGGCAAAAAGTCTTTTTCTTTTTTGGCGATGAAAGAAATGTTTTGCCCGACTCGGAAGAAAGTAATTACCGGATGGCATCGGAAAATTTGTTAAAACCTTTGCAAGTTGCTGAAAATCAAAGTTTCCGCTGGCAAACCGAACTCGGAGACGCTGAGAAAATTGCTGCGAATTATGAACAAAAGATAAAAACATTTTTTAATCTAAAAGAAAATGAATTTCCGCGTTTTGATTTAATTTTGCTTGGCATCGGCGACGACGGACACACCGCTTCACTTTTTCCGTTTACCAAAGCACTTCACAAAACCGAGAAAATCGCCGTTGCGAATTGGGTTGAAAAACTTCAAACGCATCGTCTAACATTCACATTTACAACAATTAACAACTCCTCAAATGTTATCTTCCTGGCTCACGGCGCGACAAAAGCCGAAGTTTTGCGCGAAGTTTTAGAAGGGAGTTTTCAGCCCGAAAAATTTCCCTCGCAAAATGTAGAATTAAAAAACGGCAGTCTTTTATGGCTGTTTGACGAAAAAGCCGCGCAAAACCTGCAATAAAATTTCAATCTTCTGTTTACCAAAAATTATTTACCATTTAACATAAGAAAAATATGGAGCTTGAATTAATTATTGCCATTTTGATTTTGGTGCTGCTGACTTTTCTGGCAACTATCGATATGGCTTTTTCGCAGTTGAGCGACATTAGCCTGCGAAAAGTTTCGTCTGACTCCGAAGGAAATCTTAAAGTAAAATCCATTGCTTTTTTGCAGGAGATTTTGGAAAATCGCCCGCGTTTTCGCTTCGCTCTCTCGACTGCCATCCAGATTCTCCTGATCAGTTTTACTGTTTTAATCACCGTTGTAATTCTGCGTTTTTATGCCGCGCGTTTTGAAATTCTCGCGGTTTCGCTACTGGTGTCTGTTGTCGCTTCAATAATTTTTCGGCAGTTTATTCCGCGCCTGCTCACGTGGCGCAATCCTGAAACGAAACTTGTGCGGATGCTTCCCGTTGTCCGTCCGTTTTACGGAATACTTTCAACTCTGTCCGACCCGTTCCGCTTTTTTACAAAAGATAATTCGCCAATTGAATCGATTATAATTTCAAACCAACTGACCGAAGAAGAAAAGGAGGATTTTGCCGACGACATTGAGGCGTTGATTCGAGTTGGCGAGGCGGAAGGAATTATCGAAAAAAAAGACCGCCAGCTAATCGAGACGATGTTTGAATTTTCTGAGATAAAAGCGGGCGAAATTATGACGCCGCGCACTGAAATTGTCGGTTTGCCGCTTGATTCAACCGTCCGGCAGGCGCGCGATTTGATTATTGAAGAAAAATATTCGCGTATGCCGATTTATCGCGAAACGATTGACAATATCGAAGGCGTGATTTACGTTCGTGACCTTCTCAACGCCTGGTCGGAAGGCAGGGAAAATCAACAAATTGAAAGTCTGCTGCGCCCGGCGTATTTTGTTCCCGAAACCAAATCCGTTTCCGAACTGCTCACAAACATGCAGCTTAACCGCGTTCAGGTGGCGCTTGTTATTGATGAATACGGCGGGGTTGCCGGGCTGATTACGGTTGAAGACATTCTGGAAGAAATTGTCGGCGAAATAGAAGACGAAGATATGGAAGAAGAAGAAGTTATCGAGATTATCGAAGGCTCGGACAAAAGTTATTTTGACGTACTTGGTTCGACCGACATCGGAAAAATTGAGCGGCTTTTCGATATTGAAATCGAGGACGATGATTTTACGACCATCGCCGGACTGGTGACGAGCGAAGCCGGGTATATTCCGAAAATCGGTGAAACAATAAATGTTCGGGGACTGCATATCGAAGTCTTGCAGTCAGACGAAAAGCGTATAAATCAGCTGCGTTTGAAAAAAGCCGTCAAAGAATCCGCCGGCGATGAAATTTCAAGTGAAAATGAAACAATTGCCCGATAAATTAATTTGCGAATTGTGCGGCATAGAATTTTCCTGCGGGGCGAATGCGGGAAAATGCTGGTGTTTTGATGTTGAACTGAAACCTGAAATTTTAGTAGATTTGCGTGTTAATTTTAAAGATTGTTTGTGTCAAGAATGCTTAAGAGAAATTAACGAAAATGTTTGAAAGCTTAACTCCAGAACAAATTGCTTTAATTGCAGCTTCACTCGGTATGCCAAAACTTTTAATAAAACTTCTTGATGTTATTCAACAAGGCACGGGAACAATTTCTGAGCCTTATTTTATTCGTAAAAAAGCTGAGGCATTAACAGATGGAAAAACTTATGAGATTAGAAAGCTGACAGAACAATTTGTTGAAAGTCAAAAGTTATTGCCTTCAATAGAATATAAAGACGGGCAATTATCAATTCCAAGTAAGCCCGAAAATGACTTAACTCTGCAACAAAGATATGAGAATCGCTTTGAGTATCAACAAATAAGAAAGCAATTGAATATTGAAAATGTAACAGCAAATGCTGTTGAAGAATTATCAAACGACCCTGAAGTTGAAAATCATACAAATGATGAACCTATTGATGCCGATTGGACTGCAAGGTTCTTTGAGACAGTTGAAAATGTAAGTGAAGAACAGATGCAACAACTTTGGGGAAGAGTTTTAGCTGGTGAAGTTAAATCTCCGGGAAGTTTTTCACTAAGAACTTTAGAAATATTACGTAATCTCAAAAAAGATGAAGCAGAAATTTTCCGTAAGATTGGTAGATTTGCATTTGAAGCGCTTGGTAAAAAATTTGTAGCAGAGTTTAATAATGTAAAATATAAGCAGGAACAAAATTCTTATATTTCATTTTTGGAAGTAATGGCTTTGAAGGAAATAGGCTTATTATATACAGAACCTCTTGGTATAGAATATCGAAAAGATTCTTTTGATGAACCATCGCACTTTATTTATGCAAACCAAGTTATTAGATTGTTCCACAAAGGAACATTATCCTTAGATGTTTTAGTCTTCACAAAAGCTGGAGAAGAACTTCTTAAATTGTTGCCAATAGAATTTGATTTAAATTATTTAGAATTTTTTTGTAAGCCATATTATCCAAATTGTAATGAAATTGTTTATTCAAAGTTATCATCCAAAGAAAATAATATAATTGGTTATGACAACTTAGAAGTAAAAATACTTTATAAAAAAGTTGAAGAAATAATCAATGAAGCCACGTAAGTTTTTAATTAAATAAAGAAAGAAGTATGGCAAAAAAGAGAAGTAAATTTTTAAGCGGTAAACGCATTGACCCGACGCCAATTGACAAACAGACGACGCTTGCCGACCTTGTGGACGAATCTTTTATGGCATATAACGCCGCGCGGATTCGTGAAGCGTGTCGGCTTCTTACGAATAAAATGCTTGAGGATGATGTAACCGTCGGCGTAACTTTGACGGGCGCTCTGACTCCGGCGGGTTTGGGAATTTCGGCGATTATTCCGCTTATTAAAGCCGGTTTTATTGATTGGATAATTTCGACGGGCGCGAATCTTTACCACGACACGCATTTCGGCATCGGTTTATCTCTTCATCAGGGAGACGCGAAAATGGATGACCGCGTTTTGCGCGATGAGGAAATCGTGCGAATTTACGACATATTTTTTGATTACTCGGTTCTGCTCGACACAGACGAATTTTTTCGCCGCGTCATCGAAGGCGAAGAGTTTCAGCGCACGATGTCGTCTGCCGAATTTCATTATTTGTGCGGCAAATACGTGCGCGAGCGCGAAAATAAACTTGGCATCAAGGAGAAATCTCTTTTGGGCGTGGCATATGAATACGGTGTTCCGATTTACACTTCCTCGCCCGGCGATTCGTCGATTGGAATGAACATTGCTGCCAAAGAATTGCAGGGAAGCAAGTTAATTTTGAATCCGAATTTAGATGTCAATGAAACCGCTTCGATTGTGCTGGCGGCAAAGCGCGGCTTGATTCACTCGGGCAAAAAATCGAAAAAGCCGGGCAAATCGGCAATATTTATTCTCGGCGGCGGAAGCCCGAAAAACTTCGCGCTGCAAACCGAACCGCAAATCCAGGAAGTTCTCGGCATCGACGAAAAAGGACACGATTACTTTTTGCAAATTACGGATGCGCGTTCCGACACCGGCGGACTCTCCGGCGCGACTCCAGGAGAAGCGGTAAGTTGGGGAAAAATTGATCCTGACCAATTGCCCGACGCGGTTGTCGCCTATGTTGATTCAACTGTCGCTTTGCCGATTATCACCGCTTATTCTCTCGCAAGACACGAACCCCGAACTCCGAAAAGATTATTTGACAGGCGCGAAGAATTTATGCAATTGCTCAAAGATGAATACGAAAAATCAACGCGCCGGTAGAAAATATGAAATTACAAGCTGAATATAAAGACGAAAAATACCAGATTACGTTTGAGCGAAACGGTGAAAGCATAACCGCCGATATTGACGGACGCGGTTACGAACTGGAGGCTTCACAACCTGAACCGAATGTCTATCTTTTAAAATACGAAGGCAAAATTTATGAATTTCTTGTCTCGTCCGATAAAAACTCAAATGAACCTTTGCAAATCAGCACCGGAAATCACAATTTTGAAATCAAAATTTTCGACCCGAAAAAGCTGCGCGGCAAAGGCGCGTCAACCGGTGAAACAGGAGGAGCGGCGGAAATCAAAACAGCGATGCCCGGAAAACTCGTGCGCCTTTTAGTCGAGCAGGGCGCGGAGGTTTTGAAAGGCGATGGCATTTTGGTTGTTGAAGCAATGAAAATGCAGAACGAGATGAAATCTCCCAAAGATGGAACGGTAAAGGAAATTCGTTTTGCAGAAGGCGCAACTGTCAACGCCGGCGATGTTTTAGCGATTATTGAGTGAAATCGATTTAAATCTTTAACCTCGAAAATTAAGTGCGGTGAAATCCGCGTTCGATGTCCTTCATCGTCAGACGCAAAATCACGGGTCTTCCATGCGGGCATGTAGTTGGCGAAGATGTCGTCAAAAGCCGGTCAATCAACCATTGCATTTTTTCCAGCGTCAGTTTCATATTAATTTTCACAGCGGCTTTGCAAGCCAGAGACGCGGCAATCGAATCGCGCAAAGTCGATTTTGCGTGTCCTCGTTTATCGCCGGCGAAAGAGTCGAGAATTTCAGCGAGCAGATTTCGCACTTCCGACGACGGCAAATCGGTCGGCACGGATTTGACGGCGATTGTTCTACCCGACAGACGCATTACGCCGAAACCGAGATTTTCCAGTTCTGGCTCGATTTGGTCAAATGCAATTGACTGCGCCGGTGATAAATCGAAAGTTTCAGGAAGCAGCAAATTTTGTGATTCGATTTTTCTTTCCGACTCTTTTTGCCTGAACTTGTCAAACAGAATCCGCTCGTGCGCGACATGCTGATCAATAAGGAGCAATCCTTCGTTGTCGGTGGCGATAATAAAGCTGTCGTGCAGTTGAGCGATTGGGCGAATTTTCGCCGATGACAAACTTTCAACTTCAATCGATTTAGGAATTTTTACCGCTGAATCAACAATCGGAGAATTCGTGGATCGAGACTCAAAAGGAGAAACAAAATCTTGTATATTTGTAGGCTGCTCAAAACTACCTGAAATCTTTCCAGTGGATATTTGGCTGTCATCATTCAACTGTGGACTTTTAACTGTTATCTGCTGACTCTTATCCTGCGCTGATTTTTCAAAATCGTTTGAGGAAATCGGAATTTCAAAGTTTGGTGGTTGGTTTTTGTCAGCAGGTAACTCCACTTTCTGTTGAAGCGGTTGGCTATTTAAGTTTTCGTTGTCTAAATTTTGATTTGAGTTTTCTACCGTGTATTCAATTATTGGCTGAAAAGCATTTTGAGATTCCTGCAAAACATTTTTTAAATTAGTTTCCAAACTGTTCTCGACAAATTCTTCTCGACTCTCAAATTTTAATTCCTGATTTTCGTTTTGCAGAATTCCCGCACTCCTTAACGCGCCGCGAATCGCTTCGCTGATCACCTCTTTAACTGCTTCAGGACGACGGAAACGGACCTCGGTTTTTGCCGGGTGAACGTTTACGTCTAATTCTTCAAACGGAATTTCGAGAAATAAAAACGCGACCGGGTAAACTCCGTGCGGCAGAACCGACCGAAAACCTTCGAGCAGACCGCCGGAAATTATTTTATCGCGGACAAATCGGCGGTTGATAAAAAAGTATTGAGCGTCGCGCGTCGAACGTCGTTCACGCGGCGCGGAAACAAACCCGGATATATTTGCGACAAACTCGCGTCCTCCCGAAACTGGAAGAAGGCTTTCAAAAAGTTGCGCGCCAAAAAGCTGGTAAGCCCGTTCGCGCAAATCTTTGGCAGGCGAGACGCGGACGATTTCACGTCCGTTATTGGTTAAAATAAAAGCGATTTCCGGATGAGCGAGCGCGTAATGCGTGACGATATTTGTCAAATAATAATTTTCCGTCGCCTCCGAACGCATAAATTTACGGCGCGCCGGGGTGTTAAAAAACAAATCTCTGACCGTGATAGTCGTGCCTTGCGGTCGCGCAATATCTTTCACATCAACTAATTTACCGCCTTCGATATAAACCCGCACCGCCGCCGCGTCTTCTGCTAGTTTTGTAATTAATTCGACTTTCGCAACCGATGCGATGGAAGCAAGCGCTTCGCCGCGAAAACCGAGCGTGGCAATTCGGCTTAGATCCTCCAGGTTTTTAATTTTTGAAGTAGCGTGACGCTCAAATGACAAAATCGCGTCGTCACGACTCATTCCGGTTCCGTCGTCCGTCACGCGCATCAGCCGCCTGCCGCCGAGTTCAACTTCCACGCTCAGACGTTTCGCGCCCGCGTCCAGAGCGTTTTCAATTAATTCTTTGATGACTGATGCTGGGCGCTCAACGACTTCGCCAGCCGCGATTTGATTTGCCAGATTGTCTGATAAAATTTTGATTTTGTTCATTAAAGATTAATTCTGAGAGTGGTTTAATTTCTTGTCTCCTATTTAAGAAACTAATTAGACATCTTTCCTAAATAAATTAAGGGGAAGCAAACTTGAAATGACGAGTGGAAAGCTTCAGATTGACAATGGCTGAAACCAATTTCCAAGTCTTCTCATAGTTTTTATGTTTCCCACGA
>Ga0136640_10000619_pt1 | contig 13744 bp, 7 predicted proteins | sample AntDrymUQ8642106_2_FD_105498 | JGI IMG/M metagenome (GOLD analysis project Ga0136640, IMG submission 105498) | Polar desert sand microbial communities from Dry Valleys, Antarctica - metaG UQ864 (21.06) | ecosystem: Environmental > Terrestrial > Soil > Desert | place: Antarctica: Dry Valley...
AGTGTTCCGGTGAAGATGGGCTCGCATTGGTATTTTAATAAGACCGAGGAAGGTAAGCAGTACCCAACTTATCTTCGCAGCAAGTCGAAGGACGACGCCGGCGCCGAGGTGCTGCTCGATCTGAATGCTATGGCCACGGGTTTTAAGTATTTTGCTGTCGGTGCCTTCGAGCCGAGCGATGATGGCAATATGCTCGCCTTCTCGACAGACACGACCGGGTACCGGCAATACACGCTTCAGATCAAGGATTTGAAGACTGGCAAGATGCTGTCCGACAAGATCGACCGTGTTACCGGCGTCGAGTGGTCGAGCGATGGCAAGTACCTGTTTTATTCGCAGGAAGATCCTGTATCAAAACGTGACGACAAGGTGTTCCGCCACACGGTGGGAACGAATACTGAGGTGCTGGTTTACGAGGAGAAAGACAATCTTTTTGGGACGGGCATAGGACGTTCGCGCGATAAGAAGATGTTCTTCCTGGTCTCCGGCGCCGCGACGATGAGCGAGGTTAGGTATTTGAGTGCGGATAACCCGCTTGGCGAATGGAAGGTAATCACTCCGCGACGCGAGAATCATGAATACGAGGCAACCTACAATGATGGCCAATTCTATATCGTAACTAATAAAGACGCTGAGAATTTCAAGGTCGTGAGGGCTCCGGGCAACGATCCGAGCGAGAAAAACTGGACTGACTATATTGCGCATAACCCAGCGGTCAAAATCGACGGTATCAATTTTTTCAAAGACTATGCGATCGTCTCCGAACGTGAAAACGGTTTGGAGTATCTCAAGGTGATGGATATGAAGACGCGTCGCGCTCCCACACGTATCGAGACGGCGGAGAGCGTTTATACGATGGGTATGTCGAACAATCCTGAATATGAAACGCCGGTTATTCGATATAGCTACTCGTCGATGATCACGCCGAATTCGACATACGAATTTGATTTCAAGACGCGCAAGAGCGGAATGATCAAGCAGCAGGAGATCCCCAGCGGACACGATAAAGCGAATTATGAAACAACACGTGTCTGGGCCACCGCCCGCGATGGCGTCAAGGTTCCTGTTTCGATCATCATGAAAAAAGGCACAAAGCTCGACGGCAAATCGCCGATGCTGCTTTACGCTTACGGTTCCTACGGCGCCTCGATGACGCCTAATTTTTCAACGGCCCGGTTGAGTTTGGTTGATCGCGGAATGATTTACGCTATCGCCCACATCCGCGGCGGCAGCGAACTTGGCGAAAAATGGCGGCAGGACGGACGGATGTTCAAGAAGATGAACACCTTTAACGATTTTGTCGATTCGGCCAAATGGTTGATCGAGAATAAATACACCGCGAGCGACCGGCTTGTCATCCAGGGCGGTTCGGCGGGCGGGCTGCTCATGGGCGCGGTCGTAAACCAGTCGCCTGAGACATTTAAGGCGGCGATCGTTCAGGTGCCGTTTGTCGATGTTATGAATACGATGCTCGACGCCGACCTTCCGCTAACGACCGGCGAGTGGATCGAATGGGGCAACCCGAACGAGAAAAAGGCTTGGGACTACATGATCACCTATTCGCCCTATGAAAATATCAGGAAGCAGAAGTATCCGAATATGCTGATAGAAGTCTCGCTCAACGACAGTCAGGTACCGTATTGGGAAGGGGCAAAGTTCGCCGCCAAGGTTCGCGAAATGAAGACGGGAAACAATGTCGTTCTCCTAAAAACAAACATGGGCGCGGGCCACGGCGGCTCGTCCGGGAGATACGATCGCTGGAAAGAGGTCGCTTTTGACTACGCATATGCGTTGACTCAGGTTGGAATCACAAAGTAACTGGAGCGCGGGCATTCTCGCCCGCGTCTCCATATGTATCATTAGAAAGTAAGCGGGATTCCCGCTCTCCAACGTTGCTCTCGCATGACTGGCGGAGCGAGCCTCCCGCTTTATTTGTGCAGGAACAATGAAAAGCGGAATCACCCGGGACAGCGACGACTCATTCCAGACCCTGAAAATCCACGTTCGAGAGATTGTCGTTGATCGCAATCGAGCGTGAGGCAAAGCGATAACGGTTAGAGGCGACCGATATCGTGTAGGTCTGCACGGCGGTCACATCGGCGAAACTGTAGAATCCGAATGAGGTGGTCGTCACCGTCCTTCTGACGCCCTGGCTGTCAGTTAACGAAACTCTCGCATTACGCAGCCCCAGACCGGTCGGCGTTGTTACGCGGCCGGCGACGGTGATTAGCACGGTGGCCTGTGCCTCGAAGGAGCCGATGTCAGCTCCGTTGCCCCCGGCGGCGTTCGGGATATTCGGGTTGTCAACGGGTCGCGGCAGAGAGCGCTGGTCGTCGGCAACCGTTCCGAAGGCGGCCCGGTCGATGGCCGGACTGCCTGGATTAAGAGCATGTGTCTGAGTCAACCCGCCGTAATTGTCGAGCGGGGCGGTATTCGGGTCCTGGCCCGTGATATTGCTCGCCGTCATGCCTGTAATGGTTGCGCCGGAGGTGTTCTCGATCAAATTGTAGCCATTCGATGCGAGCGGTCCATTGACGTCCGGGCCGCTGCCGGTAGCCGTGTTATTCCCGATCAGCGTGTTGAAAACCGTCATCGCAGCCGCTGCGTCAATGCCGCCTCCGGTCGTTGACGATGTGTTTGATGCAATCGTCGACGAGTTAATATTCACCGTCGACCCCGAGGACGTGTCACGCCGGATGCCGCCGCCGCCCGCCGCCGTGTTGCCGCTGATCGTCGTGTTGGCGATGGTTAGCGGTGTTGCCTCCAGAAATATTCCGCCGCCCAGACCCGTAGCAGAGTTCCCGCTGATCGTCGTTCTCGTGATCGAATTCGTTCCGCCGATATCAAATGCAATTCCGCCGCCGTGCAACATCGAGGTGTTCGCAGAAATTGTAGAATCGACGAGTTGAAGCGTGGCTGAGTCGGAATATATTCCGCCGCCGCCCGCACTGGCGCTCGGCTGGTTGGCTCGATTGCCCGATATCACGGAGCGCCGGATGGTGACAAATGCTCCGTCCTCAAGATACAGACCGCCGCCATTACGGCCCGCTGTATTATTCGAGACCGTCGAGTCGTCCATCGTCAGCCGGTCTCCATCACCCACATAGATTCCGCCAGCGTCCGAGGTCGCCGTGCTTGCGGTGACGATCACGCCGGTCAGCGTCAGGTCGCCCGCATTATATATCGCGCCTCCAAATCCTGAGCTGGTTGCAGTTCCGTTACCCTGTGTCAGCGTCATTCCGCTGATTGAAACGACCGGCAATTCGGGGATGTAAAAGATACGTCCGACACCGCCGCCGCTTATGGTCAGAAAATTAGCACCGGGCCCGATGATGGTTACGTCGGAATTGACGCTGTTGGCAAGCACGATCTCGCCGGCGAGCGCGATTGTCCGCTGGGTATTAGAGAAAGATGGATCGAAAGTGATGGTATTTGCACCCACGGCCGCGTTCGCGTCCAAAATCGCCTGTCGCAAGCTGCCGGGGCCGTTGTTGTTGGTGTTGGTCACGGGAAAAGTCGGCGTCGGAGTCGGCGTGGGTGTCGCAACAGCCCGGCAACTTCCGTTTACCGCCATAACGTAATGGGCTGCTCCAAATCCGATCGACGAAGTCGTCACCGGCGAACTGCTGCCGCATGCCGGAGCGCGGAGGTAGCTCGGCCCGGTTTCGGGCTGTGAGTTACCGCCCATCTGAAATAGGTGACCAGCCGCGATGCCGCTAGGTGCAAAAACCTCCATTATGAGCTGCGAAGTGCCGGCCGGCACAGTTGCCGTCACGGGAACGTTTAGCGTATAAGTTCCGTCGACGACGTTTAGGTTCACCGTCGCGATCTGCGTTCCGATGTTTGGAAAGCCTGACGGAAACGCCGCGCCCGTCTTTGCATAAAGGCGGACGGTGATCGGCTGCGTCGTGCCGGTACCCGCGGCGTTTGCGTCGATCCCGACATCGACCGAAGTGATGTTGTACTCTTCATTAGGCGCGACGCCAAACGCAGACATCGTAAACGCCCGATAAAAACTCGCCTCATTGTGAGCCGTACCGCCTTGCGGCATGCATATTACCGTCTGGCCGGAAACGACGGTCAAGCTCGAAGAGTGCGTGATCGGCGACGCACACACGCCCCGAACGGCGCTGTCAGGAAATATGTCGTAGAAACCGGAGTCGTTCGTCTGAGTCGTACCAACAGCACCATACCGCGAAGCGCCGTCAACCGTTGGCATTTTGTGCTCTGCAGACTGCGTAGCGACCGTCCTGGGATTCATCCCGAGCCACGCCATCGAGCACAAAACGACTACTAAGAGGATGATTAGTCCTGAATGTCCGTGCGGATGAAGTTGTGGTTCCTTACTAACGTTATGTTCTTCGATTTTCATTGTGCTCCTCATGGTGTGGATGACATTTTTTTAATCCTGCATGCGCAAAGTGGCTTGATACAGTATGCGTAAAAATACCACAGAGTCGGACAGAATCTTTTTGCGAAGCATGTTAAAAAGTTTTCCTTTTTATCAAATAAAGTTAGAATGTCGCTTACAGCCCCTAAAAAATTTAGATTTATGAGCGATAACCCGGCTTCGGAAATAACCCAAATTCTGCAGGATTGGAACGACGGGAATGAAGCGGCGAAGGAAAAGCTGTTACCGTTTGTGTATGACGAACTGAAGCGTCAGGCACGGAAGATGATGTCGTCGGAGCGGAAGGATCATACGCTGCAGGCGACGGCCCTTGTCCATGAAGCTTTTTTGAAGCTTGATCAGCAGGCCGGGATTGATTGGAAAAATCGGAGCCATTTTTTTGGTATTGCTTCGCGGCTGATGCGGCAGATTCTGATCGACCACGCACGCCAGCACGGAAGCGCAAAGCGGGGCAGCCGCGCCATCCATTTTTCACTTGACGACGTGCAGGTTCCGGTCGAGGACCGGGCCGATTCGCTGCTTGTGCTGAATGATGTGCTGGATCGGTTGGAAAAACTTGACGAGCAGCAGGCGAAGATTGTCGAGATGCGTTTTTTTGGCGGTATGAATAACACGGAGATCGCCGAGGCCATCGATATCTCAGAAAGGACCGTTAGCCGCGAATGGCAGGCCGCAAAGCTTTGGCTCTATCGCGAGTTGAACCGTCAATAGCGGATTTTTTACGCAACGACGCAAAGATCGCCAAGAAGAAGCAATATTTTAACTTTTCTCACTGATTCGAACCTTTGCGTCTTTGCCCGTCTGCGACTTTGCGTTGAAAAATCTTCCGCGGAAAGTTTTTTGGCAGACTTTCCTTTTCGTTTTCGCATATACCGGATAAGGACTACTTAACTCTGATTATGCCGGCGGAGAATTGGAAACAGATTAAAGAAATGCTGGGCGAGGTCTTGGAGGTCGAGACGTCCGGGCGACTCGCTTTCCTGAATGAATCGGGCGCTTCGGCAGAGGTACGTGCCGAGGTCGCGTCTTTGATCGGCTTTGAAGAGGCTTCGGCTGACCTGATGCAGTTGTCGGCGGTCGAATTTTCAAAGGATTTTCTAGACGAAGATAATCTGAACGGCCGCGAGGTCGGCGCATACCGGATAATTCGCGAGCTCGGGCATGGCGGCATGGGTGCCGTGTACCTCGCTGAGCGTATCGATGGGAGATTTACGCAGCGGGTCGCTCTGAAACTGCTAAAACGCGAGATGAACACGAGCGCTCTCAGGCGTCGCTTTGAACAAGAGCGCGAAATTCTGTCTCGTCTGGAACATCCGAATATCGCCCGCCTGCTTGACGCCGGAACAACCGACGACAAGATTCCATTTTTTGCGATGGAGTACGTCGAGGGACGGCCGATTGACGAATACTGCAATAAGCAGAGGCTGGAGCTGGGGGCGCGGCTCGATCTTTTTCGCCAAATTTGCTCGACAGTCGATTTTGCGCATCGCAGTTTAATTGTTCATCGCGATCTAAAACCTTCGAATATCCTGGTTACAGACGAGGGTGTGCCTAAACTGCTCGACTTTGGTATCTCAAAAATTCTTTCTGGTGAGATTGAAAATGCTCCGATGGCGACTGTAACGCGCCTAGGTGCGATGACGCCGAGTTATGCCTCGCCGGAACAGCTGCGTAACGAAAGTGTGACTACGGCGACCGATGTTTACTCGCTCGGTGTGATTCTCTACGAGCTTTTGAGTGGTCATCGGCCTTTCGAGAGTAAGGAATATAACCTTAGCGAGATCTACAAGGCCGTGATCGACACCGATCCGCCGCTGCCATCCTCGATGGCTTACACTTTGCCGGTATTACGGGGCGATGTCTCCGACGCTGAGACGGAACTCAGTCCCGGCAACCAAGCCCCGCCAAACCCGACTGGGCAAAATCATCTTCGGCACACAGCTCCGCAGATGATGAATGTAAAGCCGCAGTATCTGCGTGGCGATCTCGATAACATCGTCCTAAAAGCTCTGAAAAAGGAGCCCGAGCGGAGGTATCTGTCGGCGGAGAATTTTTCACAGGATATAAAGCGCCATCAGGACGGGCTGCCAGTCGCGGCGCGCCCCGACACTTTTTCATACCGGGCGGAAAAATTTGTCAGGCGAAATAGACTTTCCGTCGTTGCCGGCAGTCTCATCTTGCTTGCGGTGATCGGCGGTATCGTTTCCACGCTGTGGCAGGCCCGTGTCGCACGGGCCGAGCGAGCTCGCGCCGAGTACCGGTTTAACGACGTCAGAACTCTGGCAAATTCCTTCCTTTTCGAATTCAGCCCACTTATCGAGAACCTGCCCGGCTCGACTCCTGCTCGTAAGCTCTTGGTCACGCGCGCTCTCGAGTATCTCGACAATTTGTCGCAGGAATCGGCGAATGACCCAGCGCTGCAGCGTGAATTGGCAAAAGCGTATCAAAAGGTCGGCGATGTGCAGGGAAATCCTTACAATCCGAACATCGGCGATCAAAAAGGGGCACTCGCGAGCTATGAAAAAGCCGAGGCAATCTACGCGAAGTTTCTATCTGAAGATCCGCAAAATACATCCGCACAGACTGACGTTGCGTCCATTTCCCAGCTTATCGGGCATATCCAGGCAAATGGCGGCGACTACGATAAAGCCGTCGGTTTGTATGACCGGTCGCTGGCTTTGCGCGAAAAAGTGTTGGCAAATAATCCGAACGATTTCGAGGCGCGTACACGTCTTGCTCAAATTGTTCGACTGCGAGGATTGATTCCCTTTTTTGAAGGCGATAATAAGAAGGCCATCGAATACTTTGTTCGTGCCAGGGTTATGTATGAATCGCTCAGGGCCGAGCGTCCCGACGATGAAGCGATTTATCACGATTACGCCTACATTTTTGTCGCGATTGGCGAGGCCCAGGCTTGGGATGCCGAGAATGACGCCGCAACCGAGAATCTCCAAAAGGGCCTGGACATGCTTATACCGCTGGCCGCGCGAAATCCTGACAATTCCAGCATCCAGAAATCTCTCAATCTCGCGTATATAAAGCGCGGCGAACACTACGAGGAGCTAAAAGACCTGGACAATAGCATTGCCTGCTTCACAACTGCCAAGGGAATTTCTGAAAGATCTTTTGCCGCCGACCCGCAGAGCTATCAGGCAAAGCGAGACCTGGCGATGGCTAACAAAAAACTCGGCCAGACGCTCGATGTCGCTGGCAAGAGCCGCGAATCACTTACCACTCTCAACGTTGCACTCGGATTATTTCAGGAACTTAGGGCCACGGATCCGAATAATGCCGAGTCACTGTATGAAATCGCAAACATGCGTTATTCGATCGGCGAAACTCACCTAACGTTGAAGGAATACGAAGCGGCGCTCGCGGCATTGTTGACCGGCAAAGGGGAAATGGAGCAGTCGCTGAGCATTAATCCCGAAAACAAGTATGCGGTGCGCATGTTGTCTTTCACTCGCGAGAGTATCGGCAAAAGCTACGAGGGGTTAGCTGCGGCAGGCAGTAGCCGCGAAAATTTCACACTCGCTATAGAAAACTATCGCGCCGCGGTTGAAGGCCTTCTGGCTCTGAAAGCAAGCGGTAATTTGAGCGAATACGACGAAGAGCCGCTAGCCAAAATCGAGGCAAGCATCGAGCGTATGAAAGCCAAGGGTTCCGCCTGATCAGTGACCGGACGATTCTGGCCTTTGCACCAATCTCACTTGACCCGACAAGACTTACGTCAGACGTCTCAACCGCGGTAGCGTCCGCGGGCCACGGATTTTCTTAATCGCTCATTTCCATTTAACATAGAATGCCAGTGCGTATTCTTATCGTAAAACTCGGGAGTATCGGCGATATTATACATACGCTTCCATCGCTCGCTGCTATTCGCACAGCATTTCCCAATGCCAATATTTCATGGGTCGTCGAGAAACGCTCGGCTGAGATTCTGAGAGGAAATCTGCTTATCGACAATCTCATCGAGGTCGATACCCACAGTTTGCGCGGCGGGATGGTGATCGAGGAATTACTGCTGAGCGCAAGCAGGCAGATCAAGAGTTTGAGACAATTTCAATTTGATATCGCAATCGATTTCCAGGGGTTGCTAAAATCGGCGATGATCGCTAAATTGTCCGGTGCAAAACGGCGTTGGGGATTCTCGCGAGACGCCCTTCGTGAGCCGTCGAGTCGGCTGCTCCATACTGACTCGGTAAATACGCCGCAAGGGATACACGTCATAAGAAAGAATCTAGCCCTTGCCGCCGGCGCTCTTGGCATTGAGGTACCGTATGAACATTTTGAGTTTCCGATTGCTGTGAGCGCTGAGCATATCGCTGAAGCTGATGCGATTGCCGCCATGGCGGGCGACAGTAATTTTGTCGTCCTCAACCCGGCGGGCGGATGGGTGACCAAGCTGTGGCATGCAGAGAAATTCGGGGAGCTGGCTGATCGGTTGTGGGCGGAAAAGCGATCAGTAACCATCGTCGTCACCGGGCCGAAAGAAACGGAATTGGCTGGTAGAGTCGCGGCAAGCAGCCATTCGGGCAGGCTTATACTGACACATCCGAGCTTAAAAGGTTTTTACGAGCTTGCAAGGCGCGCCAGTGTTTATGTTGGCGGCGATACGGGCCCGACACACATAGCCGTTGCGGCCGGAACGCCGGTCGTGGGACTTTTCGGCCCGACGGAATGGTGGCGAAATGGAAGCCCGAACGCGGAAGATATCTGTGTTGAGCGAACAGATATCGGATGCCGCGTAGATTGCCACCGCCGCACGTGCTCGCAATGGATTTGTATGGATTCGGATGTGAACGCGGTCGTTGCGGCGGTCGCAGAACGTTTGCGGAGAGTTAAGAAGCGGCAAACGGTTTCTTCGAAATAAGTGATAAGTGCTAAGTTACAAATAAAACTTATCACCTTGCACTTAGCACTTACTCCGAAAGACCTCTGATGAAGCTGGACAAACGATTCCTCCAACGCCTGCGTGTGCCGCTCGGATTCTTGTTCGCGATTGTCTTCCTTGTCTTCGCTCGCCCGACTCTTTGGAGCATTGCAATCGGCGGCGGCGTGGCCCTAATCGGGTTGGGGATACGGGCGTGGGCATCAGGACACATACGCAAGGCGAGCGTTTTGGCTGTCAGCGGTCCGTACGCTTACACGCGAAATCCACTTTACGTGGGCAGCTTTATTCTCGGTCTGGGTTTTACGATGGCGGCCGGCGTTTGGTGGCTGGCCTTGGTGTTTTCCGCCTTGTTCGTCGGCATCTATTTGCCGGTGATGCGCGTCGAAGCAGAAGATATGCGACGCATTTTTGGCGAAGATTTTGCGGAGTATGAGCAAAATGTGCCGTTGTTAATTCCGCGTTTCCGAGTATGGAAGAAGACAGGAATCAAGTTCGATTTGCAGCTATACTTAAAATATCGAGAGTACCGTGCGGCGATCGGCACGTTTTGTGCCCTAACTTTTTTAGCCGTTAAGGCTTATTTCTCGGGTGGCGTATGAGCTTTGCGATTAGCAAATTGTTAGTTCTGACGGCGATTGCCGCGACCGCAGCGCTAGGCACCTATGGGCAGCCATCGGGATCGCAGGCCTCGGGACAAGCATTTGTGGGCGAGATGCTGACGTATGAAGCCAAGGTTGATAAGATTCTTCGCGGAATTACGGTCGCGGAACTCACCTTCGCCGCTACGTCTGAACCCGCTTCAAACCAGATCGTTATCAAATCGGCGGCCGTATCAAAAGGAACGCTGCTCAAGCTCTTTCGATTCAGCTTTTTACAGGAGTATGAGTCTACACTCGACCTCAACAGATTTCGCATACTAAAAACGACAAAGCACGATGTCCAGAAACAGCGCGTTCGCGACAGCGAGGCCGTGTTTGATTATGCGCAACGCATGGTGACGTTTATCGAAACTGATCCAAAGGACTCAATGCGTCCCCCGCGCCGCATAGCCTCTGAGATTGGCGAACAGGTTTACGATATGATTTCGGCGATCTATGCTGTTCGTTTGTTACCGCTCGCGGTCGGGCAGAAACTGGAATTTTCGGTCAGCGATTCGGGCCTTGTTTACAAGGTTCCGTTTACCGTCACCGCCCGCGAGGTGCAGAAAACAGTGTTCGGAAAAATCTCGTGTTTTAGAGTTGAACCTGAAATTTTTGGAACAGGTCGGCTCATTGAGCAGAAGGGCAAAATGGTGATTTGGATGACCGAAGACGCCCGGCATGTTCCGGTTCGCGCACAGGTCGAAACCAGCCTTGGCGAGGCAAATATTAAACTTAAATCGTATTTGAAGCCGGTTCCGGGACCACCTAACCGGGCTCCTAATTTCTAGTCAAACTTGTTACTTTCCGGAGAAAACCGCATACTATTGGATTGCGGTTTTCTCTTATGGAGACGAAGATTACAACGAAAAAAAATGCGGCGAAGAAAGACCGCGTTGACACTGAGCCGATCAGTGCCGAGCCGTTCGCTGCCGCCGTCGAATCAGCTCCCGTTAAAAAACGAACTGTAAAGCCGGAAGCCCGGGTTCCGAAGCGTGCTGCCAAGCCCATTGCAAAGAAATCAGTCAAAGAGGCGGGAACGCTCAATGTCGATCCGTTTGCGGAGGTTGCGAAAACCCCATCGCCTGTAAAAAAGACCCGTGTCGGAGCGGCTAAATCAGAGGTCAAGCTTCCGAAGAAGGTGGCTAAGGCGGCGATCAAAGCTCCGACGCCCGATAACCCCGCCGGGATTTCCGCCGCCAAGCCAGAGGTCGAGGTCTCCCCGTCATTCAGGGCGTTGTCAGAGCCCGTCTTGCCGCAGTTGCAGCGAGCAAATCGTGCACGCTTGCAGATGCAGTCGCCCACAAAACTATATTTTTACTGGTCGGCGAAGCAAAACCCCTGGGCCTTGCTTCGTGACGCCTTTGGAGGCGAAACGGGCAACTACGCGCTTGTATTGAAGCTGACGAATCTGCGACGCGATACCGAAGAAATACACGCAGCCGAGGCTGAGGGTAACTGTTGGTTCGATGTAGATCCGGACGGCGCCTATCAAGCCGAGATCGGTTTCTACGCTCCAAATCGCCCGTACTTTCGCGTTATTTACTCGAACACGGTCGAAACGCCGCGTCGCACACCCAGCCCGCGTTCCGCTCAGAAATCTGACTGGACGGTCTCCGCAAATAAATTCGCCGAGGTGCTCGATGTCGCCGGGTTTACTCGTGACGCACTGGATGTTGCAGTGGCGGGCGATGATAACGTCGCCGCGCAAGATGTGACGCAAAAAGCATTTACGCGCTTTGTAGGGAAAGCCGATTATCAGCTGGACGAAATTTCCGCCGAAGACATTCGTTACGCAATGCTTTCAATCGCCTCCGGTGTGGCGCTCGAACAATTGCAATCGAGAGTCAGCACGGCCCTTTATGCGATCCTGAAGGCGAATGCGGACAATCTCGAATCGGGTAAGGCAATGAGCGCGTTGACGGAGTATTTCGACATCGACGAAACCGAATTTAGCGAGGAACAGTTCGGTCCCGCTGTCTTCGGGACGAGCCTTCTGAATTTTCCACGAACGCTAAAAACACGACTGGTATCGTCGCGTTATAATCCGGTAAGTTCTCGTAGCTTTTGCTAGTTGTCGGAATGTCGGACTTATCTCGGAGAGCAGGCTCCCAGCCTGCCACGCCGTTTCGTTACGGCGTTAGTCTTGCAGGCATGGGTGCCTGCGTTCCAAGAACCGCCTTCTGACAACTGCCGTATGCCGACTGCTTATTTCAGCCTAATCCTTCACGCCCATCTGCCGTTTGTCCGGCATCCTGAATATCCCGAATTTCTTGAGGAAGACTGGCTTTATGAGGCTATAACCGAGGTCTATCTTCCGCTCATCTTTATCTTTCAGTCGTTGCACGAGGCTGGCGTCAAACCGCGTCTGGCGATGAACATATCGCCGCCGCTGTGTGAAATGCTTGCAGATCCGTTGCTTCAGGAACGCTACACGCGACATCTCGAAAATCTCCTTGAGCTGGCACACAAAGAACTTCATCGTACAAAAAGCGGGTCTCATGAGTTTTACGATGTTGCGAAAATGTATGTCGATAATCTCTCGGCCTCGCTCGGTCTTTGGAACGATCGTTACAAGCGAAATCTGATCAGCGCATTTCGCGAGCTCCAGGATGAAGGCGTTATTGAGATCATTACGTGCACCGCGACCCACGGCTTTATGCCGTTGATATCGACGCCTGAATCTCGACGGGCACAGGTGCAGATCGCTGTTGCGAACTACAAAAAGCATTTCGGCCGCCCGCCGCGCGGCATCTGGCTCGCGGAATGCGCGTACGAGCCGGGCGTGGAAGATCTGTTGAAGGACGCGGGCATCGAATATTTCATATCGGACACGCACGCAATACTTTACGGCGATCCGCGACCGCGGTATGGCGTTCACGCACCCGTCGTCTGTTCGAACGGAACGGCTGTTTTTGCCCGCGATGTCGAGACCAGCCAACAGGTCTGGAGCGCCGAGGTCGGCTACCCGGGCAACGACGTTTACCGAGAATTTTACCGCGACATCGGTTGGGACGCCCCGCTTGAATACCTAAAACCGCACCTGCACGAAGACGGCAGCCGACGCCATCTCGGTCTGAAATATCATCGAATCACGGGGCGCGAAACGCCGCAACATCTCAAGCTGCCCTACAACCCCGCACCGGCCCGCGAAAAGGCCGTAGAAAATGCGTCGCATTTCATCGACGAACGAATAAAACAGGCGCATCTGTTGCGTGCAACTTTCGAGGGCCATCCGCCGCTCGTCGTTTCGCCATATGACGCGGAACTGTACGGACATTGGTGGTTTGAGGGGCCGCAGTTTATTGACTTTTTCTTTAAGAAGATTCACTTCGATCAGACAGAGATCGAGTGCATAACACCAGGCGATTTTCTCGATGCGGGTCTGCCTATCCAAGTGCAAATGCCCACCGCCTCAAGCTGGGGCGAGAATGGCTATTACAAGGTGTGGATCAACGAGCAAAACTCGTGGATGTATCCTTATCAGCACGACGCCGAACGCCGGATGACGGATTTGGCGAGCCGCTTTGGGAACGCAGGCACCCTTGCCTGCAACGCCTCACCGGGCGAAGAGTTGCAGGCTGGGAGCCTGCGTTCCGACGAACGCATCCTCAATCAGTTGGCCCGCGAACTCCTCCTCGCCCAATCCAGCGACTGGGCCTTCCAGATTTACCAGGGCACTACGGTCGAATACTCGACCCGCCGGTTCCAATCACACATCCACCGTTTTGACCTGCTTGCAAAAATGCTCGAAACCGGCGCTATCGACAACGATCTGCTCGCCGAGATTGAAATCCGCGA